>Ga0126343_10000234_pt1 | contig 19102 bp, 11 predicted proteins | sample Cyp2metagenome_FD_92531 | JGI IMG/M metagenome (GOLD analysis project Ga0126343, IMG submission 92531) | Coral microbial communities from Lord Howe Island, Old Settlement Bay, Australia - Cyphastrea 2 metagenome | ecosystem: Host-associated > Invertebrates > Cnidaria > Coral ...
ACATTTTATTAGATATCTTTATATAACACCGACTAGCGGTTCACTTGTACTCGCAACTGACGATGGATGTTGATCATCCGAAACATGTTTTGCAAATTTAAAACTGTGTGTTTATATCTGAAAAATACACAAAAAGATATCAAATAGAAAAGAGGTTGATCTCAATCGATTTTAAGAAAGCCTTTGACTCTGTGAGCAGAGAGTTCTTGTCTCGAACTCTGTGTGGTTTTCATTTTGGACCTTCCCTTATACAATGGATTCACCCATTTTACAACAATATAATATATAGATTTAGCGAAGCCTAAAAGCGGAGCTTCCTGTTATTCTCTGGAATGCTGTTACCAATAAAAATAATCCAAATAGGTGTATGAGGTAAAATGCGAACACTTTTATAGTTTCAGTTCAAACTAGGATTACATCGGCAAATCGAGGTGTTGCGATGGTCTAATCTCGAACCAAGATCTCACTCTATTTGACGCTGAAATGTGACATCTGGGAAAGTTCGATACTCCGCCACTTTTTATTGGCTACTGTGAAGAAGGATGCCTGATAATACCTTAACTGTGATTGGCTCTTTTTAATGATCCCGATTCTCCCGGTAACTTTCGGGATTTCATTTATAGGGCGCCATAGAAGTACGGCTAAGTGCCGTGCGATATATTTGAAAATAAGTGCCGATTGTCTGGTGGACGACTAAAAGAAAAAAAATTACAACTTTTTAAATGACGCTAGGAAATCTCTAGAGTTGGAGAGGATATTTCGAGATAAAACGGCCGGGCCAATGCAGTATTACAAAAATTAAAGATTGGCAAACATAACCATTCTATGATGCAACGCACCTCATCTACTACCACTGCCGCAACATTTATCTAACAGTAATTTAACAGAAATATCTCTGATGTCTCTACAGTGCCTGTTGTTTACCGCTACCTCAGGGTGACTAACAATCAGCTGGAAGTTTCCGGCCTGAACGTTTTCCTGATAGCTTTCTTCAAATCTGCCATCGGCTTCGTCTCCACGAAGGCGCAAACTAGCACAACAGACTCCAAGTGCGTAAAGTTAATTTATTTGATCGTCCACCAGTACATTTAGTGGGAAGACTACGCGATGTCAATCGAGTTTACCTTCGAACTGTCCTTGGCGACACGGTCAAATAGAGAAGACAAACAAATCAGCGATTTACCGTACCCTGTAGGTAGAACTACTTAACAATCTTGGCCGTTCAAAGCAATCCTCTGTTGTGCCTCTCTCTGCTTCGACTTTATTTTAAATCGTTTCTTTCCTCTCGACCGAAGAACATCAACCACGACGATCGAAATCCATCGCTGTTTCAAGCAAATTCACAACGACTTATTCATACATGTGCAGTAACAGCAACGCCCGTATATCGGGCCCTGCTGCCAGTACGCATGCTCAAAATCGAACTTTACCAGATCTCTCTTTCGCCCAGCCGTGGGAGATCTGGGTTCGAGATTAACGATGGTTTGATGAAAATAAAATCTTGATCGCATAACAGAACTGTCCTTTGTACGTTTTGATGGCATTTCGTGTTCTTTCTGCCATATTCAGAAAGACAAAACATTGTTATCAATCATTGTAATCTTTCTTAGTTAACATGGGGAATCCCACACAAGAGGTAAACTTTTTTTTGTTGTGAGGTAGACTGAAATGAATGCAGTGCTTACAATATACTCAGTCCTTAAATCTCTACAAAACGAAGTCTTGCAAGAATACCAAAATAGTATACACATGTGAACAGTTGGAAAGTTTTTTTCTAACTTGATCCCCAAAGATAGATAAAGTCATCTCACTTTTGTATGGAGTGTGCTCTTGCTGGAAGAGTTTGAACCATCTCTAAAAATGTAAGTATAAGCAAAATATTACTCTGGCAGGAAGGGTAAATATGATACTTTTTTGCTGATCATAAATACTTGTGTACGCTTCTAAAAATAATGGACCATTTTACAGTTGTCTGCTCGGTGACGTAGCCTTTGGATGGCAGCAAGGCTATAGCTGACCCTGTTTTGATACAGACCTCACTGCTTTTGTTGTTCTGATGCTAACTGGTCGCATTTGCATAACAAAAGCAGAGAGGACTTTATCGAAACAACGTCAATTCCAGGCTCGCTGCAATCCAAAGGCCAGGCCACTGAGCAGACAACTGTAAAATGGTATGTTTTATTATTCAATTCCAAAGTGATTTGTTTGTTTTCTCAACTGAGTTAATTGTGGACTACAGGAGTTGTTATTAGGTTCCATTAATTAATATCACTATGACTAAATTATACCAAGAATTATAAGTAAGCTATGAGTAAGTTATGTTATGTATATGTATTTTGTCTGCACTACACATTGTACACAACCAACTGCACTCAACGGTCATGAGGCATAGGTAAATTTGTCAGAAGAACCCAACAAATCCAAGTTATCATTTGATTGACAAATCAAATTAAAATAATTTACACTAAAATAGATTAACAATACTTCGATCAATAGCTGAACATGGGTTTTAAGGGTATCATTTATACAACAGCTTGAAATACATAAATTAGGGAACACTACTTGTACAACAATAGGCAACAAATTAACTTTATTGGACATTGGCTGTGAGTACAATGCCACAAAATTTTTAACCCATTTCTTTTTACAAAAATACTAAATCCTACAGCTACAGTATGCATAAGAGCCAGTTCTCCGATTCGCATCGGCAAAATAATTATTTACATGCTATGCCCAATGCAGATTATCAAAAAATTGATTTAGCGCACCACAAACCAAGCACAATAAATATTATTTTTAAGCCAAAAAAACAATAATTATTTAAATAAACCAAGAGCAAATTATATCTAAGAAAAACTAGTTCTTTAATACATAAAATGACAAAGTGCACCTAACCCCAAAATTTGTTTTTCGTTAAACAAAATAAGCGTATTTTTTGGAGTATTTCAGTGCAAAAACTTCTTGAAGCGGTCAAATCCTCGATTTTCTGTGCCCCTCCGAAGTCCAACTGGGAATGGCTCACGACCGCGTATAGGAGATCTGGGTCGAGCAAGGTTCTGACGTCAAATGGAGAACGACGCCAAGGTACTCTCGGTCATTACTCTGTTCTTCGGTATCTTTCGACGGCTTTCGACAACGAAAACTATTTCTCTTGGGCTCCATAGTCGACAGAATTCTTCAAAAATTTACAATGTCCTCAACTTCGTCGGATTCAGGATGAGCTTTGACTCAGAAGACTCGAAAATTAATTTTATCCGTGGATACGAGATAGCAGCCAAACGGGACGTGTTGTGCGAATGTCCGCAGAGTTCATCACTAACTTCGAGCGATGACGAAGCTGCTGCTTATGCCGACGACCCACTGGCCGACAAAGATCTAGAATGGACATCGAAGTTACCAAAAGCATGTAGATGTCGACAAAAAACTAGACTGGATGAAGACTTAAAGGACTGATTTGAAAGCAACGTAGAAGTCCGTAATTGTTTGTTTTGTTTTTTTCGCGCAAAAGCTTCGATGTAAACGTAACATGCTAGCTTTATAGATACTTTCCTTTTTTTGTCTGGCATTTTCTCTTCCTCTAATTTTTCATCCGTTGACACTATGTGTGCGTTATCTAGGTGCAAGTGTGGAAATTGTAACATTGGATCCCTTCAAAACATTACTGCTGGAGCGAGCTACGGGGTTGTCAAGAATCAGTGTAAATGGGGTTGACTAGCCTACACGACCACTACGGTTTGTGACATTAGTACATTTGCCGTTCTCTGTTCGATCACCCGACCATTTTTGTTGCTTTACTTGTGATCATGAATGGTACCTCATGCTCTGCAATAAGGAGGAATTTCAAATAGAGTTGAGCTATATGATAGTGCTGTGGCAAGTTTTACATGTCGTAGGTCTGCATGGCTTCCGTTGTTATCTGCATGTCGCCGCGTAGAGTTTGACACCTCAGTCTGTAATTTGCCATGTGTTTTATGCATTGTTACGGCTCATTTCTATCGCAAGATATGCTTTTACATCTCCACAAATTTGCTTCCGAGGGACAAAACATGAAATTTACTGTAAACATGTTGCTTACTTGCATTCTTTATTGTGCGCCGGGCTCGGCTGCGATTGGAACTGTTTACAAGCACAGTAGGTAGATTCTTATCACGGATGTCATATTTTGTTATCGTATAATTTTCCTCGGGAGATACCGTAGCTTCATTTTGAGAAAGCTATACGTTTTTCTAGCGACATTCTAATGTTTCTTGCAGGTATCTGGTCGAGCTCTTGCTTCTCTTGCTCCGGATTTATTCCTCCTGTAGTCGTTCTGGCACCACATGATTCAAATGTAGTTTTTTACGCTCAAGTCTGTTGACTGTTTTGCGTGTTGTATATGCCATTGTTCGGCTTAGGCATATAGAACACGCAAAACAGTCAGCAGACTTGAGCGTAAACAACTACATTTGAATCATGTGGTGCCAGAACGACCACAGGAGGAATAAACCTACACATCAAGCAAGAGAAGCATAAGCTCGACCCGAAGCTCGATCAGATAGCTCCAAGAAACCTTAGAATGTCTCAAGACGAACGTATAGCTTTCAAAGAAAAGCTACAGCTTCTCCAGAGGAAAATTATACGAGAACAAAATATGACATCCGTAATAAGAATCTACCTACTGTGCTTGCAAACAGTTCTTCAGTTGTCGCAGCCGGGCCCGGCGCACAATATAGGATGGAAGTAAGCAACATGTTCATGTTAAATTTCATGTTTTATCCCTCGAAAGCAAATTCCTGGAGATTTTAAAGCATAGCTTGCGATAGAAATGAGCCTTAACAATACATAAACACATGGCAAATTACAGAGGCGTCAAACTCTATGGGGCGACATGCAGATAACAGCGGAAACCATGCAGACCTATGATCTATAAAAATTTGCCACGGCACTATCTTACGGCTCAACTCTATTCGAAATTCCTCCTTATCTCAGAGGATGAAGTGCCCTTCATGAACACAAGTACAGCGACAAAAATGGTCGAATGACCGAACAGAGAACGGCAAATGTACTAATGTCACGAACCGAAGGAGTCGAGTAGGCTAGTCAACCCCATTCTACACGCTTCAACGATCGTGGAAGCATGAATTGATGGAAAGACATTTATTCCATAGTTATCTCGCTTTAACCACGGGGTCATCGGGGTCCATTGCTCTTCTGAACTAACATCTAAGCGCCGAACAAAATCATCTGCTTTGAGTAGATCACCGAAGTCTTGGATGGCTCCTGCTTTGAACGTTTTAACTTCACGAAGTCGACCTATCTCTTCCTGCGTTTTTTCGATTTGGGTCGATCGTCCGCATAAAATTGCATTGTATGTAGCGCAATATCCTCTTGCAAATTTTTGCACGTTGCTGCATTCTCCTTCAACACATCTTGTCGGCATATTTTCGGGCAATATCGACTACAACCTCATGCAACCAAGTGAAAATGTGCGAAATGCAGACTCTGGTGTTCTCAAACTGACGTCAAATTTCCCGCTAGACCCATTCCTCTTTAAACTCGGTCGTGAACCAAGATGGCGGCTTTTTTAGTCCGATTTTCCGAATTTTGACTGGGCACAGAAAATCGAGTATTTGACCGATTCAAAAAGTTTTTGCACTGAAATACTCCAAAAAATAAGCTTATCTTGTTTAGCGAAAAAAAAAATTGGGCTTAGGTGCACTTTAATACAGGTACATGACTTTGTTTTTCTTAATAATGTACGCAATACAGTTGCTGTGTATGACTATCACAATGTTACAGCTATGATATTACTACACACAGGATGGGTTGCGGAACTCAACTTCCAAGTCAGTTTCTTCAATGAAACTAGTGCAGAAATTATTATCGCATCAAGCTGTCTGTAACTACAGAGAAACCAAACAAAGCATTTCAATCTTAATAATAAAGTATTGAACTCTTTATATATGTGTGTAATTACACACATTTTTGGACATTTGCGTGGACACTGCGTATAATGTACATGTAGTACACGTGCTTTGCATGCATGTAATGCTGCCATCCCTATGACCGGTACCTTATATACCATGTATGCTTTAATAATATTGGGATCCGTCTGTTAGAATCAACATCTAGGATGCTTTAATTTGTTCCTGGATGCATATGTCTGTAGAACGTTTCACAAATTAATATCTATCATAACAGTGGGCTCTGTGTTCTACAACAATTGATTAGTACACAAGAAAAATACACTCAGTAAGATATTGTTTACAATAAAAATCAATCTCTAGAGGCAATTAAAAGGACCTTACGTTATATTTCTCAACGAAAACATATCTCACCTGGTCATGGTTGTATTGAAAATCTTTGATGTTTTAGTCCAGGCTTCCCTTGTGCACGCTGTGCCTATACAGTGATTACTTGACTGACAAGAACAGGCATGTAATCATAAAGTAGCTGCTACATGAACAGGTCTGGTATACATACAAAGAGAGATCAATTATAATAATTTATAACATTAATTATCTTTGTGCACCAACAGATGACATTTCTTTCTCTGATATATTATAACTGTACAACTGTATATTATAGTTCGGCTTCATATAGAAGAAGACTTTGCAGGATAAATACTGACGTTCTTGCTTACTAAATCTGAATGTGCCATTCCATCAGATATTAAGAGCAGTTTGCTGTAAGGATCAACTAAGTCATGTAATATAGAAAAAACCTATTTTCCCAAACTTTGCCAGAATAAAGGCCCAGGTGAGCTAGTTCTAAAAATATAAGTTTCAGGTCGTTTAGATTTTTATTTATTTTTTTTGGATTTTTTTGGGATTTTGCGCTCGAAGCGGCTTAAATTGACACCTAAATTGGGCATTTTCCGGAAGCTCCCGTTTAAAAAGTGGAAGCGTTGTAGAAAAGATCAACCCAGGAAATCAAAAGACCTTATTTCCTATGTTTATTGCGGTGTAAAATTTGAATGAAAGTTGAACGTGAATTTTTGCCGAATTTTCTAAATTTAGGCTTCGCAACAGAGCTCACCAACACTGAATTTAGCGGAAATTCCTCAAGGCTCAGAAAAGCACTCTGGTACATGGCTTCAAACAACGAGACTATTCTCTGGGGAAGAACAATCATTTCAACTACATGTCGGGCGAAAAAAAAATTGGGGTAAATTACACGGCGAGTTCTGACAATATTTTCAAAACGGGTCACTTGAGCAATATGAGCGACCCTTTAACCTTTGATGTCACTCGGAAATCATTACACGGCTGCTCTTAAATTCAGGGGAAAAAAATCATTTTCATACATATTTCTACATGGCTCGTGTCTTAAGCTGATTTATTTTGAAGTTTTTTTGACATTTTGATTGGTTTTCGCCTATGATCTTTTAGAGGACATATGCATGGTTGACGTCACCACTAAAAAAGTTTTTTTCTCTGTGTTTTAAGATGGCGGAGAGTTTTGAGAAATTAGATAATATTTTACATGATTGGGAAAAGATAAGTACAAAATGTATGGTTAAGGCATTCAAGAATATTTCGGAGAGTCGTTTGTTGATGGACTCGGGAATGTTTTCCAGAATTGAGGGTGGATTGTTAGATTTTCTGTGCACATAGAGCGGGATGTTTCCTTCCTCCGTGTAAGGCGGTTATTTTTCACTTCGAAGGTCGAGCGTGACATCTAGAAAGTTGACTTTGATTTTATTGGCCTCGACTGTGATCTTTAAGTCGTTGTCACGGAAGACTTTACACAGCCAGAATTTGGGAGACTTGTAAAGATGTCTAGATATAACTGGACATCCCGTTCCCCCTGGTTTAGGGAGAGGTTGTGGGAGGCACGACATCAAAACTCAATGTCGGAGACATACATCCTAGGAAATTTCCTGCCGCGTCCCTGATTAACCGCTGGTAGGCAATTAACGTGGCGGCATTGGAGGGATAAATTGAAACTAGGACGGAGGAGAAAATGGCAAAGGCGTCCAGCCATTTTTTAATGGATGTGAGTTTGGCCCGTTTAGAGGTGGCAGGGAGGGGAATGGTTACCCCTTTAGCCCCAACTTGATGGTTGAGTTGGGAGTTCCGAGCCTCTTCGAGGAGGGAAGAGATGGGGAAGAGAGTAGCAAAGTCCACATACTCACCGTTTGTGATGGCAGTCGTCGTGGTCTTCATCAATTGGCTAGCCAGCGAGGGTTGAAGAAAATCCAGGTGGAAAGCAGCGACGTTGGCTGGATATGATGGATTGAAGGCAGGGAATGCTGGCGGTAGCGTAGCGAGGCTCTGTTGTTGTGGTTGGCCGCCATCTTGAGCAGGACTTTGCGTAGGAGGACCGGGGACCGTAGAATGGGATCCCGTGTGAGGAGTGGGTACTAGCCGGTTGTTCTGTTGGCCACCGTCTTGCCGTGCGGCGAGTTTTTCTTTGATTAAAAAGGAGATAATCTGAGCTAGCTCTTCTTGTGGTGGAATATTGGTAGAAGACGGCGTGTCGTTGACGGTAACCCCACCCGACGGAGAGTTTTTGAGGTGGGTTTTAAGGCGGGCGACAAGTTGTTGACGAGTGCTTTCCTAAACCAGGTTACGTTGGGCCAGCAGGAGGCAAAGGGCTTCGGTTGCCACTGATCGGTAATTGGTCTGTTCGGTGTTAGGGCATTTGGAGTAGGACGTTGGCATTACGGCGTCCACGATTGGGCATGGTCACGAATTATGAGAAAACGTTTTAACTAGAGCTTCGTAAGGTACGCCAAAAGAAAACTTAGAGGCAAAGGATCAGCACAAGGAGGGAGACTGAATAAAACGAGAAAGATGTGTATGAGTATAAGTCAGAAGACACGTGAAATAAATGACAGGAACCATTGATACACCGTCTTTTACAGATGCAGATAACAGTGGCCTTACTTAGGAAATGAATGGTTTGTTGTGATATCTAGATGGGGTGATTGTTTTTTCAACTGGAGATCCCTACTGGACTTTGATATTGGGAACTAGTGGCAGTGTGCCAAGAGGTTTATAGTGTTACAAGTCTCTGAACTAAAGTGTTACAATGCAGAAATATGTGTGCCTGTCTTTGAGATATTGTCTCTCAGGTCTCATTAACATCAGTTTATGGATGCAATAAACTTATGCTATATCTTCGAAGAACATCTAATACAACATTAATACGCCAAAATATGGCCTGTATGATTAATCAAACTTTCCGGGTCATTCATGAGTTTTCGATTTGAATATGGAAAAACAGGATGGAGTCTAACAGAATATTCCAGGTGTATTTCAAGTCAGCTGTAATTGAATACATCAGAACATTGTGGTATACGCGGCATGCGCCAATAGGTATTTAAGCTAATTCGGGCCCAAACATTTGGCCTTTTGCTCAGTGACAACAACATATTAATTCCTTGTAACTAGCTTGTAAGTACCATTCCTTTTACTCTTCAATTCATCACGTCAATTTCTTTTTAATCTATATTCTTTACATTAAAATGTAAGGTTGCCTAGTTAGTGGTCTTGGGTTTCTTGTTTAAATATATTTCGAAAAAAGGAAAACAAGATTCTGTTTCATTTAAGAGCAGGTTTTCATCTGGAATAACAGAATGATATTATAATTTTTTTGTATAGTTATTGTTCATATTTCTCCCTAAATGTGGTCTTAACGCAATAAAATATTAATTCTTGTTAATAATTAATTTTTATATTTTCCTTTCCATGTACGGAATTAATCAGACCGTAAGTATTATTCTTTTTACTCGCTAATTCACTATATTAATTTTTTTGAACCAATAGCAGACTCTTTGGTTACAATATTTGCGTAATTAGCATAGATGATAAAGAGTTCTGGTGAAGCTACAAGAAAAGGAGTTTTAAATATTTAAAGGACACAGCACGATAAACTGTCCCAAGGAATTTGAACCCGATGTTTTGGATACTTTTTGTGTGATGTGGCTTTACAATTAAACACTCAAAATTTTGAAGAGAATGTTTGAACTTATTAGTGCTTTTGCCACCTGGAAATTGTGTGATTTTTGAATTCAGGGAGTCAGTACCCTTCTTTTACTTTTCAGTGCATCCTGTCAGTTTCTTTTTAACCAATATTCTCTACATTAATTTCATATTTTTCTCTCCCTGTAGCCTTAAGACAATAAAATATTAATTTATATTAATAATTACCTTTTATATTTTCCTTTGCATGTACGGAATTAACCAGTTCGTAAGTATTATTCTTTGTACTCTTTAATTCATCATATCAATTTCTCTTGAACCAACAGCAGCATCTTTGTTTGCAATATTTGCCTAATTAGCACAATCTATACAATTTCTGATGGAGCCACAAAAATATTTGTTCTTAATATTTCAATTGCACAGCACAATGAACTCTCCCAAGGTATTTGAACCTCATTTTTTCAATACTTTGTCTGTGACGTGGGTTCATAATTAAAAACTGAAAATTTTGCATTGAATGTAAGAACTCATTAGTACATTCGTCACCCACAATTTTGCAGCTTTTGAACGAAAATTTCTCCTCGTATGTTACTCCCAAAGAGCTAAAGGTTTCAATGATTTCAAAGTTTCACAAGCTCTTTAAATATTTGTGGTCAATTTGGGTCTAGTGTGATACCATTGCCATGTAAAGTCGTGTGCTAATGAAGACAATTTTTAATTAATTTTTATATTTTCCTTTCCATGTACGGAACTAATCAGCTCGTAAGTATAATTCTTTTTATTCTTTGATTCATCATATCAATTTCTTTTGAATCGTTGGTTACAATTAGAATTATCGATACAGTTTCTGATAGAGCCCCAAAAAAATCCTATAAGTTCTAAATATACAAAGGGCACAACAGCATGAACTCTCCCAAGGAATTTGGTTCCAAAGTATTGAGCACTTTTTTGTTAGATGTGGGTTTATAATAATAAAAATTTAAAATTTAAAAAAATGTATGGACTTATTACTGCTTTTGCCAGCTGGAAATTTAGCAGTTTATGAAAGTCAGGGAGTAAGTACCATTCTTTTTAGTTATCAATTCATCACCTCAGTTTTTTTCTGAACCTATATTCTCTACGTTAAATTGTAAAGTTGCCCAGCTAGTCATCTTGTGTTTCTTTTTAAATAAAATTTTTAAAAAGAAAACAAGATTATCTTGCAGTTGAAAACGGTTTTTTATCTAAAATAACCCAATAACGTATTAATTAATTCCTGTTAATAATTACGTTTTATAATTTATTTTTCCCCCATGTGGATGTCGGGGAACCAATCAGTTTGTAAGTACCTTTGTTTTTGCTTTTCAATGCGTCTTCTCAGTTTCTTTTAAACCTATATTCTGAACATTAAAATGTCAGGTTGTGGTCTTTTTTTGATAAATTTGTTAAAAGGAAAACAAGGTTATCTTACATAAATAAACATGTAAGTACCAATCACTTTTCAATTAATCAGGTCATTTTCTTTTGAACCTTAGTAATACAGTCGATTCTTTACATTAAAATGTAATTTAGCCTAGCTAGCGGTCTTGTGTTTCTTTTTTAATATAATTCTAAAAAGGAAAACAGGATCACTTTTCATTTAAAACAGTTTGTAATCTGAAATAACACAATAACATATTATTTACTTTTAATAATAAACACTTAATGACTGGTCCCGAGGGGAACAGTGAATTTTTTTTCCCGAGAATCTCAGTGTTTCCTGAGTGAACTGTTTCCTGTTTGACATCATAGTTTTTGCAATATTGCCCGCTCATGGCATTTGGCGGAAAACAGTTTCATTGCTACATGTCATGTGACAATGAAATAGCCAATGAATGCTTGCACTGTGGTGGGAAAAGCTCCACTATTTAACAATTATGTTTTTTTTTCTTTCCATGTGAATGTCGGGGAACAAACCAGGTGGTGAGTATCGTTCTTTTTTCTTGGGAATTTACCACATCAGTTTCTTTCTAGCTAATGTAGTGAGTTTAGAGTTACCTACTGGTCTTGTGTTTATTTTTCTTCAACAATTCTTGTAAAAAAAGAGTAATTATCATTGAAAAGTATCATTGTTTTTATTTTTGTCAATATACAAGACCAAGTGATACCATGAATACGAGTTTTACTGGTAAAAGTGAATAATGAGTTCAAATCATCTGTAACTGTTGATTTAACAAGCCATTAAAGAATCAACACAAACCAATGAACTTAATAAAAAAATTACATGAAAAAAGTGCATCAAATCGTCTATAAATAATAGGTACATGACAAAGGTATCTGTAGTTCGTATGTTGTGATCGTCCAGGTGGGAGTAGTTCTCAAAAGAACTGTTGATGGTGACTGACGTTTCGACAACCTGAGCGGAGGTCATCTTCAGAGTCAAGTGAATAGTGTGTGTCAGTCTATGATGTTATAAATCTGGTCCGTTAATCGTGATTGGCCAGTTTAGCCGTGATGGTATTGGCTGGAAGACTTGTGTAAAGTTTAGTTATCAGTCATTGGTGGGTTTCGATCCGTCTATTGTTAGTCAAGTTGGCCAGTCTAGATTCGTGTATTGTTAAGTCGGTCTGTTAGAAGTTCGTTCGTCGATTTCGTTTCCGTCCTGTAAAAGTCGTTTGTAAGGCGCTGGTAGCTGTTGACATCTGTTAAGAGGCGTTTGTTCTAGGTTAGTGTACCAGCTTTCCAAAGGCAGTCCTTGAAAATAGTTTGTACTGTGCGTTAAGCACTGAGCAGAGTCCCAGTCAATGTTGTGGTTTGTCAGTTGACTATCTACAGCAATGTGATTCCTGGTATCACCATTTCTTTTAGCTCGTTTGTGTTCAGTCATTCTTGTGTTGAGGTTTCTGCCAGTCTCACCAATGTAGGAAGCCTGGCAGTCGGAGCATTTGATCTTGTAAACTGCTCCCTGTCTGTTGTTGGGCTCGTTCCTGTCTTTCGCGTTGGTGAGCAAGTGACGTAACGTAGTTGTAGGTTTGTGGGTACACGAATGTTATAGGGCTGTAGGATCCGTGAGAGGGTCCCAGAAGTGCCCTTAATGTAAGGTATAGTCACTGTAGTTACAGGAGTAGGATTCCAGTTAGTAGTGTCACCTTCAGTAGGTCGGTAAATGTTTCGTCTTATAAAGTCAGCGTTGTCGTTGTTTTCAGTAAAAAACACGTTCAAAATACATATATCTGTTTTCGTCACGTAAGCTCTACGGTGTGTCACAAACTAGTTGCGCTCGTCTCGTAAAAGTCTTTATAGTCGTGGCTTTGTGTGAAGTCGGGTTGTAGGATGATTCGTCAAGTAATCTGTCTGTATGCTCGGTTTTCTGTGCATTCGTGAAAGTACGAATACCCGAGAGAATACATGGTGTTAGTTATTGGCCCTTTTTCGATTAACTTCAGCATTAGTAATTTTGTCAAAATCCTCATCCTCTAGTCTGAGTTTTTACCTCTAATTTCGTTCACTACATGTACTTCAGGTTTTGTTTGGCGATGATTCAATGACTGCAGTTCGCAAATGAATGGTTTTCTCACGTTAGCACTATGCTTGCTCAAACTGATGATGATGAAGCAAGAGCCAATCAGAGATCAATCAGAGCTTCAGGAATGATAATGCATTAGCAACCTGCTTTCAGCTATTTGCGGCTGTTACGAGTTCGTTTTAAAAACCGAAACGCAGGGCTGTGGGAACAGCAATAAAGTTATTTATTCCAAATGGACAGAGAAATATCCACACAACACTTTGCAACAGGCACATGCTAGGCTTACAAATCACAGCTCGACCTCCGCACACTTGCTTAAAATGGCCTCTGCACAAATAGACATGCCATCTCTGTCACACCTCAATAAAGATGGCCTTTGCCAAACTTTACATGCGACCTTTGTCACACTTCCATAATCACGTACTCACATACTCTCGTCTAAAACATCTCAAATCCTCCCTAAAAGGCTACACCGAACTGCTTATTTACTTTACAACATAAGGTTCTAGAACTTTCCGGCTTGACTAATAAGGTAACTTTACAAAGACTATTTTCCGTCACATACGTAAACGGCTTAACAGAACTGCTGAATCACTGTGATACGATACTAATTAAATAGGCAAGAATTAGGAATTAGATAGGCTTAGAGCTGAATATTCATTGACACTTAAATAAAGTTTATGTATGTATGCATGCATGCATGTGTGTATCTATGTAAGCATGTACAATGTACGTATGTATGTTTTTTATTCTTTTCAAAATGGGTTTGGAAACAACTTGTAATGTTAAACGGGTCACAATTTCGTTAGAATGGCAAGACATGCGTTGACCGAGGTGGGATGTGGAAGCCTAACAGAGTGCAAAACGAGAGAAGCTCTTAGCTTCTATTTAGTTCAAAACAATCATGAGGGATTCCTATCTTTTGACGAGAAGTTTGGCGGTTATTATTTTTTGATGCCCTTATAATGGACAATTACAACTCGAATGAAATTCAATAAGGCCTTTATACTCTAACTATATATTATGCAAGATCAAAACCAAAACACGGTTGCTGCTTTTAAAAACAGAAACGACATGTAAAAATATTCTACTGGTAAGTATGTAGAAAGTATGAATTACACGGCAGTTTTAAATGTGAAATAAGACAATAACATGGACTATGGTTAATAATTGATGTTTTTATTTTTCTTTGCCATGTGGATGTTGGGGAACAAATCAGGTGGTAAGTAGTCACGTGCTCGCGTACTCTCTTGTAAAACAACTCAACTCCTCCCTAAAAAGCTACACCGATCCACTTATATATACTCTACCGCATAAAGTTCTAAGACTATCCGGCTCGACTAAAAACAATAACATTACAAAGCAAGAGTATTTTCAGTAACATACATAAACGGCTCTAAAAAACTGCTGAATCACTGTGATACGATGCTAATTAAATATGCAAGAAAGCTCCACATGATTCTAGACTGTCACGCAAGTATCGCCGGAATTTTTGATAACAGCGGCCCACTGATCACAAGTTCTTAAGTGGCCAAGCTCCTATTTTCTGCTTATATTGATAAAAATAATGGATTTTTATCGTTTGCTTTCACGGGGATCAATATTGGGATTAAGTCTTCTCATAAATATGCAAACATCTTTTGTCTTAGGGTAACTTTGAACCTGAAATAACAAATGACATCAATAACTGTTAGCAACTAATGTGTTTTCTTTCCCTGTGAGTTCAAAGCTATCTAGTGGTAATGGCTTTCTTTTTCTTTACACATTTTGTATTAAAAGAGGTAAATATCATTAAAATTTAATTTTGGTCATTTATTGTTTTAGCTTTTAATAAAGTGACCCTAATTAGCTTCTAGCTGAGAGCTAAATATTTATTGACATTTAAAAAAAGTTTTTGTATGTATGTGCGCATACATGTGTGTATCTATGTGAGTATGTACAGTGTATGTATGCATTTCTGTTTACCGGCACAATACAACATGGATTTAGCAGCTCTGTCGACCAATCAGCGAGTGTAGTATTTTAGTTATTTTATAATAAGCAATAGCGCACTTTTTCCGCGTTTACAGAGCCTCGTCTAAACACAAAAAGGGTTAATTTCGAAAATTCAAGACAGTTATGCAAACCCGAGGCGTAGTGCATAACTTTGCGAATTCTCCCAACTTGTTAAGTGTTGAGATGAGGCTATGTAAACAAAGAAAAATTGCTTAATGAAATAATTCTCAAAAATATACACGAATCTAAAATGTGTTAACATACTCCCGTCTAAACACACCTATCGTGCAACGAGAAAGTGCATAGTAGCTCGGCTTTTTTACAATTCAAAAAAGGTCCCTCCCCTTAGCTGCCCAAATTTTGACGTGTAAATCTAGTTTTTTTATCAACTGATTGTTATTTTCTATTGGCAATTCTCTACATACAGGGAGCGTTTAAGATGTTGGAGTTATCTTGTAGCTTTCGCGTGCATTGGGTGCCATCTATTTAAGTTTCACTTTGTTGTTCATGGTCTGTCTCAATCCTCTCTACAGTTTAAAGTTATTCCAGTTTGGTGTATTTTCATCTTAAGCGTAGTATTTGATTGGAAGCAAATTTTCTTTGTTACTATAAATGAGTTGATGAACTGCATTCTCCCATCTCTTTGTTAATCTCTGTAAAATATTAACATTCTAGTTAGTGGTGTTTGGTCATCCTGGGGAGCCTGGAATAGATGCACTGTGACATGTGGCGGTGGAAATCAAATTCGACAGCGGTCATGTACCAATCCTCCTCCACGAGGTAGTGGCAAGGATTGCCGAGGAACGCGTTTGCAGTCCCAGTCATGCAACATGAACAGTTGTCCAAGTAAGAAGGCCTTCATGCCTCGAACATACGTGTTGATCTTGTGGTGTATTTCTTTGGGATCATCGATTAAAGATTTCTCAAATCATGCCGCATCAAAGGAATGAAGTTCCCTTGAATCCACTCTAAACTACATTGTAGGATTCATAGGTTCCTTTAATGTTTCATTTCTTAGATAATCTTGGAATGTTCACCTTGATCTGGGCCATGCCAAAGGAATGCACCTTTACTTTTGAGCTTATTAAAATATTTTGATACAATCCTTATTCCCTTTGTTATAAAACAGATCAGTCAGTCAGTCAGTCAGTACTCCATATCTTGTCTTGGATGATTGTAATTGTCATTAACATTTGGACATGTTGCAACTGGCAAAACAGGAGTCAGAATAATTCTGGAGAGTCAATTCAGATTAATATCGTTGTGGTGCTCTATAATACAATTATTACATCATGTGGACAACTTGTGTCTTTCAGATCATTAAAAGTGTAATGCATTGTTTTCAGTTATTAACCTGGAGACTGTACATGTACGGATAATATCTGATGAGTACCGTATTTACTTGTGTATAAGCTGACCTTTTATGACCAAAAAATCAGGCCAAGAAATTGCCCTCGACTTATACATGAGTCTTACATAAAGACCTGACTAAGCAATGCAAGAAATTAGCATAACAATTGCCTGAAGTCTGTGAGGAAAACCGAGTTTAAAAAACCAGTTCTAATTGTGCTCGAGTTTTGTCAGTTTTTGGTGCATTCTTCTTCAACAAAAAAATGTAAAATAATAAATGTAAAGTGGTTTAAATAAGGCAAAAACTTGACCAATCAAAAAAGAGACATGACCGAGCTAAAATTGGTTTGGAAGGTCAACACGACTGGCCACCATTCAAAAATCATTTTAAGCTCTGTGAAAGGAGATTAAAAAGACCAAAAGAATGGTCAGAACTTCATGCTAGCCCACATATCCATATATGAATAAAGACATTCCATATATGGATATATATGGATAAGACAATATGGGAACGTGCTCTATACGTGGGCTGGCATGAAGTTTTTGCCCTTATTTTGAAGAATTTTCCTATTGAGCCAAAAATATCACCTCATATGCACAAAGATGTGTTGTTAAAGGGCATAAAAGTTTTAATCGCTAAAAGTATCACTTAAATATGTTTGCGATTTGCATTTCCACAGTCAATGGGCTCAGACAGCATTCAACTGAACATGAAAACTTGCTATATTATTTTATTAGAACTGCTCGTTTAACCGTAGTCACTCTGCACATAGTTTGATATTAATTTACGACTTGCGTTGGATGCGAGATTGTTTGCAAACACTCTGAGTTTCTACCAAACTTTACTAGGGTTGTATAGGGTCGTGCTACAAGTGAGAGATCGCTGCCCTTGCTTAAGATGCTTGGCTAGGCTCGGTCCGCATGTAGTGTAATGAATCTATTCCGGTTTTCGACTTACAATAGGTAGCTGAAGCGATTCCGACGGAGTTAAATTAAAATAGTCTCAAACACAACGAAAACATGCACACCAAAGAATTACATCATATGATCAAAGTCAACGTCAACTAGGGGAGAAAGGGAATTCCACATCGATTCCAAAGGTGATCCATTGGGTATTTGCGCTATTTGGACTTGAGTCACTGCAAAGTTACAGAGTCGTTGTTCATCGGACTTCCTTTAAGATGTCCTCCTCTGAAATTCTTTATCTTTAAGGGTGCCAAGAGATCAGCGAGATTAAGGCGGGGGTAAATATGAATTTAAGTTAAATTTTGGTAAGTTTAAAGAGAGGTTGAAAGGGAAAAAAGGGTTATGGAACACTACCAGACAGTTGCCTGACCCCACAATGGCACCCCAGGTTGTTGGGAAACTGTTTTGTTTGTATCTACCAATTTTTAATTCCAAATCCTAATTTAAAACAACACCAAATCTTCAAAATTTCATTTTCCATAAATTTTACTAATTCTATGGGAAGCACTTTTTATCTCCAAATATGCCTAAAAACCACCAAAAAAAATTTACAAACCGGCCCAAAACATAGATATGTGAGATGAGCAGAGACATTCTTGATTGCTTGAAACGTCAAAGAGATATTTGCGTTAAAAACTTAATACCCAGCCAAAATACGGCTTTCATGTTTACCCCCGCCTTAAGCCTGCGTCACTTCCAGCCTCTGGTCACGTCTCACTTCAAAACTCGTGGATCACTAGAAGTTTTTAATGTTGCGTGTAATAGAGAAATCTGTTCTTTGCAGTGCCTGATTGACCTCCTGAAATATACTGACGGCAAAGTACTGTTAGTCTTCCGCCTTCGCTGAAATAAATTTACACAAGAAGACTAAGATAAAATCGATGAGGAACACTCGGATGACATAGTAAGAATAAAACATATTGAGAGTTATTGTTTCGATCTGTAGTTTCTCGCCGTGGAAACCGATTTGTTCTTTACTTTGTTCAGTTGTAGCAAACATATCCTTGAACTCTGTTCGGTGGTCAACTTTTCAGCACACCATCGACACGTCCTATTTCAAAATGGAGACAAAATTAAAGAAACATTGTTGATTCAAAGCACTTATTTACAGGAGTAAATGTTTTCTGTGCTATTTTAGCAAACCGCTAATACGCCACAGCATTCACAAAGCCGAAGATCATGACCGTCTTGTATACGCATTCTCCCATTTTGTAACTACAAGCTGCCGATATATTTTATGATTTAACCATTTGAGGAGGCTCGAAAGGGTTTTTTCGTTGTTGCAGTGCTTGTGAAACGATGGAAGATTACAAAGAAGGATATTCAATGGTGTGGGAAAACTGTATGTCTCCTTGCAACTCTATTGTTGGGCTATACTTTGAGGGTACTTGTGACGTCA
>Ga0126343_10000235_pt1 | contig 19082 bp, 16 predicted proteins | sample Cyp2metagenome_FD_92531 | JGI IMG/M metagenome (GOLD analysis project Ga0126343, IMG submission 92531) | Coral microbial communities from Lord Howe Island, Old Settlement Bay, Australia - Cyphastrea 2 metagenome | ecosystem: Host-associated > Invertebrates > Cnidaria > Coral ...
AGCCTCCCAGCGACGCAAAGTGGAGAGGGAGACCCCTAAATGGTCAGCAGCCTGAGAGATGGAGTAACGATGACTCACAGTAGAACTTGCTCAATTTGAGTAGGTTTGAGCAACTATAGATAGTTTTTTGTTAACTGCAAGAAGCCCCTTGTGGAGGGGAGGGCAGGGCCAAGGAACCTTTTTGGCGTGCCCTTTGCAAATCCGCTTAGGAATAGTCCCGAAATAACTTCCGCATTTATGGAGTCTGAACCCCGTTCGGACTGAGCCTGTCGAAGTCCGGTGCCAACACCCTTCGACGTTGCTCAGGGTGAACGGAAACCGGGGAATTATTTCAGGACAAATCCTTAAGACGTATTGTTGTTGATCCTGTTTCGATGAAATTAAGGGGGTAACCGACCGGTCGGTGAGTCCAGACTCAAGCTCCGGGATGGAGCATTCCAATGGCTTTTCGGCTACGTTCCCAGACAATCAGGAGGAACTGGACAGAAACGACCGCCACTTCTGCTTCACAAAAGTGACGGCGATGGATAAGTGCTAGCTGGTTGTCTGGTCTTCGGCGTAGTATTCCGCCAGCTGGTTACGCAGACTCTCAATGCTCTTGGCCACCCTTCCAGTCTCGGTGCAGTCTGCAGACGTGCCCACCTGATCGTAGCCAGACGCTACGTCCTGTGCCATGCGTTGCACTACAGCATCGACATTTGCGGCGGCAAGCCGTGCTGACTCGGCCATACAGCCCCACCACCTGGTGGCAAAATGCTGATCATGACAAGGTATGTCTTCAATGGTGCCGGACTCAAAACCACGACCGGCTGACAAGCACTGCTCATGATGATTGAACTTGGCCAGGTAGAGATTAGGACCTTCTCTGGTCAGGCAAAATTCCATTTCGCCCAGACAGCGATTGTGGCCACTGGTGCAATTGGTAGTGACCAAAAATTTGGATGCAGTCTCTTTTTCAATATTGACTACCCGGTGACCGCACTGGGCCATTTTGGCAAAAGCCTCACGATTGAGGCATTCAAGTCCTACGGCCAAGTCGTGAACGACAGAATTATTAACTTGATTCATTAAAACCTCTTGTTTCTTGTTATTGGAAATTGCACCCGTTTGGATGCCCGGAGCGCTGAAAAAGTTCCATCTTCCAAGCGCCATCTCTGAGCATTTGTGTAGTTCAAAGCGCTCGGCCTATCATTGTGAATGGTTCTCAGGGTATGTTTTTTTGCCCAAAAAGTGCTAACGTAGTTGCTCTTCCTTCTTGTGCATGGAGGTAAAAATGTCGCAAATAATACAAGAAAAGCGACGATTTCCGAGGAAAATACTGGAAAAAACGGCGGCGGTGCTTGATAACGACACCGGTCAGTCCATCGGCGTTCTGGAGGATGTTTCCAAGGGAGGGTTTAGCATGTTGACTAATTTCAGGGTTCGGCCATCAGAGACCCGAAATGTGACGCTTGTGCTTCCTGGCCTCAGAGGTGCTGTCCACCGGGTAACGTTAACGGCAGAGTGCGTCTGGTGTCAGACTACCAGCAATCGGGCCAGGTTTTCCGCCGGCTTTGCCCTGCGCAGTATCAATGACCAGGACGAAGTGGCCCTGAACTACTACATCAGGGACTACCAAGTCGTCGGTGAGCTCCAGGAAGCTTGACCGACCTGTGAGTGGGCGGCAGACTAATCAGCAATGGGAAGGCTAAGCGTCTCTTTTAGTTCTTCCATCACGATGTAACTTTTTGACTCCCGCACACCGGGCAGCTTGAGCAGAATATCTCCGAGCAGCTCCCGGTAAGAAGCCATCTCGGAAATACGGGCCTTGACCAGGTAATCAAAATGACCGGAAACCAGATGGCACTCCAGCACGTTGGGCAGTCTGATTACTGCCTTGCGAAAATCGTCAAAGATATCAGCCGACTTGGTGTAGAGGCTGATCTCGACAAAAACCAGCAAGCCTGCCTGCAGATACTTCGGGTTAAGGCGCGCGCAATAACCCTGAATAATGCCCTCCCGTTCCAGGCGCTTGACCCGCTCCATGCAGGGCGTGGTACTCAACCCGACTTTATCCGCCAGCTCAACATAGGAGATACGCCCCTGTTCCTGCAAGGTTCGGAGAATATTGCGGTCGATACGATCCAACTGACGGACAACTTCTTTTCGGCTTCTCATGATTTCAGTCGTTTTCTGACAATGCCTGATCCGGCACCAACAAAATTGGCGCGCGATAGCGTAAGAGATTAGTGAGGTCTGCGCTCATCTTTAGCAAGCACTGCCCGGTCAGCTTGTTGTCTTGCCAAAAACCCGGTGACAGGCAGTGCCGGCCTGGGTGGCAAGACGACAGAGCCCGATCAAGACAGCCGTTTCTCTAACATCTTCCTATCGCTTCTCTAATGATTATTGGGCCAAACGCCCCCAGCTGACGCAGGTTAGGGTAGGAATGATGAATCTGCAAGTGAGCATTACTAATATGTTCCATCAGGGTTTATCGCAAAATCATTTTCAATTCTGGCGTTTTTATGGACAATGCGCAGGCTTTCACTTCTCTGTTTTTAATACATTCCGCTCTGGAGAAACCCATAGATGAGCACAGCATCTGTCTCCCCGCCAGCGCCGAATTCGCCGGTGAAGGGGCGCTCAGGCAACGGGATACTGGTTAAAATTGATCAGGTCACGAAAAAATTTGATGACATTATCGCGGTCGATAATGTCAGCCTGAACATCAAAAAGGGTGAGATTTTTGCACTGCTCGGGGGCTCCGGTTCTGGCAAATCCACGCTGTTAAGAATGCTGGCGGGTTTTGAAACACCGTCAGAGGGCAGTATTTACCTCGATGGTCAGAACATTACCCATCTGCCGCCCTACTTGCGCCCTATTAATATGATGTTTCAGTCGTATGCCCTGTTTCCCCATATGACCGTCGAGCAAAACGTGGCATTTGGCCTGAAACAGGACCGTCTGGCCAAAGACATCATTCACCAGCGGGTACAGGAGATGCTCAAGCTGGTGCATATGGAAAAGTACGCCGGGCGTAAACCCCATCAGCTCTCCGGCGGTCAGCGCCAGCGTGTTGCTCTGGCCCGCAGCCTGGCCAAGCGCCCGAAGTTGCTGCTGCTGGACGAACCCATGGGCGCCCTGGATAAAAAACTGCGCAGTCGTATGCAGCTCGAAGTGGTGGATATCATCGAAGAGGTAGGCGTCACCTGCATTATGGTGACCCATGACCAGGAAGAAGCCATGACTATGGCTGAGCGCATCGGCATCATGGATGCCGGCTGGATTGTCCAGGTGGGTACACCCATCGACATCTACGAAAACCCCAACAGTCGCATGACGGCGGAGTTCATTGGCTCTGTCAATATGTTCGAAGGGGAAATCGTCGAAGAGGAAGCCGGTTACGTCATCATCAAGTCCGGGCAGTTGGAGCAGCCGGTCTACATTGGCCACGGCATTATGGCACCGCTGGAAGACCGCAAGGTATGGATTGCCGTAAGACCCGAAAAAACCATGGTGACCAGGGAGCGTCCGGAAGGCAACTACAACTGGAGCAAGGGATTAGTACACGACATTGCCTATCTGGGTGGTCACTCGGTTTATCACATACGGCTTCCGTCCGGCATGATGGTGCAATCCAACATGGCCAACGTGATTCGCACCGCGGATAAACCCACCTGGGGTGATGAAGTGTATATCAGCTGGGATGACGACAGCGGCGTCGTTCTCAACAGCTGAGCCATTACCTGCCGTCCAATAGTTTTTTATTTGTGGAATCTATCATGTTCAACTCACTGACCAAAGGTGCCTCTGCACCGGAGAGGGTAGATGCCTTAAGGGCGCAATGGGGGCGTCGCCTGGTGCTTGGCGTCCCCTATTTCTGGCTGTTGTTGTTTTTTCTTGTCCCGTTCATGATTGTGGCCAAGATCAGTTTTGCCACTGCCGAAATTGCCATCCCGCCTTATTCAGCCATCGTCGAATACGTGGATGAAGTGCTGACGTTTAACCTGAACATGGGTAACTACCTGTTCCTGGCGGACGATGAGATGTATCTGGAGGCTTACCTGACGTCCATCAGGCTGGCCTTGGTTGCCACTTTTTTCTGTCTGATGCTGGGCTATCCTATGGCCTACGCCATGGCCCGCGCCTCTGGCCGACAACAAAGCTTTTTGTTGATGCTGGTGTTGCTGCCCTCGTGGACCTCTTTTTTGATCCGCATCTATGCCTGGATGGGCATACTGAAAAACAACGGTCTGCTGAACAATTTGCTGATATGGTGTGGGTTGATTGATCAGCCGCTGCAAATATTGAACACGAACATTGCCGTATATATTGGCATTGTCTATGCCTATCTGCCGTTTATGGTGCTGCCCATTTACGCCAACCTGACCCAGTTGGACAAGTCACTGCTGGAGGCCGCCAACGATCTCGGTTGTCGTCCGTGGCAGACCTTTTTCCGGGTCACCTTGCCACTCTCTAAAGGGGGCATTATTGCCGGCTGTATGCTGGTGTTTATTCCGGCGGTGGGTGAGTACGTCATCCCTGAGCTGCTCGGCGGGCCGGAGAGCCTGATGATTGGCAAAGTGCTCTGGCAGGAATTTTTCAATAACCGTGACTGGCCGCTGGCCAGTGCCCTGGCCATGATCATGTTGTTGATCCTGTGCTTGCCGATTGCCTTCTTCAATCGCCAGCAGGCGAAGCAGTTGGAGGTCAGCCTGTAATGACATCCGTTGCATCAACCACGGCCAAACGTTTAAGAATGCCGGGTTTTTCCACCATTGTGTTGATTATCGGGCTGGTTTTTCTTTACCTGCCCATGTTCATCCTGGTGGTTTACTCTTTCAACGCCTCGCGGCTGGTAACCGTCTGGGCGGGTTTTTCCACCAAATGGTATCTGGAGTTGTTTCAGGATGAACAGCTGATGGGCGCCGTGTGGACCAGCCTGCGAATCGCTTTTTACACTGCGTCCATGGCTGTCGTGCTGGGTACGATCTCGGCTTTTGTCCTGGACCGCTTTGGCAAGTTTCGCGGCAGAACGGCTTTCGACAGTATGCTGACAGCACCGCTGGTTATGCCGGACGTAATCACCGGTCTGTCACTGCTGTTGCTGTTTGTCACCATGGCCGACGTGCTTGGCTGGCCCATGGAGCGGGGTATGCTGACCATCTGGATTGCTCACGTCACCTTCTCAACGGCTTATGTGGCCGTGGTCGTCGGTTCCCGGCTGCGGGAAGTGGATCGCTCCATTGAGGAGGCTGCTATGGATCTGGGGGCAACACCGCTGCGGACCTTTTTCCTGATCACCATCCCGACCATCGCTCCGGCTCTGGCTGCAGGCTGGCTGCTGGCCTTTACCCTATCGCTGGACGACCTGGTGATTGCCAGTTTTGTCTCCGGTCCCGGGTCAACAACACTGCCTATGGTGGTCTTTTCATCAGTGCGCCTGGGTATTTCACCAAAAATCAACGCCATGGCGACACTGATGATTTTGGCAGTCTCTCTGGCAGCCTTTGTTGGCTGGTGGTTTATGCGTCGCTCCGAGCGAGAGCGCAGAGCCAGCCTGGCACGTTTTGGCTAATAGCCTTAAGCGATAATGCCGCTGCCCGACTGGGCTGCGGCCAGGTCAGGATTGTGCCTTCTCGATCAGCTCAATCAGCCTGGAGACATCCAACTCCTTTTCCAGTTTGTAGGTATGCGCCAAGCCGATGATCTCACTCAAGGCCCGTTCGGGGTACTTCGGATCTGGGTAGCCGTGACATGTCTGACCACCGAGGACACTTGTTTTAAGATGAAAACTAAAGGTAATGCCAAACATGCCATTGGTGGCTGAGTGATCAAGTTTGAAGATTAACTTGTGCTTATGCAGAATCTCAAGCAGCCTGAGCAGCTCCCGACCCACTGGGTTATCGGGCAGGTAGTGTGATATTTTTTTCCCGTAGGCTTCGACTTTTCTCCCGTCACTCAACCGCCTGGGTACTGATGCTTCGATATTCACGATAATGCGGCTGACGTCCGAATGACCGGGTAGAGGCCATGGTTTTCTGTCGATCGTCAGGGGCTCATAGTGGATGGCAGTGAACTCCACGGGCAGAGCATCGAATCTGGCAAGATTGATGCCGCTGGCCTGGTAACCTTCACTACACTCTGAGCAGATCAGTAAGTCATTGATTTTTTGTGAATCGATTTGCGGCCTGGATTCCATGCAAATACCGCAAGTGATTAACTCATCATCGCTGATGGCTGCTGCTCCTGCTGGCTTGGCTGTCGCAACGTCCTCACTGAGTTTCATGCGCCCTACCATTTTCTCAGCAGTGGCTGCAGCTTTGGGCTGGCTGGGCAGCGGAGAATAAATGAGTTGTTGTTTAAATTGTGTGACAAAATCGTCGTGAACTGCCTGATCGGACGAAGAACCGGAACAGCCCACAAGGGACAGATGGGGGATTCTGTCCAGGGATTGTACCCGGCTGTCGTGGTAGGCAGCATGGAGGGCATCGGCCAGGGCTGTGCCGTTACCCCCGAATATTGCACAGCCGAAAAAGCAGGAAATAATTCTGGCATTGCCGTGTTTACTGGCATTGACCAGCAAGTTGACAAAAGTGTCGCGAAACAGTGCAGCATAATTGTGCTGGTTTTTTTGTGGTGCCACGACGTTGTGGATATGCTGACAACCGAGCAGCCCCAGCTTCGGGTCAGTGCCGTATGCGTAGGAGCCGACGGTCAAACATCCACCGGTTTGGGTTGGCTGCGCTCGGGTATCGCGGTTAAACTGCGGCCCCAAGTCGTCGGAAAACTGCCGGGCAATGCCACCGGCATGGGTCATCCATTGGTTGGCCGCATTCACCAGGGCAAACCGCTCTCCCTTTTTCGACAGTTCTCTGGCCACGCCAAACATGCCGCCGTCGGGGTGCATTTGAATGTCCAGGCGGTTTGGTATCAACACTTGCCCAGAGTTGGTGCCGGCTACAGGAGAGGTACTCTTCGGATGTCTCTGGGGCGACACCCTGGCTACTGAGGTTTTGGTTGCGGGGAGTGCTGGAGGCTTGTTCAGCGCCTGCCACTGGCTGACAAAATCATCACAGGTTTGCCGATCCCCGGCGTTATTCATACCCACCAGGGTGATGCTTGGAGCGGTGACCCCCTTACTGTTGAAAAACTCAATGCGGGCAGCGTGGATCGCCTTGGCTAGTTCTTCGCCGTTGCCCCCGGCCTGCCCACAGCCGACAAAACAAGACAGCAAGGGACGACCGTCGGCCAGCTCGAACAGGTTCACAAAGGCATTTTTCATGGTTTGCTGGTAATGCTGCTCCCTTGCATGGGGAGCATAAACATTATGAATGCTTTGGCACCGGCTAAGGGGTGACCCGGCTAATTGTCTGTTGTTGGCACAGCGGTAGGCAAAGCACTCACCGGGAGCCAGCGGATTGCGGTCTGATACATTGCGGTAATCATCTCCGGCTCTGTCGGCCACAGCCTTGGCAATTCCTGCGTTAAATGAGTTTCCCTGACCCACCGAGACGACCAGAGAGTAATCTTGTTGTTTTTGGTTGGTCTTTTCAGCAAAACCCAGCAAGCCTTGCTGATCAAGCGCTACTTTTACCCCGCCTACCCCGCCGGAAGACTTTGTTGTAGCAGCCCGGGCAGATAACGTCCTGCTTGGTACCGCCGATGCAACGCCGGGAGGCACAGAGCCAGTGGATGGCCGCGTCAGAAAGGGAGCTATGTCTTCAGGTGTGATTGCACTGCGCGTGCGGACGAGCTCGGAAAGACCCGGGTGCCTGGATATGGCTACCATCAGGCGATGGTTTTGTGCCGGTGTTACCGTTCTGCTAAAGATCAGGTTGTTGTGTTCATCGACACCGCAGTTATCAAAGCTGCAGGTGCCCTTACTTTTGATGTGGTCGAAAAGTCTGGTCAGGATTATGTTGCTGTTATTGTCCATTTCTGATTCCCGAATTCGTTGTTTTTTGGGGAGCTCCCGACCGAGAAATAAAGCCAGAATCCTCTTTTTCGGTGTATGTACCCTGTAAAAACTTGGACGGAAAACTGATAAAAAAGTTCCACGCTGCCAAGGCGATGATTGTGCTTGTGTTTTAGTTCAACTGTTTGAATATGTGGTAAGAATTGCCGGTGGTTGTGGACGTTTCAGAAGGGTGTGCCCGAATTTTCGTCTCTTTTTGCAGATGGATGAAGACTGGCTATCTTGCACGGCGGGTTGTACCCATCAATACGGATTAAAGAATGGAACTTTTGGCTGGCTTGTCAGTCCGTTCTATTCAAGCGGCCGGTAATGAGGGTTTCGAATGATGGTTGGAGCTATGGATCTGTTATGAAAGCAACCAGATTGATGACAAATGTATTTGCCAATGCCCTGGCTATCAATCATCGGATGACTCCGGGAGGGTTATTGCACTGTATCAACCACTCTAACGGCAGTGGTTTTGCTGAAAATCCTGAAAATAAATTGCAGCAGATAAGCAGGCAACAGCAGATGTTGTCAGAGTGTCAGCGGTCGTTAGCACACTCCGTAGCGGCATTCAATGGGCGTTACATTACGTTGCCTGGTCCGGTTCAGAATAATTTGCTGCAACGATGGCGTAATGATTGCCCCTATGGATGGCAAATGGCCGCAAAAACCCATCTGATAGCGGGCAACAGCAAAATTACCAAAGTATGCTTTAACACGGAGGAAAAGCGCACTGGTGAAAATCTCTGGCATCATCTGGAGTCGAAAATCTACCCAACTGTCATCAATAACCCCGGGTTGTCAGACTTTTTTTATAAACACTCGGTCATCCCGTCTGATTACTACCCTCAATGGTCCAGAATACCTGCTCAGGAAGACGTGGTGGCGTTAGAAGTATGCGGCGCTGCTCCAGAGACTCGCAGTAGCATGGTAGCGGAACTGTCATCATTAATTGGCCACCCGGTTTATCGGCTTTCGCAGATTCAGAAAGACAGTAATGAAGCATCTCAGCATGGCCCGGAAATGGTCAGGAATTTGCTGAAAAGAGTAAATGATGATGATTTCCCCCATGCAATTGTTGGTATTGACATGGATCAGCCGAAAGAGGGAGTCCCTGCCTGCGATTTATTGCCAGAGATTAAGAAGCAATTTGCCCGCTGCGGGCAAAAAGCCATCGTTTTGCTGATGAGTTCTGATAAAGCGAATATTTCAACTTTTGCACACGGAAGTTATCGCTACCATATAGAACCACCTGAAGAAATCCGGCAGTTAACCGGAAAACAGGAAGTGTTGTCAGAACTACTGGCCAAACACAATCAACTTTCCAGAGGGATACCTGTCGACGCTCAGGCTGGGTTACAGAGACGGCTGCTGTCAGAACTCCCTCATGGATGGAGAATACGAACCATCGTACAGGCTCGGAAATTTCAGATTACTGATTTAACGTTTGATGTTAATACGAGGGTGTTTGACTATCTGCGGCACACAATCCGTCATTATGTGTCGGAAAATCAAATACCCACTACCCGAGACATCGATTGGCACACCACCGAAGAAATGCTCGCTGGAAAGATACCGTGGGAGCTGACCGGGGAAGCGGAGAGCGATAAATGCACTGAAGTGGTCAAGGATTACTTGGCAAAGCTGAGTCACTATTGCGCTGATCAGGGCTTGAGTGAGGTAACTCAGGATGCGGTAGATGAGTGCTCTCTCAACAGCTATTTGGACACTCAGGCTTGACCGGTATCAAACAAGCACTTGTTCTAAATCTGCCCGATCGGTCATCAGTGCGCCCTGATAGTGCACCGGAACACGGTTCAGGTTACAAAGCAGTTGATAAGGAATGGTGTTAGCCTTTTGCGCCACCTCGGTAATGGGTAAGTCTGCCCCCCATAAAATGGCCCGATCACCAATCTGGACGTGCGGCAAATCGGTCAAATCCACCGTTAGCATATCCATGGATACCCGGCCGATCAGTGGAGCGCGACGGCCATTGATAAGAACCGGAGTTCCATTAACGGCGTGTCGCGGGTAACCGTCGGCGTAGCCGATGGCAACCACACCAATGCGTGTCGGCCGCTGGGCGGTCCATTGGCTGCCATAACCCACCGAACCGCCGGCAGGGATGGTTTTTATGCTGATAATGGCCGAGCTCAGCTCCATCACCGGTTGAATCATCTGCTCAATGTCGTGGGCCTGGCCGAAAGGTGAGACCCCGTAAAGCAGCAGTCCCGGACGATTCCAGTCACTCCTGGCCTGTGGCAGTGCCACCACGGCGGCCGAGTTACACAGGCTGCGTTGCCCCGGCAAATTGCTGGTATGAGCATTGAACGTGGCCAGCTGCTGTTGCGCGTGTTGATTGTCGGCCTCATCGGCACAGGCAAAGTGGCTCATCAGGATAATATCCCGCACCCAGGGAAGGCTGTTGAGTCGCTCCCAGCTCTGGCGATACTCTTCGGGGGCGAAGCCAACCCGACCCATCCCGGAATCCATTTTCAGCCACACGCGAACCGGGTGGTCCAGAGGGTGAGCCGCCAGAGCATCAAGCTGGTACTGGTGGTGAATAACCGTATCCAGACGATACTGGTCAATTTTATCCAGCTCATCCGGCTCGAAAAAACCTTCCAGCAACAGGATTGGTTGCTTGATGCCGGCAACGCGCAACTCCAGAGCTTCTTCAATACAGGCGACAGCAAATCCACTGGCAATATCGGCCAGCGCCGTGGCACAAGCGGTTGCCCCGTGGCTGTAAGCATCAGCCTTGACCACGGCCATTACCCCAGCGTTGTTCATTGACGACAACTGCTGTGCAATCCGATAGTTATGACGCAGCGCATCAAGGTTTATTGTTACGGTTGCTGGTCGGCCCATGCCTGTAAATGTTCCCCGAAAATGCCAGTAAAAAGCGGCATCCTATCAATTAATAACCAATTGTTCTTTATGTGTTTGTCGAAATAGTTATGTCGAATAAACAACCATGGCCGGCAAATTCGGTGGATTTGCCGGTCCGGACAATAACCACATCGTTTAAAAAATAATATTTTTAAGCTAAATAGCATTTTTCTGCGGCACTTTACCACAGTTTTGCGTGATTTTTGGTCGCGGGGGGAGGGCGGGAGAAAGGCCCGGAGCCACACACTGAGGCGGCTCCGGGGCGCACATGATCAATGATTGTTACTGCTGCCTGCGGAACTCTGGCGCAGCCGCGCTTCCACAGAAGACAGAATGCTTTTTACCAGACGACGCATGCCGGGTTTCTGATCATCCAGCGGCGGCATGGGCCTGCAAAGCGCCATTGCCCGCAGCCCGATGCGGGCGCTGTACACACCAACGCCAACACCGCTGGCCACCTGCGTACTGACCACACCGAGCAGCCGGTTAGAGGTGAAATCCGCCACCTGGTCAGCCAGATGATCACTTAACAGGTCCGTGGCTCCGGCCAGCGCCATTTGCTCGAAGACCAGCCGCAGCAAGTGCGTGCGGGCCGGTAACGAAGGACGCACGCCGTATACCTGGCAGATTTCATCCAGCATCCGCACACTGCGCCAGAGCGACAGCAGCATATCCAGTGCGGCAAACGGGCTGAGGGATACCATCAGAGCCACCTGCTGGCTGTGGTGGGAGATGCGCGCCAGCGCCTGCTGGTCAAGTTGCTGGACGAAGTGGCTGTCCAGATGGGCGAGCAGCTCACGGTCATCGCTGTAATCGGGGGCTGAGGCCAGCGCTTGCTCCAGCAGAATTTGTTGAGGTTTATCCCGGTACAGCTCCCGCAGCTGTGTCAGCCACTGTTTTTTCAGCACGGCGCTGCGCTGGTCCCGACAGTGGCGTGCTTGCTCCTGCAGTTCAGCAATGCGATGAAAATCCCGCCGGTAGAGAAAAAACTCCATGGCCGACCGGATTACCGTAATGGCCAGAATCAACAGCAGCACAGTAAACACCAGAGCCAGCGCCCAGTGTTTCTCGTAGAGAAACAGGCCCAGCTGTGCCGTTTGCCAAAGCACCAGCGAGGTGATCAGGGCCAACAGCGCATAAAGTGCCTTGCCCAGAAAACGCAGGGGTTTAGCGGCCAGCTCAGGCTCATTCAGGAAGCGCTCGTGCAATCCATCGCTGATGGACTTGGGGGTATCCAGCGGTTGCTCCGGGGTTAGCGGGATAAAATAGGGGTCGTTCTGTTTATTCATGCAAACTTGTCTCCCAGCAAATCGTTAAGGATGCTGTCCAGGCGAATATGGGGCAGGCGGCCACCGGCATTGAGCACCAAGCCTTCTGGTGGCAGGAGGCGACGCAGCTGCCACTGATCCAGCGCTTGCCAGTCGGCTGCTTCGGGTATCTGCTCGGGAATCTTTGGGTGCAGTAGCACACCGGGGCCTTGCTCTGTCATGCCTTGCAGGGCCTGAGTGCCCTGATAGTCGATATAGCTGGTGGAGCGCACCGCTGCCACGGCTTCACAGCGCACATCAATGGCATTAAACGTGGCCCGGCGCCGGGCATCTTGTACCAGATTGGCGGTCAGGGCGCGGACCGCCTCGTGCTGGTCTGGCAGTACCTGGTCGATTTTACTCGCGGCAAACGCCACCCGGTCGATGCGTGGCCAGATCAGCCGCCTGAGCAGACTGTTGCGACCGTAATCGAAACTTTGCAGGACTTGGGCCAGACCCTGACGCAGATCATCGAACGCCTCCCGGCCGTGGTTTAATGATTTGAGCACGTCAACCAGAACCAGCTGCCGGTCAACCTTCTGGAAGGTCTGGCTGTAAAAGGGTTTGACTCGCTCTTCCAGGTAACGCTGATAGTTTTTCGCGCACACACGGTATAACGATCCGGGTGCAGCGCTGGCCAGTTGCTCATCGCTCAAGTTGGTCAGCGACAACAGGGGAATAAAAGGCCGTTCATTTTCGCCACTGCAAGGAGACGTGTGCAGCCAGCGGCCGGGCTGAATCATGGTCAGGCCAGCTTGCTGACAGCGCTCGAGAAAGCCCAGCTGTTCCTGCCACAAGGCTTGCAAAGCCAGCTCCGAGACCGGCTCCAGTGGGTCCAGGGCGTGCAGTTTGGCGATAAACTCCCCATCCGCCGCCTGACGCATATCGCTGTGAAACAGGGCGTGGCACTGCTGGCACCAGGTGCGAAAGTCCATATCCAGCATGGGCAGGTCCAGCAGCCACTCGCCGGGGTAGTCTCGGATCTCCAGATACAGGCGGTTGGCACCGGATTTGCTCCGGCGCAGCAGGCCAGGCGCAGGGCGAAAGCGAATTTCCAGCAGGCAGCCGGACTCATCCCGGGTCGCCTCTGGCCAGCGCCCCCGCGATAACGCCTCAATCCCCTGTTGATAGGGGAACATGGGCAGGTCGTCCAGGGTGGACAGCTCGACACCGAGCAGCCGGTCCTGCAATACCGGTGGAAAAGCCGCCAGTAAAGCACTGGGGTAGTGCACTAGCTGGTGAATCAGACTGGTGATCAGGGTGGTTTTGCCACTGCCACTGAAGCCGGTAACCCCGAGCGAAATGCGTCTGTTCAACAGACGATCGACACCGCTTTCCAGGGCATTGACCAGGCTCGTCGCTTTATCCTGACCACTTTGCAGCGTCTGTTTAACCTTGTGATGTATGGGTTTCATGTCATATGTCAGTGGAGGTTTAAAATCCCCGGTGTTTGCTAACCGCGTTGGCAAATGACGCCGTCATTGCCCCGGGTGAGCACACTAGCTTGGTCAGTTCATTGTCTTTGTCAAAAGAGGCACTTCTGAAATACTGCAAATTTCAGGAAAGATAAAGTAGAAAGTTGTACCAGTTATTGTAACTGCCCGATGCAACGTGGTGCGCGGCACAGACCGATCTTCCACAGAAGGCTTCCTACCCCACCAAAGAATTTCTCTCGCTGGAATAAGTTTCGGAATGGTTTTGCCCTGCGCTCGCTCCGGAAATGCACAAAAAACCTCTAAAAACCGATGGCTCCGGTTTGTTTTTGTTCTCATTGTTTCGCGTTTATAGATATAACTACTTTTTATAATTGGTATTGATACTTATTCGGAAAGACTGTATCTTCGCCGGCATTTTTCGTGCCAACCCTATATACCGAGTAATTCTATGGGTCTCATGCGTAACTCCGCCTTGGCCGCAGCCATTGTTGCGACCGGTTTTTCCGCTTCTGCCAGTGCTGATTATTTGTACGGTTTTGCCAACGTCAGTATCAACCGCCTGGATTGGACGGACAAAACTGAAAACCACGCCGGTAAAAACGATTTTACTTTTTTGGAAATCGAAGGCGGTGCCGGTTTTGACTGGGGTGAGGTCTACGGATTTATCGATCTGGAAAACCCGCACAAGAGTAACAACGAAGGTCGTACCACCACCATGAAAGGTACTGTCCGTTACAATCTCGGTTTTGCTGGCCTCAATCTGTACGGCCACATTTACGACCTCAATGGCGCAGGTTTCCACGAGCAGAATCGACTGCTGGGTGTTGGTTTTAACTATCGCAACGCCAGCTTCTTCTTCCAGCCGTTCCTGGCCGTTAACAACACCGAAAGCAGCAATATGGGCAAGACCGTCAGCGGGTTTAACGGTTACGTTGCCGGCTGGGTACTCGGTTACAGCTTCAATCTGATGAACCAGAATTTCATGTTCAGCAACTGGAATGAGCTGGAGTTTGATCGCGACAGCCAATATGTGGGCGGAAAAACCGGTGTTAACGGTGCTGCTGCCCTGTGGTGGAACGCCAATGAAAAAATCACCCTGGGTCTTCAATACCGCTACGCGGACAGGAAGCTGGGTGCTGCCACTTATCAGGACGGTTTTATCTACTCCCTGAAGTACAACTTCTGATGGCAAACCGGCCTCCAAGGGAGGCCGGTTGTGTTGGAGGGTTGTGAGTTGTGAGCTGTGGGTTGTGGGTTGTGAGTTGTGAGTTGCGGCAAAAGAGTTCAGAGCAGCTTTTGGAAAAACTCTTTGGTGGGTGAGGGGATCACCGTCTTGGCAATCAGCATGCCGGCATCCTTTGAAGCCAGAATGCCGGCATCAACGGCGGCATTGACGGCCGATAATTCGCCGGTCATAACGATAAACGACTTACCACCAATAGCCATAGCCAGGCGCACTTCGATCATTTTCACATCAGCTGCTTTGGCCGCAGCGTCAGCAGCAATAACTGCCGATGCCACACTGAAATACTCGATAACGCCTATGGGGTTGACCTGTTTAATGTCGTTAGTGCCGTTCAGGCCAGCCAATAGCTCGTCATGGATATTAGCGATCAGCAAACGATCGACAATGGTCTGACGCCCCACAGCTTCACCCGCCTCCACAGCGGCTTTTACCGCCGCCACATCGCCGGAAACAATAATCAGGTATTTGCCCGGACAGATGGTTTTAGCCTCTTCCAGTCGTACGCTGGCCGCTTTGGTCATGGCATCGGCCGCTTCAATACCCTTGGCAATGCTGGTGAACTCCAGCAAACCTAATGCTTTACTCATTGAGTTTGTCCTCGGGCAATAACCACCTGATGCTCATCGACACTGATCACCTGCCCGGCAATACTGGCGTGGATCATCGAGCCCAGTTGCCCTTCTGGTATGGTTCCAATCAACTGCCCTTTAACGACCCGGTCACCGACGCTCACTGTCGCCTGGCTGGGAGCGCTAATATGTTGCCTGAGCGATACCCTGACTTCGTCCATAGCCACTTCACGATATTCGTGCAGAGTCTGATGGTCATAGTCGCCCAGATCCAAACGGGCGAGCAGCCTTGCTGCCGGGATTTGTTTATAGTCGCGCTCTTCGCGGGCAATCACTTCGCTGCCATCGTGCTGATAACGAATGCCCTGCTCACGCAGTTTGCCGGCAATATAGAGATTCACCTTGCGCGGCGAGATACCCATGGGGCAGGAGTACATTTCACAGACGCCGCAGCCGCAGCATAACAGGGCTTCTTTATGGCTTTCGTTAAGGTCCTCAGCGTACTTGATGGCCTTCATCATTTTGTGCGGGTGCAGCGGATGGCCAATCAGGTAGCGCGGGCACTGCTCGGTACAAAAACCGCACTGAATGCAGGTGCGGGCCCGGTTAATGACCTGAGTATCCGTTTCTGTGGCGCGCACCACCAGGTAATGATCGGCCGGTACCACAATCAGGGCGCCATCGGTTTTGGTGATGGTCATGCCAGCGACTTGCTCTTGCTTGACCACGCCACCCATCATCGGGCCACCGCGAATAATGCAGTAGTTGTTGATGCTGGTGCCACCGGCAGCCTCAAGGCAAGTGCTGAACGGCGTGCCCAGCGGCACTTTGATCAGCCTTGGTTCGTTCACCTCACCGAGCACTGAGACGTATTTCTCCGTCACCGGCAGATTCTGGCTTGCCTCAAAAACGTTGATCATGGTCATGACGTTAGAGACTACGCAACCAACATTGAGGGGAATACCGGCCGGTGGAACTGAACGACCAGTGACTTCAAATACCGTTATCTGCTCATCACCGGCCGGGTAGAAGTTTTGCAGCTCATGAATCTCCACATCAGCTTCAAGGCGGGCAATGGTCTCTTTCAGGCAGGTAATCTCAGGAGTGTATTTGCCTTTGACAGCGATCACCGCTTTACGGGCCTTCACCTGTCTTTTGGTCAGGACAATACCGGCGATCAGTTCAGCAGTGCGCTCACGCATCAGGTACTGATCGGTCTGCAGCAGCGGTTCACACTCGGCAGCGTTAATGATCAGAAATTCAGCTTCTGCGTTTAATTTGACATGGGTAGGAAAACCGGCACCACCGGCACCGACCACTCCGGCCTGTCGGACTCGTTCAACCAGATCCATGCTATTTCCGCAATTGTAAACCAACGAAATAAGGCACGTGTTGTGCCTTGGTCAATTTGCACGTCAAACGACGCTTAATAAAAAGGATGTAATTTGCGTAAAAAAACATCATTGATAAAAATTTTTCAAATAATACCAGAGTGTTGCCGGACGATATTGGTGCCAGATCAAGACAGCCAGAAGATTGTTAATTGATTTATGTCAATTTTTGCTGCCTGATAACAGTCATTGATTTGCTGTCCCTATTGCCTTAAATATGCCCGCTACCAACCTGTGAAACTGAGCCTTTTCCCCATGACCCGACAGTTTATTGACCAGATGCACAATCTGGTCACCGTAGCCGATCAACCGCAACGGATTATTTCCCTGGTGCCTTCGATCACTGAGTTACTGTTTGATCTTGGTCTGGCCGAACGAGTCGTCGGCGTTACCCGTTATTGCGTACACCCAGCTTCGGCACGCAAGGAAAAAGCCATTATTGGTGGGCCAAAAACCTTTGACTTTGCCGCCATTGACGCCTTACAGCCTGATTTGATTCTGGGCAACAAGGAGGAAAACTACCAAGAAGGCATTGTCGAGTTGCAAAAGAGATACCCCACCTGGCTGTGTGACATTCACCAGCTTGACGATGCTTTGGCCATGATCAGAGCCGTTGGCCAATTGACCGGTCGTGAGGAGCAAGCCAACGACTTAGTGACGGAAATCAGCCAGAATATGGCGAGTTTAACCAAAACAAAAACACGCAAAGTTGCCTATCTGATCTGGCGTAAACCTTACCGGGTGGCGGCCGGCAATACCTTTATCAATGAGATGCTGAAATTGTGCTCATTTGAGAATGTATTTGCCCATCTGGATCGCTATCCGGAGGTGACCATTGAGCAAATACGCCAGTCCAACGCAGATATACTGCTACTGTCTTCTGAACCCTATCCATTCAAGAAGAAACATTGTGAAGAGTTTGCCGAGGCAGGCGTTGACGCACAATGTCTGCTGGTGGACGGGGAGATGTTCTGCTGGACCGGCAGCCGGTTACGGCTGGCTGGTGATTATTTTGGTGGTTTGTTTAAACCGCAAGGTGGCGGCGTGCAGTCCGTTGGGCACATGCCTTGATCGTTGTTTGTGATTATGCAATGAATATAATATAAACGACAATTGTTATATTGTTTGCGTGGTTGTTGTGTTTTCACGCAGGCGTACCCTTGAGTGATTGTACTACAGCTTTGCACAGTTCCTGCCAACAGCCATCCGGGAAACCTGGAATGGCTCGTAATCTCGCCCATTGAGTGATCATGAGAGGCTTTTTGAACCGTGTTTTTTCCAGCACTCGTACGGCGACAGGTATATCCAGAAGAGTGAACAGTGCAGTGTCTGCACCTTCGGCAACACAAGGTCTCGGCTCACCGCCGGAAGGGCCGGTGATTTGCTCGGGTCAAATGACGGCTGCTGACTCAGTGACCGCCAACCGTGCAATGAGCAGTACATCAGGGCGGTCAGGAAGAGTGATTAGTCGAATGGTACCTATGTTTCATCGCACCCCCAGACTCACTTCCCAGGCTAACCCCAGCCAGTCTTCGCTCCTTTCAACACACTCATTTCCCAGAGCCGAGTCTACTGGTGTTGCTGGCTCGACCTTAACGCCCGCGCAGACTGAGATCGCGCAAAAGCAGGATGAAATGTACATCCCGGATAATCTGGTGTTTGCTACCGGAGGCAGGTATGAAGAGAGCGGGCGGGTAAAACAACCAACCCTCTATTTTGAGAACAGTCAGGGTCACCAGGGCCGGTTGCGGCAAGAGCACCCTGTTGATGGCCGTTAATCCAAGTCGTTAAAGAACATCATGTCCGACTGTTTTTTCCCACCAGAGAGTTGATGATGAGCTTTCGCAGTGAACTTCAGGCAGTCAGGGACAGTCAGGGACAGTCGAGAACAGGTGGAAAAGCTGTTCGACCGATACCCTGGCTGCACCAGGCTGCAACCGGGGTATTTTGTCTATGAGGTGGTATTCACTGGCACAGAACCAACTGCCAGCGTCGTGAGTTGGCACAGATCCACTGGCAAAGTGCTTTGTGCGGCAGAAACGCAAAAATTGCGTTCCCAAGTATGCAGTATCTACGCCAGAATGAAGGCTTGTGGAGCCAGCCGCTTTTAGGTGGTTGTACGGGTGGCAGCTCTGAGGGAGTTAGTAAACAGATCCATACCACCGTTCACACTGAGCCTGTCGAAGTGTGCTGGCCGCATCCTTCGACAGGCTCAGGATGAACGTCCTTCGACAGGCTCAGGATGAACGTCCTTCGACAGGCTCAGGATGAACGTCCTTCGACAGGCTCAGGATGAACG
>Ga0126343_10000236_pt1 | contig 19052 bp, 11 predicted proteins | sample Cyp2metagenome_FD_92531 | JGI IMG/M metagenome (GOLD analysis project Ga0126343, IMG submission 92531) | Coral microbial communities from Lord Howe Island, Old Settlement Bay, Australia - Cyphastrea 2 metagenome | ecosystem: Host-associated > Invertebrates > Cnidaria > Coral ...
GAATATCTTGGGACCTTCTGATGTCAAACGCTGAATAAAATTGTTTACCGTAAGCCGGAGCACTGAATAAGCTTTTTACTCGAAATATGTTTTGTGCCTCTTGTGACCGTGATTCAGCCTTTCCTCAGTGCAGGCAACGTTCGGTTTCAACAATGAGACACCGCTCTGTTCAAACTCACAAGCTACAAAAATACTTGTCTAGCAACAATTTGGTCATCTACTAGCAAATGCCCAGTTTTCTTGAGCAATTCATTTATCTTTTCTTATACGATCTCGGCTCGTGCGACTTTGTATGTTCACTAAGAGGGAAGTAAAAGTGAAAGCTACAGTGTTTCATTTGTTTCATGCAACCCGGCACGTACGGGTGTACATGTTGCCATATGTGGGTTGAGTTTATTTCGTTGGTTCTCTCCTTGCCCTCCTTGCTCCGAGGGTTTTCCTCCGGGTTCTCCTGTTTTCTTCCATAAGCAAAAACCAACATCTCCAAATTCCAAGATTCGACCAGGATACTAAATATAATCTGTTTTATTTTATTTATTTCAGTTCATAAGTGGACACCAAAATAAATCGCCTCTCAACCCCAAGTGCTCCCTTGCTGGGTGGTCTGTCTGGAAAAATATTGTTTTATCATGCACTTTGGTTGCTAACGCGTCATCCAATTTTAGACAAATATGCAATACAGCCACGACGGAAAGCTAAAACGGCGTGGACATCAATTAAGATTTCCCTTTTTGGCCCGACAACTTTGACGACTTTTCAACTACGATGATGCCGATGAAAGCGTATCGCTTTTGTGGAGCCTCCATATAACGAAGGGCCAAGGGAATGAATGACACGCTAAAACGAGGCTTCGTTGTATCGAGGCTCGTTGCCATATATTTTGCTATTACCGGGACCAGGAAAATCGTTCGTTAAACCGAGAGCTTCGTTATATAGAGGCTCAGCGTTAAATCGAAATTCCATTGTATATACACTTAACTTTTAGAAGAAACATAACGACTATACGTTTTTTTTCCTGGGGATTAAATTAAGTTTTAGAATTCAGGAAGCGATTGACAAGGGTCAAGTAATTTGCTTCATGTTTCACGATTTCTGCGTTTCACTTTTCTGTTAGCGAAGATGTACATGCTTCACTCTTCAGCAAAAACCTTCGAATTAAATCCAAATTTGAACTGAGCACTTACAAAATTACGACTTCCCTGATTATTGTCCGCTTTGTGTCAAGCTTAATCGTAATGATGCGGGGGCAGATGCTTGAAATTCCAAGACTGTGGATTTCGGTAGGAAATGAGATGGGACAGGGTAGGGCGGGTGACGAAAGGGTCATGAAATGCCAAAAAACACTCTAACATTCCTGGTTCAATTTAAAGGAAATGTGTGGAAAAGTCGAGAGCAGATCTAGCTTAAAACTCTCAGAGAAAAGGGACCGGAAAACTAGCTCGTTAGTGGTATTGAATGGCCTTATTGACTTTGCCGTCCATAAATCAAGTTTAGTTAATGTTATTGTAGCTGGTGACGTCGAAAAAATTAGCAATTTAACCGGAGAAACTATCCTTGAAGGAAAAATTCACTGACCGATATTGAAAAATGACGAATTCAATATTGAAGTTTAATTTCCTCTTGTAATTAATCGGTATGTAAGTAGTACGATTACGCAACTAAATCAACAGTGAATATACGCAGATTCCGAGGGGTTTGCTTTCACTTCACCCACAGCGATTTCCTTTTCCTATAAATGGATTTTGCTTTATAGCGATATAATGCCGGAAGGCTCTCAAATAATTACGAGCTTCTTTAATCAAAAATATGCAAGCTTGTGTGAATTTTTCAGCTAAGTGCACGGCATTTTAGCCCTCATCGAACGCTGCAGCGTGGAAGGAAAGCTGTAACGTGTACTTCATTAGTTCTAACTACGCGGTAGTCCAGGAAAATGCAAAGTTACTTAGCTCGATCGTTTTCCTTTTTTGCGTTGATATTGTTAAGCAAACAGGCAAACCGTGCCGTAAAGTTTTTACTTGTGCGAAAGTTTATATAGCTGTAAGCTGTTTGCTGTCGAAGCCATTGTCATTGCATTATTTACCCAGCCAAAATGTTAAATTGAATACAGGCCCTGCTTTGACTGTTTGCGCATTTACAACATCTATGCAAAGAGAGTTGTGCAGTCCGTGAAAATGTTGGAACTTATTTTGATGTAAATTACGATTCTCTCAACAATCAAGAAATGAATGACCAACAATTAGGATGATCTGAGGGTTGAAAACACGATGAACCACGTGTCCGAAATAACGGCCAATAACATTTACGAATGACGCAACATCACCCCGATAGGTCAGTATCACCCAGGAATATAGTATCTAATTCCGTTTTCGTTGCTAGCGTTTACCGGCAGTGATATCTAAAAGCCAGTTTGAAGTCCATTTTTACTCATCTTCAATTTGGGATTGTACCTTCCTTATTTGCTGATTTTACTTTCCAGACTGACGGAACACAAGATACAAAGAAATTCAAGGGATCATCAAGAATCAATCTTAAGTGATATGGACGCGATAGTGGATCTAGAAGGTAGCGAGAGCATTCGCCGTCGACGAAGGTAGGTCGACATTCCTTCAATGTTTTTGAAAATACTTCATATGTGAATGTTGTGGCATACAATGGAGCGTAGCTCAAGAAACAAGCAACTTTCTGGATAAGATTAACATGTTTAAATACAGGCGCATTTTTTCGTTTCTAAATACATCGCACTATCCAATCAATCGCTGCCTTTTTGTACAAAACGTTTACCATAGATAGGTCCTAAACCCGAAAAGTAGTTAAGGCTCGAAACGGATCAAATTTCCATTCACAACACCGACTACGTCGGTAAGAAGTGTCGGCCGGATTTTGACTGTCTTCACAAAATAGCATACTGTCGACAAAATAAACAAAGAAGAAGACACCAATTGTGTTGATCTCGATTATTAGAATGCATATTGAGGACAATTTTAGTTGCTCTCTCATATACCCCCATTAATAGTTCTTATGTTAACCCGGCCATTTTCGGTATTTTTAGCCAAAACCCTCTCCCGAACAAGCGCGTTAAGTGAATTTTCCGGCAGTGGTGTTGTAATTGTTTTCTTTGTTTGTAATCAAGGCTGACTTTGTGCTACATCATTCGAAAAAAGTGTTTGTCGATGTTTGCACTTTAGTGACAGAACAAATATGTATTGCTCGCCATAGCGAAAAAGGTTTTTCATTTCATTAATGTTCACATAAGATAACGTTTTAAACTGAGCTACCGTTAATGTTTCTAAAGATGTCTTTACTCCGTGAAATTTCTTTTGTGAAGGCTTCAGGATCTTTTCGTGTCGGAAAATGCTTTCGATTTATTACTTGCATTGTTTTCAACTTTATTGTTGAGCGTACTACTTTGCGCTTGACAAAGGACAGTAGGTTAAAAACCAACCAAATCAAATGTCAAAATCTACAATAATAGAAAGCTCTGAAAACAAGAACTACTACTCTATGCTCTGAAAAGAGCTGTTCAAATGTTGGACGGAATACCTGTGAAAGAGTGCATGTTTGCTTTTAACGTTTTTCAATAGTCTCGCCTTTAATTTCGGAATCAACCGTCAAAGAGTACACAAAAGATTGTCTCTAGCCATTACAAAACGTATGCTGACACAAACACGAAAAGACCTAATTATTTAGTTAAATTTCGCTATGCAGGGCCACATACTGCTTAAAATTCTTATTTCTTAAGACATTTTTCATTGTTATATATGTGCTAACTGAATTCTCTAGCCATTACAAAACGTATGCTGACACAAAAACGAAAAGACCTATTTATTTAGTTAAATTTCGCTATGCAGGGCCACATACTACTTAAAATTCTTATTTCTTAAGACATTTTTCATTGTTTTATATGTGCTAACTGAATTGCGTTCTTCTTTCCCTGAAACTGACTGTCCTGAACGTTACGGTTCATTGACGTTTCTTGACCTGTAATTGTATAGTGATGAAACGGGATAATCGCTTGCTTCTTTTACCGCTGATTATTTCTTTGAACGAAAGTTCTTCTCTTCTTGCCATCCTTTCAAAATGAACAAGCACGACTTAAAATTATAGTACCCGTGTAGTACCCGACAGCGCTACCTACCTGTATACGATAACATGATATTTGGCACACTCATAAACAATAGTCATTTACATTTGAAATGTTCCAATTGCTCCTTAAAATACACAAACAAAAAAAATTGCGCAACACCAATTTTCTGATGATTTCTCAGTGAGCATTACACGTTAATAAGGTAGATGGGTTTAGTTTGTATCAGGTGAGCCAAGAATGATGAACTAACCTCGGTAAAAATTTGGAATTTATTTACTTATTTCATATTCCCGCACTGAGGCATTAAAAAAAGAACGGAAAATTATTCTTCCCGTCGTCAAACCAAACCAAACTTCGATCAACTGAAAGAGCTCTTACTGTTCATTGAAAAATATAACTAGAAGATGCCTAGAAGTTGACTTCACTTCTCTCTGTTAACAGATATTGTCTTATGTGCGTCTGTATGTATCGTCACTTGAAAATGGGAATTAAGCTGCAAATTTCAGTGGTCTATTTTAACCTTAATTATTAATCTTTTGTCCGTGTGCTTCTTGAACCAATGAACCTTGAAAACATGACGAAGTGAATGAGACTCGAGGTGAATGATATGCACGGCACGTTCAGAGAGCTCGTCAATATGTCCTATTTCAAGAGCAGCGTTTACAGTTGACGTCAATATTGTGGACAGGTTGAAGTTGTTACTAAAAGTGTGGTTTGATCTTGCAATATTACGTTAGTGGTGTATAGCATGCACGGAACTTTCAAAGAACTCGCTATTATCCCATTTTAAGAACGGGATTTGAAGATGACGTCTAACGCAAAGGTTGAATTAAATGCTTGCTAAACGTGTATTCTCACACATATTTTTTGGATATAGTTTTAGATGATTGTTTTAGATATGATTCAGATATATTGATAATGAGCTTATCTTTATCAACTGTAACATTTGACATGCATTTTGTGTTTTAATATAAGACATATTTCTTAACACTTGCTCATTGAGCATTCTACGTGTGGGGCGCGGAAGACTTTTATTCATTACCGGATTTCGCCCACCCATTGACTTAACTTGTGATCAGGCGTTCTTTGTGGGGGCGTTCCACCTCTGAATTAGTCTGTAAGGCCAAACAATTAATCAACCTTGTGTAATGGTTACATGGCCCCGAATTCGTGGGGGGCTTCGTTGTTGTTGTTTGTTGTTTTGCTGTTTACTTCATCAACCCACTGACCTTTCTTTATTTCCTAAGATCGTTATCATCTTGTTTTTACCCATAATTCAACTTTTACCAACTGTTATCTTAATGTGATATTCTTGTGGTTGTTGTTGTTTCTTTTTCCTTCATCAATCCAATTTTTAGTTGCATGTGTTTCCTTAAGATCGTTGTCATCTTATTTTCACTCATAGGTCAACTTTCATCGGTTTCACAAAGCCTAGAAAAGGTGGAAATTGCTGTAAAGCAATCGTTAGAGCGCGAGTGGCCCTAAATTATTTCATCCTCACTACTTACGAGAAAGCATTGGAGAAATTTGGGTTTTTTCTTGCTCGCAAACCGCTGGTTGTCCTACTAGTTTGGCTTCTGGTTGTTATTGGGAGCAGTGTGGGATTTGTACAACTGCATCTCGAGAAACCATCTGTTGAACGTTTCACCGCTACGGACAGTCAATCTAGGAAAGACTTGCTTCGCGCCGCGCAATTCTTTCCACTTTTAGAAGCGAGGCAAGAGCAGTTTTTGATGGTTCCTAAACATGGACAGAATATTCTAAGTTATGACTGTTTGAAGGAAGCCATACTAGTACACCAGGCCGTGGTAAACATAAGCGGTTACAGAGAAATATGCTCGAGGCAATTTCTATCTAACACGGCACAAAAAGATGGTATCAAAGGTTGCGTCATTAGCAGTCCGTTTGAATTGGCTGGTTCTCACTTTGAAAATATGAGGAACTTTTCATCCATCCTGGATCGTGAGTTGAATAATCCCACGGTTATCCTCTCCAATGGTGAAACATTCAATTCTTCGTTCAATAAAATGTTCAGCAATTTTCATCTTACATCCAACACAGATCCAGTGACTGCTCAAGCTGACGCCCTTCGAGTTATTTATTTCATTCGAAAGACCACTGGAAACGAAAACGATCAGGCGGTTTACAACTTTGAAAACTCGTTTGAGAGCCTTCTCTTGTCAATGAGACCGAAGTTGAAGTGTGCAGCACTATCGTTCAAGACCGGGAAAACAGCAGATGACGCTTTACAGAATGTTTTACAACCAGAGCTAAAGCCACTCTATTTGTCCTCTTTAGCAATGGTGCTCATTGTTGTTGTCGTTATATACCTTTCTTCTAACATCCTTAATTGCTTAACAACAATTGCACTCATAATTTCAGCCATTATCCTACCCTTCACCTGTGCCACGGGCATTATTTCGATTGCTAACGTTTCCCTTTTCCCAACTACCTTGTTTATCCTTTTCTTTCTCTTGGGAAAAACAACCGGGGATGTTGTTCTCTTATTGGGAGAATGGGACCGACATGAGGTACCATCACTTGAACACCGCGTCAGCAATTGTGTTACAAGGGCGGGACTACCCTCTGCATTGTCGGCGTTGTCTGGAACAATTCTTATTGGAATCGCGATCAAATCTTCCTTTGATGTTATTTCAGAATTTTTCACGGTAGCGATTGTAACGTTTGCAATTCTTTCGGTTTCATCTTTCATAGTAACAGTCACTTTATTGACATATTTTGAAAGGCGATTAAAGGACATAAACAGCTCGTGTGTGCCTCGCTGCCGCAGAAGGTCACCAGTCGCTGTATTAGGAAGCTTGCAAAAGGGGTCCATACAATGCGTGAATGCGAAACTACGACACATTCTGAGAGGCTATACAGAGATAATAACGTCACTGGGTGGTAAAATTTTCTCACTCTTTATCTTTGCTTGTATCATTGGTTTATGTGTGTCGTCTGCTTTACAGCCTGGCGAGCGAATGGGCACCACCCAGACACTTTACCAGAACGAAAATTTCAAATGGTTTAGGGAAGCGCAGCAAAAGTTTTTTGGCAAAGAAACTGACACGAGCATTGTTTTCTCCGAGAAAATTGAGTATTCACGGGAGTCTGTTCAAAGAGATATTTTAAACACCTGTAAAATGCTCCAAGAGGCCTCTTACAGTGCGAGGTACTCGCCGTGTTGGATGGCATCCTTACAACAGTGGGCGAGGTTTAAAAACATGAAATGTTCGAATTCCGATTTTTACCAATGTCTAGACGTATTTCTTAATCAGTCTCTTCACGCCCCTTTTCGTCAGGACCTGCATTTTACAAGAGGAAAGCTCAGACGTGATATTTTGGCATCTCGTTTTCATATACAGATGATTGTACGCAACCGCTACAGAAAAGACAGAAGGTCCCTTGAAAGACTAAGGAAAGATCTACACAAACAGTCTTCCCAAGAAGCAATACCCGTCTCTGAGAAATTTTTGGAACTTGATGACCTCTCGTTGTTAGAAACAGATGCCATCTTCGTTCTTATTATCGCCACCGTTCTGGTGTTTGTGTATTCCTTGTTCGCAAGCTCAAGCTTTAGGATTAGTGCGTACCTAGTTATAACACTGAACGTACTTGTACTGGAGGCAGCAGGCATTATGGAGGCCTGGGGCATTCATCTCAATCACATTTCCTTTCTCGCCCTCTATTTGACAGTTATCCTATCCCTGAGTTTTAGTATCCAAGTGGCCCATTCATTTGTATTTTCAGAAAAGCAAGCTGTGCGAGATCGCATGGTTGAAGCACTAAACTCTGTCTCGTGGTCTCTTCTAGTTGCAAGTCTAATTGCGATAACTGGATCCATCTCATTAGGATTTATTTATCCAAGTCTGGCAGATATTTTCACTCGACTAACCCCTCTGGTATTGGTCTTAGGCCTTATCCACGCTCTAGTTATTTTCCCACCGTTCATCGTATTAATTTTCGAGTTCGTTGATAGTTTTACTTGTCAAAATGATGTTGACATGCTGCCCACCCGGACGGAAAGAGACTTAATGGGCTTGCGGATACAAGATGATCACTTAGAACAACCGAGGTCTAAACGACCTGGTATTTCAATCGTTGGCATTAGCTGCAGATTTCCTGGAGCCAGCAGCAAGGACCTATTTTGGGATTTGCTTGAAAAAGGAAGAAGTTCTATTGGCCCGTTTCCACAGAATAGAAAAGAAGAGCACAAAACTTTCTTCCAACTATATCATCCTAAGCGATTTGTAAGTGGACGCCTCTGTGCCGTCAACGGGTCCTACCTGGAGGAAATACAAATTTTCGACAATAGGTTTTTTGGTATCTCCAATCAAGAGGCCCGTGGAATGGATCCTCAACAACGGATCCTGCTACAAGTCGTATACGAGGCTATTGAAGATGCCGGAATGCGACTTGAAGATCTGCAAAGATGTAGAACAGGAGTTTTCGTCGGTGTGATGAATCTTGAGTATGGAACACTTGTAACTGATCCATCAAATTTCCAAAACATCGACCAGTTTTCATCTACGGGAATCACAGCATCCATCCTCGCCAATAGAGTGTCCTTCTGTCTCAACTTAACAGGTCCAAGCCTAGCCGTTGATACGGCATGCTCTTCATCGTTAACTGCTCTGAAGCTCGCTTGTGATAATCTGCACAACGAAGATTGCGATATAGCCATTGTCTGTGCCCCTAACATCATTCTCGATCATTCCATGCAAATGGTATCCAGTATGGCTGGTCTCTTGGCACCTGACGGGCGTTGCAAAAGCTTTGATGCCTCTGGAGACGGATATGGACGGGGTGAGGGTTTTGCAGCTGTTATTTTAAAGCTAACAAATGCTGCTTTGAGTGACAAAGATGATGAGTATTGCGAGATAATTGCATACGGTATGAACAACGATGGGCAAAATGCCGTACCAATGACCGCTCCAAGTGCAAAGATGCAGGCTGAGCTATCCAGAATGGTGCTAGAGAAGTCAGGGTTGAATCCGGAGGACGTAGCTTACTTCGAGGCACATGGCACTGGTACCGCAATTGGAGATGTGATAGAGGTTACCTCCATTGCTGATACCTACACAAGAGGACAAGGAAAGCGCAGACGAAAGTTGAGAATCGGTTCAGTTAAATCTAACCTTAATCACACAGAATCAACCTCTGGTCTTGCTGGGCTTATCAAGGTCGCTCTAATGATCAAAAACAAAAGATTGGTGCCAACTGTTAACGTAAATGTTCTAAATCCCAAATTAAAGTTGGAAGACAAAGGCCTTATTGTACAACAAACCAGCGAGCCATGGTACACAGATTCAGGAAAACCACGAATAGGAGCAGTTAACTCCTTTGGCTATGGTGGATCAAATGTGCACGTCATCCTTCAGGAAGTTACCTCGAAGGAAATCTCAGAGCAAGAGGAACCTGTTTCTCGCCTAAACAATATTCTCACAATCTCGGCACGCTCGAAAGAAGCTTTACAAAAGATGGCACGTCATTATTCTGAATGGTTAAAAGATCATGTCAACCAAATGGACGAGTATTTTGTCAATAACTTATGCTACTCTTTAAACGAACGCCGCAGTCAACTCCCACACCGGTTGGCACTTGCCTTTGAATCCACTGATGATGCATCTAAGACACTAGCAGAGTATGCTAATGATTTCGTGGGGTGGGACAAGTTGGCTTCTTATGGTGAAGTAAACTCCGCTGACCCAAAGATCGTTTTCATGTTTGGCGGGCAGGGCTCTCAATGGTATGCCATGGGTAGACAGCTAATTGAAACAGAGGAAACCTTTAAAGAGGCTATTTTGTCTGTAAGCAACATAGTTAAAGACATGGGGATGAAGTGGTCACTTGTAGATGAGCTGATGGCATCAGAGGACAAATCAAGAATTTCCGAGAATTGCATCGCCCAGCCAGCCACGTTTGCTGTGCAGTATGCTACTGCACAGCTGCTGATGTCCTGGCGAATCTATCCTTCAGCCGTCATTGGTCACAGTCTCGGTGAGTTTGCTGCTGCCTGTATTTCTGGGATTATAACGGTCAAAGAAGCAGTGCAACTGGTATTGATTCGCTCTGCATTGCAAGATGAATGCCCCAACAACGGTGGTATGGCCGCTCTGGGCTTTTCAGAAGAGCAGGCCGAGAAATTACTCGTAGAATTGAAGCTAAGGGCCTCATTAAGCATCGCCGCAGTCAATGATGCCAAAAGCGTGACACTTTCTGGTGACTCTGAGTCCATCGACTGCTTTGGGCAGCATCTAGCAATGTACTCAAAGGATACTTTCTGGCGTGTTCTTGGAACAAAACGCGCATTTCACAGTTCTCATATGGAGCTTATCAAGGAACAATTTGAAGCAGCTATGAAAAGGATCACTTTAAAACCTAAGCTGTCGAAGATTCCAATGTATTCTACCGTCGAGGGTGGAATTTTCGCGGGGCAACAGTTTACCAGCGATTATTGGTGGCGAAATATTCGCTGTCCAGTCCAATTCTATCCAGCAATGAAGCACGTGCTACTCGATGGTTACAAGCAGATTATTGAGATAAGCACGCAACCCATTTTAGCTCACTACGTCAAGCAAATTTCCCTACAAATCAACCTTAAAGATCAAGAAATGCCAGTTGTTATGGCAACGCTTCCGCGAAAGAGAGTGCCTGTCCAGGAACAGCACAAGAGCTTTCTCCAGAACACCATATGTAAACTTTACACGCTAGGATTTCCCATTGATTGGCAATGCGTACAGAGGGATCCATCGGCCAAGTTCGTTCGTTCTCTAAACTATCCATGGCTAGAAAACAGCTTTTGGTACAGGGAACGTCCACCCAAGACCACAATCTCTCCGCTTGGAACAAAGAAAGACAGAAAGAAGCATACACACCCCTTTCTAGGACAGGTGAAAATGACCGACTTGTTTTCAGGACTGTACTGCTGGGAAACTGAGATTGACGTACACCGTTTTGCAAGTCTGAAGGACCATGCTCTAATTCAAGGAGGAACCGTGATGCCAGGAGCTGCCTACCTAGAAATGGCCTTTGCGATGACGAAGGACACGTTCGTAGATATTGCTGGCTTGGAACTAAGTGATGTTAGACTCTCAAGTCTTCTTACACTGCCTGAAACGCAGGTAATAAATTTATTATTATACATTGAACTCGCTATCTCTTTTCTGATTGGCCGAAAGCGTAGAGTGAATTTTTGGAATCAGCGCCCGTGACGTCATAACTGCAGATTATGCAATAATCATGCTAAGGACACTCAAGGTCACGGGTAGTCATGTCATGTATGACCGTGGTGCATGATTTCTAAGGGTAATCATGTCAAGTTTACGCGCTTTGTGCTGCTTGCCGTCAGTGAAGAAGCATAAACATGACTTAATTTTTTTTCCCGTTCAATGTATAATAAAACAATTATTATATTCGGTTTTTGTGATATCCAGAATAATCAAGGTCTCAGTATGGGTTATCAGGCCTCAGCCTTCGGCTTCGGCTGATAACTCTTACCTCGACTTCGATTATTCTGGATATCACAAAAACTTCATACAATAAATTGTTTAGTGTCACATAAACTAAGTGGAAATGGTAGGTTAATTAAGACAGTCCGCTTACGTGTTTAAGACCTGGTCGCAGCACTTAAAGCCTCAGAATAGTGGCTACCAACGTTCAAGATTGGATCAATTTAAAATGAAGCTGATGCGATGAGCCCAGGGTTGTTTCATTCTTAGGATTTCAACCACTCAGCAACGAATATTTCATCATCAGTTTTGTACGAGACTGGCATTGCCTTTAAAGGAACAGCTGCCTTAAATAACGGTCTCTGCTATCCATAGTGCTATCCTTGAACTAAACTAACATATATATTTTCGTCACTGAATTGTTGACTTATTTCTGCTTTAGGTGCGGTCCTTGCGACTACGTCTTATGAAGACCGACAGAATTGACACGACTCAGTTCAACATTACGAGTGTTCAGGATGATCATTCAGAGATTAACCTCAGCAGTGGGACAATTTCCGTTGATCTTTTGCACAAAAGAGCAATGAACGAGGATGAAGGTATCTTTACTGTTACTTTGAGATTATCCCATTTTTCCTGTTTTAAACTGCAGTGGCAAACAAATATTTAAAAAGTAGCTATTTGCCGTTGCTTTCGTTTTTGGTTTGGCTGTTGTCGTTTTCGATGTTGTGAGTGATGTTGGTCTTAATTTCACTTGTTCTTAGCTACCTTTGGTTAACTACAAAAAAAGAGATCTGCTTTAAGTCATGAAATCAAGGAAAAATGAAACTTGTAATTTCATATCTAAATAGAAATCCTGTCATTTTACAGAAAAAGGCTTTTTAAAATGTCTGCCACTTCGACCTTGAGAAACTACAACAATCAAATACTGAATATATACTTTTTCCGGCTTTGCAAGTCTTACATCCAATAATTTCGGGTGTCTACTTTCACAGCTTCTAAACAAGTTGGCCCAGCTATAAATGCACTGATGACAAATATGACCAAAATGCCGATGGAGCGATTCAGAGAAATAACGGAAAAGTTTGGCTTTAACTACGGCCCAACATACTCTATCATTAAACAGATATGGCAATGCAATAATGAAGGACTTTGTCTGGTCGATATCAGTGAATCATTGGATATCCAAACGGAATCTACAGATTATGTTATCCATCCCAGCATCTTAGATGCTTGTTTACAGTCCTGCTTTGTTCCGCTTGGAATCTCGTTAACCAATGACAAGTCAATCGTGCCGGTAGGTTTCAAAAGCATTACTCTTAATGATGTTCCAACCTCGAACCAGCTGTACTGTCACGTCACTGCTGATGCCAGCGACTTTGGAAAATTTGACGTTTCCCTCATGAGTCCTTCCGGTAACGTTCTATTGACCATGCGTGAGTTTCGTATCGCTGAGTTGACTAGCTCACCACGCCAACTTGGTTTCGCTGACCTTGCGTATGCAGTGAATTGGAAAGAAGAGAAGCTAACACTGGAAGAACGAAAAGAAAGCGTGGAACATTTGACGTGTGTAGTGTTGAAAGATTCCTCCGATTTCTCAAACACCTTAATCTCAAGACTTCAGACCGCAAAAGTCAAAGTGCTTACAGTTGACCCGCCAGGTGATGTGGCTTACAACAACGAAGTACAAAACGTGATCGAAACAGTCTTTACGGGCATACCAAAGAGAGATTCATCCAACCTCAGAGTGATTAACATGTGGCCTGTTGAAACGACTCTTCTATTGGACAACTTCGAGGTGATTGATCAAGCGCAAAGCATCGCTTTCAGCAGTTCCGTCTTCTTAATCAAGCTTCTGGTGAGAAGAGAATGTCTTGATTCACGGCTGTTCCTCGTAACTAAGTTTACGCAGGTGCTGAGCTCTTACGAAAGGTCTCCTGAAATTGAATCCATGCCGTGGGGTTCCACAGTGTGGGGTCTTCGACGTACAGCAAACCTTGAAGAATTCAACCTCAGGGTTACAGCTATTGACCTTGACAGCAAAAACAATGTGCATGAAATAGATGCCTTGATTGACGAGATTCTAGGTGACAGTATTGAAGACGAGATAGCCTTCCGGGAGGGCAAACGATTCATCAACCGACTTCAAAGATTACAAACGCTTCAACGGGAAAGAACAGAGACCAGCACGAACGAGACCAAGAAGAAACATTCATTGTACCTATCAACTGTCCCTTCTTCAGGAAAGCTCTGCCTGCGTGAACAAAGTCTGTCGAAACCATCCTCCTCTGAGCTGACTATAGACCTTCTATATTGCTGGACACCCTCTGAATCTCTGATCGATGTGGCCAAGTCAAAAGGATGTGTCTTCGTGGTTGGAAAGGTGACGGGTCTACCAGAAAAGAGTGATTCCACTTTCCAGATTGGCGACGAGGTGTGTGGTGTTCTTTGCACTGGACGGGTTTCTCGTTCCATGTCCATCCAAGTCAGTGACGCGTTTAAAAAGCCAGCAAGTTTGACAAAGACACAGGCTACATTTATTCCTGCTTGTTTAACCATAGCATCTTACGCTCTTGAAATAGCAGTACGCAGTGGAAAAAATCAGAAATTACTGATACATGAAGCCAACCGAGGTCCTGGACCAGCAGCAGTTGTTCTCGCAAAAACATCGGGTCACAGAGTATTTTGCACCATTCCTGACACTTGCCAAACGTCTACAAAACCTGTTCTACTTGAAATGGGTGCGGAAGGTGTGTTGCGTCAGAGTTCTCCCAGATTCAGTAGTGATTGCGATGATCTCTTCGATGCCGTTGTATTTTTCTATCCACCTTCTCCAAATGCTCTTCAAAAGAGTAGTCGTTGTCTTAAACGAGGAGGAAGAGTCATTATCCTGAGCTCTGAGTTCCAGGGTGACGTCTTATTTCCCGCAAATGCAAGTGTCAGATATGAGAGAGAGGACATAGCAAACGTTCTTCGATCTCCTTTGGTTTTCCAGAAACTCAGTCTAGAAAGCATTAAACTGCTGGAAGATAAAGGAGCACTTGAAAAGCTTCTCTCCGTGCACCTGGAGACTGCTGACTTAACAAAGTCAGTCAAAGCTGTTAACACCTCTATTGACAACCAGTCACCTCCAAAATTCCACGTAAAGGGATTTTCAGACCTTCCATTTCTAATTTACTCGTATGGATCGTTCGAAGACAATCACCTGCAAAATATTCCAGTATTCCCTCGCGGCTTAGATGGGTGTGGTTTAAAAGGAAACAGAACTTACCTGGTAGCTGGAGGAATGCGAGGATTTGGTTTCGAAGTTGCTCGATGGATGGTAGAGAATGGAGCAAGATCCATCGGGCTTATTGGTCGCTCTAAGCCCTCAGAAGACAAGTATCAGCAGTTACGAGAGATTGAGAGGGGGACCGGCGCTAAGATTCACACCTTTCAGGTAATTATTTTAGTGGCATACGAACTGTCGACGTGGCCTTGTACTGAGATAAATTAAGGTTTTCAAATGAATTTTTTTTCCACGGGAAGAGACGATAGTAACAAATTTGTACCACTAAAATTGGAGACGCATTTTATTCTAACAAACTAGGGAATTAAGGCGCCAGGGTGGGAGATACTGCATTTCCAGTGCTTGTGGAGTTCCAGTCTTCTAATCCTTCTCCTGCAACCAGCACCAGCTAGATTCGTTCTCCGTACTCCCTTGCGCTGTAGTTCAACCTCTTTACCGCACAAGATAAATAGCCAACTGGGCATCCGTGCAATAGTTAGCTTCTAAACTTGCTTGTTTACTGCCCACGAATAATAGAGCAGTGCTAAATAATCTGACACTTAGGCCAGATCCTCTTTGTTGCAATTCTGGAAATCAATAGTGAAAAAAGAAACAAAAATAACATAAAGCATTCTTATTTTACTTTTATTACAGGTTGACATTTCGAACCAAAACCAAATGTCTTCCCTTAAACAGCGGCTTCAGTCTCTTCCGAGTGTGGCTGGAATTGTACACACTGCCATGGTTCTTAGAGACGAGTTTATCAAGGATCTAACTTTTGAAAGCTTCACCGAGGTCATGGGCCCTAAGATCAAAGGTAAAATGAGTTAAAATTATTAAAAGCTGTTGATCGTGATAGACATAGTTATATCGTGGCCAAGTTTGTGTTCAAAAAACCGTGCTTACCATCTTGAAACTTCGCTCTCAAGCAAAAATAGTTTGCTTTTCTGGCTAGTCTATTATCTCAAAGCAATAACCTGTTTCAAATCATGTTAGGTTCATTTTTGCTTCACCAAATGAGCTTGGAAATGGATCTGGATTTCTTCGTCATGTTTTCATCGATGGCGTCCATCGTTGGTAACATGGGACAATCATCATATTCCGCATGTAATGCTTTTCAAGACTCCCTTGCTCAGTACCGAAGACACGTGCTCGGTCTACCCGGACTGGCAATAAACTGGGGACCAATCAGTGGAGCCGGTGTGATGGAACGAGAAACTGGTATCGCTAAACTGCTGGCCAAGGTCGGATTAGGCTTCATCAATGCGAAGGAAGGTAAAATTTAGTCCATAAAATGCATCTACCAAGATTATTTATATACACAGACAATTGCTCTGGATGTCGACTTTCATCTAGACTATAATGCCTATTACCATCCGTAATGTAAAAGCGAGAATACTAACTTCTGTTTCTGTAACATCGTTAAATTAAGGGTTCAGAAGTATGGGTAATATGGATTCCATGTTTCACAGTTCGCTATATGTAAGATTTGGCAAAAGGAAGTCAGTGAGAAGTGGGCAAGTAAATAAGCACTAACCTGTTCTTATTTGAGGATAGATTTGGATCGTGCCTATTTATGATTACGTTTTACAGGAGTGAGGCACATGGCCAAAGTTCTAACTGAGGATCCAGGCCGCTGCCAAATCTCTCTGTTTGATGCGGACTGGCCTCGATTCATTAAAAGCAACCCTGGACTGAGGAAGACCTCCCGACTCTCAGCCATCAATGTTGAAATCAACGCTCCCGAATGTCAGACCAGATCCTCAGAATCTCTGGCGCAAAGGATAATCCTAGAGAAAGATGCAGACAGGAGAGCAGAGCTTGTAAATGAATATGTTGCCATCTTAGTTACAGAATGGACGGGAATTTCTTCGCCCTCCGAGACAGATCTCAACAAGAGCTTGTACAGCTACGGTGCCGATTCCACTGCATCTCTGACCTTGAAAATGCAGCTTGAATCAAATCTTCAAGTCTCCTTTGAGGTGTGTCTCTTCAGTAAGATCCAAGAGTGATGATGCTGTAGTTTCTCGGCCTTTATCGTTTCGACTGATACAAGAAGGAAGGAGTCTTCAATCAAGAATATTACCACAGAGTATTTAGTGTCACCATGTTTTCACAATGACACTCTAAAATAAATAGCATAGAAGAAAACGGTCTGCTTAAGTTTTGAAATAGCGTCAATTATATAAAAACGGCATGTTCAAAAATAAATTACTTGTAAGGGAAAGGTAAAGCGATTGCACTTAATTACAAGCTTAATATCTAATGACTAATGCATTGGGAGATTTTAAAGCTAACAAAGCATTGTACAATCTCTTTCAGGTTTTCTATTTTATGCAGCCTGACACCACTCCGCTAAAAATGGCCAAAGACATTACTGTTAAACTTGGTGCAGAAAGGTCAAACTTGCAACCATCCAGTGAGCAGCCTGAAGAAAGCGAAAACCGAGAACATGGGCCTGAGCAGACTCAACCAATGACGGATACATCTCAATCCGAACTTACACAAGCGAATCAAATACAAGTTGTACCGCTGTACACTCCTGCGAGTTCAGCCATAAAGTTTTTCTGTGTTCATCCTTCACACCGATACGCCATGAGTCTAGTACCTATTTCTACTGGTTTTAAAGGACAGGTAATCAACACAACAGAGATTGAAAAGAATGTGTCATTCCTTTTAAAGTTCATTAATATTATCGCATTTTTGAAGTAATTGGGGTTCAGTTCATTACAATTTACTAAAAAATTGTTTGCGGTCGGCTCACCGAAAAAAATTCATTAGGTCTCCTGATTTTTCGTTTTCAATGCGGAAATGTTAAATAGCTCCGCTGTTGGGTCCTTTACATCAAAAGCGGCTGTCCTCTCGAAACGAAACAAACAAAGTTCATGACGTTTCATCGATTATCTCTGCAACTGGGTGTGGATTGTATGTATAAAAACTGTCGAAAAAAAGAAAAGATGAAGTCTGTATTCGGCCAAGTAGTCCATAATGCCTGACCCCATCTCCGGTACTACCCGGTTGGAGACAGGCAATTTGAGAGGATAGTATTTTGCTAAGAACACAACTCTGCCAGGGCTTCAGCACTCAAACCAGGACTTCTTAATGCCCAGGCCACGGTGCCCACCACGTCTCCCACATCCACGACATTTAGATTGAAAGCAATCCTGTGATACTTGTTATAAACCAGTTTGGGTCGTCTCACGTGAGCGATAGGCGCCCTGCACGACTGTCGATCAAGACTGATCTAGCGGTATTGCGGTTCTTGATGTCATTAAAGCTTTGATTTTGATTTTGGTTTTTTGCGAACATCACTGAACAATATTTCCCTCCCCAGCTTTCACCATTCGCGGGCCTTCCCACCAGTTGTTTCACCCATGTTTAGGGAACATCAGAGGACTAGTAACACATATGTTATTTGTTGACATCTCACTAGGAATTGGTATCCTTCTATGCACTGGGCTTTACTGACCCAACAGCAGTGAGTGAAGACTGGGGTGGAGTACGTGAACTTGCTGCACATTACGTTCGACTGATCAGCGCGGAGCAGCGCCATGGACCGTACTTTCTTGGCGGATATTCCTACGGAGGGCTTCTTGCGTACGAAATGGCGTCTTTGTTGACAGAACAAAACCAGAGGGTGGAATGTGTAGCAATGATCGACACATTTCCCTGGTCCCCTCTTTCACAGACGATCACCGCTAGGCTAGTTTCCATGCAGGAGGATGGAAATTCGCAACGTCGACATGTTAAGGTTCGTGAAAGGCTATTCCAATCTTAAGCAAGTATCTTTCCCAAGTTGAATGAATTGTCAAGAAATTATTGTGCACATGTTATATGCATTAGTTCATGAAAAGTCTAACTAACCAATAGCCATAAATCTGCGAAAATTTATGTTCCTTTTCCTTCGCTGATACTATTTGTCCAATAGTTTTCTACCGTTATGAATAACAAGACTAAACCTATTTTCATAACTGCAGCTTCAATTCGAGAACTTTTTGAAGAAGCTGGCGCTAGATTCCCTTAAGATGGGAGCTGATGAATACCGACATCTTAGAGAGGGACACAATCAAGACGAGGCCATAGATGAACTACAGAGAAGGAGCCGTGAGAAAGGACTCACGACCCACAATTTGAAGGCCCTCCGAGAGTCCCTTCTGAGGGATCAAACAATCGCAAGTAGGACACACCACGAATGGCAGCCTCCTGAGGTAATTAAAGGACATATTTTGTAGAATATGGGATATAACGA
>Ga0126343_10000237_pt1 | contig 19029 bp, 21 predicted proteins | sample Cyp2metagenome_FD_92531 | JGI IMG/M metagenome (GOLD analysis project Ga0126343, IMG submission 92531) | Coral microbial communities from Lord Howe Island, Old Settlement Bay, Australia - Cyphastrea 2 metagenome | ecosystem: Host-associated > Invertebrates > Cnidaria > Coral ...
AGGGAGACTCCTAAATGGTCAGCAGCCTGAGAGGTGGAGTAACGATGAATCACAGTAGAACTTGCTCAATTTGAGTAGGTTTGAGCAACTATAGATAGGTTTTTGTTAACTGCAAGAAACCCCTGATTATTCACCTCCTCACGCCGGGACATCATTGCCGCCGTGTGAACCTTGCCCGCTGATCCTTTGCCGACGACACATTCCTGCCCTTTGCACCTCATGGCCTGAAGCTTCTTGTAATTAAATGGCCGTACTTGCCCGGTTGCCGCGGGGTGAACATCTTTGGCTTTTGAGGTGACAGTGACCGCTGCTTCGCAAGAGGTGCGAGAAGGCCTGCTGAAAAGACGCCTCATGGTTCTGACAAAACCACCGCAACCGGATGACCTTGGTTCAGAAATACACGGGGCTGAACTCATCTGCCCTCCCCCGATGGCTGATGGCCCAAGCAGTTCGGTAGAGCTGCTGACCATGACTGAGGCTTCGCCGCGTCCACCGGAAATTCGACCACTGCTGTTTGTGGAGGGAGCCTGCACACCACCAGCAGTGCTTGATGCAGAATTTAAGGGATGAAGCATGGACGGTGGCCTGACGATAGCGCTAGAACTCAGTCATTATCGGGTGTCCATCCATTGGCAAACAATAAGGAAAGTTCGACAAAAAAGTAGATTTTTTCGCGCCTAGATCGGGGGGGCAGGATCAATAGTAATTTTTGTTGTGTTACCGGGATGTTAAGGACATCCCATGATTCAGTTCTGTGGCAAGGCCATGGTTAATTGCCCTGCCCTATCTGATTTACAGTGGTGTGCTCGCTAGGCTTGGTACAGGGCAATACCCTGCATAAACATCTGCACTGAGAGCATGACCAGAATCATCCCCATCAGCCGCTCAATGGCAAAAATCCCCCGCCCGCCCAATAGCTTCATAATCTTGCCAGACATCATCAAAATTGCTGCGCTCAGGGCCCAGGCAAAAAATACCGCCATGGACAACTCCAGCTGATTGCCCGGGTGCTGACTGGATTGCAGGATCAGTGTCGCCAGAATGGATGGACCAGCAATCAAAGGGATGGCCAACGGCACAATAAACGGCTCACCATCCGGAGTGGTGCCCATAATGCCACCGCCAGTACCAGAGGGGAAAATCATGCGAATGGCGATGATAAACAGGATAATAGCGCCGGCAATACTGACTGACTCTTGCTTGAGATGCAGCGACAGCAGCAGGTATTTGCCACAAAACTGGAAAATAAACAGAATGACCAGGGAGATTATCAGCTCCCTGATCAGAACCTTGTTTCGCCGCTCTTCAGGCACGCCTTTGAGAATGGACATAAACACCGGCAGGTTGCCCAGTGGGTCCATGATCAGGAACAGCAAAATAAACGTTGAGTAGATTTCCATGTTGTTTAAGCCAGCACAAGTGGGAGTTGTGAGGCTTATAACACACTGGCCGGTAGCCGAAAAGGAATCGGCCAGAGACTTGGCGGGAAATTAAATAATCAGATTTCTGGCCATTATGGCGGCCAGTCGTTGCACATTGGTTGGGCCATTAGCGTCGCCTTTTAGTTGCTCTTCAATGGCCAGTTCTGTGTGATACAGGTCAGCACGCTTCTCTGCCTGTTGCACTGCATTGGATTTGGCGGTTTCTTCAGCAATCTTTGCCTGGATGGCGATGGGATCAATTTTGTCGGCGATGGTAACTCGATCTGTCATGTGCTGGCCTCTCATCAAGTAGTATTACGTTGAGAGCAATGGCGCTCCCGTAAAATCTTCTTTCAGAGTAGTTTTAAAACACTGCTGTCGTCTTTAAGACCATGGTCGCAAGGCTTACTGTTCACCTTCCAATAAGTATTGATTCTTCAGTTTGACGTAGTTTTGAGCCGTGTAGGTGAAGAACTGACGCTCCTTGTCGCTAAGCGCTCGAGCCTTGATGACGGGACTCCCTTTGTATAAAAAACCGCTCTCCAGACGCTTGCCCGGAGGAACCAGAGACCCTGCCGCAATGATGACCTCCTCGTCGATCACTGCGCCGTCGAGAACTATTGCCCCAATCCCAATCAGGCAACGATTGCTGATGGTACAACCGTGCAAGATGGCCTTGTGCCCCACTGTTACGTCGCTGCCGATGGTCAAGGCGTAACCATCTGGGTTGTAGTCACTGGCATGGGTGATGTGCAGCACGGCACCGTCCTGAATGCTGGTTCTGGCACCAATGCAAATGGTGTTCATATCCCCCCGAATAACCGCAGTCGGCCACACCGAGCTGTCGTCCCCGATGGTGACATTACCGATAACCACAGCGCTGTCATGGATGTAGACCCTTGCGCCCGGAACTGGCATGTTATTGTTGAAGCTGGCAATGGCTCTGTTCATGCAGTGACCCTCTTGATAAGTAATTGCAATAAGTTGCTTGATTTCCTGTTGGGCAGGACCCATCTACAGCCAATAATAACCACTACGCAGAGAGCCGTCTTATGAACAATCCGCTCCTTGAGTCCCACGAACTTCCCCCTTTTTCACGCATTCTGCCAGAACACATCAAACCCGCTGTTGAGGCCATTATTGGTGATAACGAAAGGGCCGTTGATGCACTGCTGGACTCGGGTAAAGGTACGGGCTGGGCATCATTACAGGAGCCTCTGGATGCTCTGGACGACCGCCTGAGCCAGGCTTGGTCACCGGTGGGACATATGAACGCCGTGGTTAACAGCGACGCTTTGCGAACCGCTTACAATGGCTGCCTGCCTCTGTTGTCTGAGTATTCCACCCGTCTTGGTCAGAATCGTCAGTTGTTTGAGGCATACCAGTCGCTGGCAGACTCGGCAGAGTTCCATAAACTGGACAGCGCTCAGCAAAAAGTCATTAACGACACGCTCAGAGACTTCCGTCTGGCCGGTGTAGCCCTGGACGATGAGAAAAAAGCCCGTTTTGGCGAGATTAAAAAACAGCTCTCTGAACTGACCAGCAAGTTCTCTGATAATGTCCTTGATGCCACCATGGCCTGGACCAAACTGATCACCGATGAGGCGGAACTGGCTGGCTTGCCTGAGTCAGCCCTGGCCGGAGCAAAACAGCTGGCTGCTGCCAAGGAGCAAGATGGTTGGTTGTTGAATCTTGACTTCCCAAGCTATTTCCCGGTGATGACTTACTGTGACAACAGAGACTTGCGCAAGGAGGTGTATACCGCCTTTGCCACCCGTGCTTCTGATCAGGGACCTGACACCGGGGAGTTTGATAACAGCGACAACATCCGCCAGATACTCAAGTACCGTCAGGAGTTGGCCGAATTGCTGGGCTTTGCCAACTATGCCGAATACTCTCTGGCCAGGAAGATGGCTGATTCCCCTGAGAGCGTCATGACCTTCCTGCAAGACCTGGCACAAAAAAGCAAACCACAGGCTGAGAAAGAGCTGGCCGAATTAAAGGCCTTTGCCCTGGAAGAATACGGTGTAACGGAGCTGGAAGCCTGGGACATTGGCTATTGCGGTGAAAAACTGCGCCAGCAGCGTTATGCCATTTCGCAAGAAGAGTTGCGCCCCTGGTTCCCGGCAGAGAAAGCCGTTGCTGGCATGTTTGCTGTGGTCAACCGGCTGTTCGGTGTTGAATTTGAAACAGTGGCAGAGTTCGATACCTGGCACAAAGATGTGCGCTTTTTCAACATTACCCGTGATGGCGAAGTAATTGGCCGCTTCTATCTCGATCTGTTCGCCAGAGAGCACAAGCGCGGCGGTGCCTGGATGGATGTTTGTCGCTCACGTTGGCAGAAAGACGACAAGCTGCAACTGCCGGTAGCCTACCTGACCTGCAACTTCACTCCTCCCGTGGGCGACAAGCCTGCCCTGCTCACCCACGACGAGGTGGTCACACTGTTCCATGAGTTTGGCCACGGCTTGCACCATATGCTGACCAAAGTGAACTACGTTGCTGTTTCTGGCATCAGCGGGGTGGCCTGGGATGCGGTGGAGCTGCCCAGCCAGTTTATGGAGAACTGGTGTTGGGAAAAAGAGGGGCTGGCCATCATATCCGGCCATTTTGAGACCGGCGAGCCGTTGCCTGAGGCCATGCTGAACAAGCTGCTGGCAGCAAAAAATTTCCAGTCTGCCATGACCATGGTGCGCCAGTTGGAGTTCTCCCTGTTTGATTTCACTCTGCATAAAGAGTACCGGCCAGATATGGACGTACAGGCTGTTCTTGATGACGTTCGCCAACAGGTTTCGGTGGTGATTCCGCCAGCCTTCAACCGTTTCCAGAACAGCTTCAGCCATATTTTTGCCGGTGGTTATGCCGCCGGTTACTACAGCTACAAGTGGGCGGAAGTGCTCTCTGCAGACGCTTTCTCGCGTTTTGAGGAGGAAGGTATTTTCAATCGGGAAACTGGTGAGTCCTTCTTGCATGAAATTCTGGAAAAAGGGGGTTCTGCGGAGCCCATGGAACTGTTCGTCAATTTCCGTGGCAGAGAACCGCAGATAGACGCTCTGTTGCGCCATTGTGGTATCTGCTGAGTGAGCGCGGGCCAGACAGTCACTGCGATTGTTTGGCCCGGGTTGTATCCGGAAGGTTCACGATAACCGTATAACGTTACCAACCATTCGGAGCCCGATCATGAAAAACAAACGCTTTATTGCCGGAGCCGTCTGCCCTGCCTGCGGGGCCATGGATTCCATTCGCATATTTCGCAGTGAGACACAGCGGGATTACCGTGAATGCGTTGACTGTGGTTTTACCGACGCCATGGAAGATGATCCACGGCTGGAAGGCGATCTGCCTGAAGCACGGATCGCCAGGGAAGAGAGCGTGCTGGAAAAGAACACCGATGTGATCCGGTTTGTCGATATTACCGATCAGCATTGACGCCGGCTCATCAAGCAGCAGACGTGTTCTTAAGCTCGATGCCAAGGTTTTTGGTCACGCCGTTTAACTCTGACCAGATTCTTTCCCACTGTTGTACGCCAGAAGCATTGATGGTTCCAGGTATTTGCCCATGGCTTATGGGCTGGGAGCGAATCAGTTGACTGACAATATCATCAACAGCACCGTCGAGCTGATTGGCAAATTCCTCGCCAAGCATGGTGTGAACGATCAGGTTGGCCTGAGTCATGTCCAAGGGGATCAGCGGTGAACCGATTTTGCCTGAACAAATCTCAGCCGCTTCCTCGATCAATCGGTGGGCGAAGTAGGCTTTATCGAGCAATTGGTCCAGTCCGGGCTGGTCAATGGTAAAATTTTCTGCCGCAATGTTCAGCAAAGGATCTACAAAGTGGGTAATTCCGGCAGTGCGGGACACTTCACTGAGAGCCTCCATAACATCAGGAACACTGGCGATGTAGCCTATGGCAAAAGTCAGCAGGGTTTCAGACGCTCTGTGCTCAGGAAGGATAATGGCAGGATGTAACGGCTGGGCATCAATAAGTTTTTGCAAATAATGGTTCTTTTGTTCCAAATCATTAGCGTCGCGGATTAATTTGCGGATTACCTCAACGTCCATAATTTCCCCCGGTTTGCTGAATACCATCAGCGCTGTAAATACTGACGATGATCGTCCGATAAATTATTAAAACCATAGTTCCTTTAATAAAACAAGATGGAATAAAACGATGTCCTGGTAAATACGTAGATTTCTGTCAGGGGCAAAAATGGGTATTCAGGCAGTGCTGCTGATTTTCTGTTGATTGCCAGGGTCGATTCAAACTGACAGGGCTGTTTGTAACGGGCGTATCCATTTTGATGCATCGTGTTGTCTAATGGTTTTGCGGAACTATACTCTGATGACGATTATTGTCAGGCAAGGTGTGTTCTGCTCGGGGTGATTTGCCAGAAGTTGTACTTTGGCCGGAGGTGTTTGATTTGCAACTGTGTGCAGTGTGAGTGTGACGTGGTCTTGATTGCGTATCTGCTCTTGATTAGATGTGGCGGGTTTTTTCAGATCAGATAAATGAAAATCACTTCTACCCGATGAATCCGTGCAGTGTTTTGCTGCGTAAGCTTGGCAAACCGGTTTCGTGAAGGGGGAGAAGGATGATGAGCGTTAGTAAGCGCGCCGGCCCGGTGGGCAGGTCGTCGTCATGAAGCTTATAGCCACTTGGTCCGTGGCTCTGTTGTCAGTCATGCCTCTGAGTATTAAAGCAGTACAGCAAGTCTGCACAATGATAATAAGAAGTCTCCGCTTTGGTCAGCGGAAAACTTGGGGATGTAAGGGAATAGTGATGCAGCAGGCAAAATTTCTCTCTCTTCTTGCAGGGCTGGCTGTAACGGGTGGCAGTCGTGCTGCGTGGGAAGTCAATATGACCGAGGGGGTTACGGCAGTCAGTCGTAATATCTACGGTCTCCACATGACCATCATGACGATTTGTGCCGTTATTGGCCTGGTTGTCTTCGGCGTCATGTTTTATTCCATTTTCAAGCATCGTAAATCCAAAGGTGCCGTTCCTCAGCAATTTCATGAAAGTACGCTGGTGGAAATTGTCTGGACGTCAATTCCGTTTCTCATTCTGGTGCTGATGGCTATCCCCGCTACCAAGACGCTGGTGGACATTTACAATACCGATGAAGCGGAAGTGGATATCAAAATCACCGGTTACCAATGGAAGTGGCAATACGAATACCTGGGCGAAGGCGTATCATTTTTCAGCAACCTGAGTACCCCCACCGAGCAAATCCAAAACGTTCGCAATAAAAATCCCAATTACCTGCTGGAAGTGGATGAACCACTGGTGTTGCCAGTGGGTAAAAAGGTACGTTTCCTGGTTACAGCCGCTGATGTGATTCACTCATGGTGGGTACCTGCCCTGGCCATCAAGCGTGATGCCATTCCGGGCTTTATCAACGAGGCCTGGACCAATATCGATGTCCCCGGCACTTATCGCGGCCAGTGTGCCGAGCTGTGTGGCAAGAACCACGCTTATATGCCCATCGTCGTTGAAGCCAAGTCTGAGGAAGAGTTCGAACAATGGCTGCAAGACAAAAAAGAACAGGCATCCAGAGAGCGCGAGCTGACCGACAAAGTGTGGAGTATGGACGAGCTGATGGCTCGTGGTGAGCAGGTCTACAACAAGGTCTGTGCGGTCTGTCATCAGCCCAATGGTGCTGGTATGCCCCCTATCTTCCCGGCGCTCAAAGGCAGCCCCATGGCTACTGAAGCAAATCAGGTGGGTGCCCACGTGGATATCGTTATGAATGGCAAGAAAGGTTCTGCCATGCAGTCATTTGCCGGCCAGCTCAGTGAAGTGGATATCGCCGCTGTGATCACTTACGAACGCAATGCCTGGGGCAACAATACCGGCGAGATGGTCACCCCGAAAGAGATTGTTGAGTACAAGAAAACTGGCGTATACGAAGAAGACCCGGCCAGGCAGACCATGCCCGATAACCAACAGGCGAGCCTGTAAGGAGCTCATACATGTCCACAGTAACCGATTCTGCCGAGGGCACCGACGTCAAGGCCCATGAAGATCATCACGGGCCGGCCAAAGGCTTGATGCGCTGGGTGCTCACCACCAACCATAAAGACATTGGCTCCATGTACCTGTGGTTCAGTTTTGCCATGTTTCTTACTGGTGGTGCCATGGCCATGATTATCCGCGCCGAGCTATTCCAGCCCGGGTTGCAGATTGTCGAGCCGGCCTTTTTCAATCAGATGACCACCATGCACGGTCTGATCATGGTGTTCGGTGCGGTGATGCCTGCTTTTGTTGGTCTGGCCAACTGGATGATCCCGATGATGATCGGCGCACCGGACATGGCCATGCCACGCATGAACAACTGGAGCTTCTGGATTCTGCCATTTGCCGCCGTGATGCTGATCAGCACCCTGTTTATGGAAGGTGGCGGCCCTAATTTCGGCTGGACTTTCTACGCGCCGCTGTCCACCGACTACGGCCCTCCTTCAACCACTTTCTTTATTTTCGCCATCCATATGTTGGGGATCTCCTCAATCATGGGGGCGATTAACATCATCGCGACCATCCTCAACCTGCGTGCTCCTGGCATGACCATGATGAAGATGCCGCTGTTTGTCTGGACCTGGCTGATCACCGCTTACCTGCTTATTGCCGTTATGCCGGTACTGGCCGGTGCGGTGACCATGATGCTGATGGATATCCACTTCGGCACCAGCTTCTTTAACGCCGGTGGTGGCGGTGACCCAGTACTGTTCCAGCACATCTTCTGGTTCTTTGGCCACCCGGAAGTGTACATCATGATCCTGCCCTCCTTCGGCATTGTTTCGGCCATTATTCCGGCCTTTGCCCGCAAACACCTGTTTGGCTACACCTCCATGGTTTATGCCACCGCCAGTATTGCTTTTTTGTCGTTTCTTGTCTGGGCCCACCACATGTTCACCGTTGGTATGCCGCTGATTGGCGAACTGTTTTTCATGTACGCCACCATGCTGATTGCCGTGCCTACCGGGGTGAAGGTGTTCAATTGGGTGACTACCATGTTCCGTGGTTCCATGACCTTTGAAGCACCAATGCTCTTCTCCACTGCTTTTGTGGTGCTTTTTACTATTGGTGGCTTTTCCGGGTTGATGCTCTCCATTGCACCCGCTGACTTTCAGTATCACGACACCTACTTTGTCGTGGCCCACTTTCACTATGTGCTGGTGCCCGGGGCTATTTTCGCCATCTTTGCAGCAACCTACTACTGGCTGCCCAAATGGACTGGCCACATGTACGACGAGACGCTGGCCAAGGTGCATTTCTGGATGTCGTTTATTGGTATGAACCTGACGTTCTTCCCCATGCACTTTGTCGGGCTGGCCGGTATGCCCCGGCGGATCCCTGACTACGCCTTGCAGTTTGCCAACTTCAACGAAATTTCCAGCATTGGTGGCTTCCTGTTTGGTACCACTCAGTTCCTCTTCCTGTTCATCATTATCAAATGCATCCGGGGTGGGGAAAAAGCGCCGGCCAAGCCCTGGGAAGGCGCTGAGGGACTGGAATGGAGCGTACCGTCACCAGCACCTTATCACACCTTCACCACGCCACCGGACGTGAAGTAAACAGCAGGAGCGAGATATGAGCGATCAGGTGGATGAACCGCAAACGGTTGAGCGATCAACCCGTCGAACCGTTGTTCGCTCAATCCTGGTGGCCTGTGGCATGTTTGCCTTTGGCTTCGCCCTGGTGCCGCTGTACAACGTTTTTTGCAAGGTGACTGGCCTTAACGGCAAGACTGACCCAGACCCCTACCTGTACAAGGCGACTGAAGCCAAAGTGGACAGCAGCCGCGACATTAAAGTGCAGTTTATCGCCACAAAAAACGCCGGTATGATTTGGGATTTCTCCCCCAGCACACCTCAGGTGACCGTCCATCCCGGTGAGCCGGGCTTGCTCACCTTTGTTGCCAAAAACCCAACCGATAAAAGAATGATTGGTCAGGCCATCCCCAGCGTGACTCCCTTTGAGGCGACCAACTATCTGCACAAGGTGGAGTGCTTCTGCTTCACCACTCAGACCCTTGAAGCCGGGGAAGAAAAGGTGATGCCACTGCGGATCATCGTTGATCAGGACCTGCCAAAACACATAAAAAAACTAACCTTGTCATACACACTGTTTGACGTTACTCACATGTACTGAATATCTGCGGGGCAGCCCGGGTCGTGCTCCCTGTCGAAGGAGAAAAAACGTTATGGCTAACGAAGGTTCCTATTACGTTCCGGCCCAGAGCAAGTGGCCAATCATTGCCTCCATCGGCCTGTTTTTAACGTTGCTCGGTGCCGGCATGATGATGAACGACATGTCTGCCGGCGTGAAGGACTCCAGTGCTCACTATGTCTTTTACACCGGCGGCTTGCTGATGGCCTGGATGCTCTTTGGCTGGTTTGGCAATGTTATTCAGGAATCCCGTTCCGGCCTCTACAGCGCCCAGATGGACAGAACATTTCGCTGGGGTATGTTCTGGTTTATTTTTTCTGAGGTGATGTTCTTTGGTGCTCTGTTCGGAACACTGTTTTACGTTCGGGTTCTGTCAGTGCCATGGCTGGCCGGAGAGGGTGATGGGGCCATGACCCATGAGCTGCTCTGGCCGGAGTTTACCGCCCAGTGGCCACTGATGGTTAATCCGGATAATGACCTTTTTGTCGGCGCCGCCGATGTGGTTGACCCCTTCCACTTACCCCTGCTCAATACCCTGCTGCTGGTCGCCTCAAGCATTACCCTCACTCTGGCGCATCATGCTCTGCGAGCCCGCAATCGTCTGAGAGTTAAGCAGTGGCTGGTGGCCACAGTGGTGCTCGGCGTGGCTTTCCTGTTTTTCCAGGCGGCCGAATATATTGAGGCCTACCACGAACTTGGGCTGACACTCAGTGCTGGTATCTATGGTTCAACTTTTTTCCTGTTAACCGGCTTCCACGGTGCTCACGTCACCCTGGGGGCGATCATGCTGGCGATCATGCTGGTGCGAGTGCACAAAGGGCATTTTGAAGCGGATAACCATTTCGGCTTTGAGGCTGCCAGCTGGTACTGGCATTTTGTTGATGTGATCTGGGTCGGGCTGTTTATCTTTGTGTATCTGGTGTAGCTGGCGTTGCAGCCACGGTGCCTGACTGTGAATATCCCCGTGTAGCCAGGCGATAACAATAATGACCATGATCAAAACAGTCAGGCTGATCCTGATCTTCAGGGAGTTTAACAGTTTCGCTGAGCTTTTTTTCTCGGTCAGCAAGAAATAAAAACCGGTGCCCAGGCTGGCCACAACACCAATAAAAAGCGCAATAACAACGAATTGTATCCACATATACCTGATCCGGGAAAGTTATCCACAGGTTACTCGGCGACACTCATTTTTTGACTACATTAGCACACGAAGAACGATCATCCGATGTTTGCATTCAGAGTAAAGTTGACAGTGCTTGTGCTGGCCTTGCTGCCTGTTTTGTTGATGCTCGGCTTCTGGCAGCTCTCCCGTTACGAGCAAAAATTATCCCTGGAGCAGGCTTATGAGGCCAGACACGCTCTTGATCCCCTCACGCCTGGCGAGCTCGAGCGCCAGAAAGACCCGCTCTATATGCCCCTCACGGTTAGCGGTCGGTTTGATCGCGACCGTTACTTTTTGCTGGATAACCAGGTGTTTCAGGGTGAGGCCGGGTACGAGCTGTATATGCCATTTTTGACGGATGAGGGGCAATGGCTGCTGGTGAACAGAGGGTGGATTCCTGCTGGACAACGTCAGCAGCTGCCGAACATCACCACCGATCCGGCTCATCTGGTATTAACTGGCTTTGCGTATAAGCCGCTGGGTAAACCCTTCATGTTGGCAGAGGACACTTGGCCTGAAGGCTGGCCAAAGCGCATTCAGGCGTACGATCAGGATAAAGTAGCCAAGGCGCTTGGGCAGATTGTACCGGATTTTTACCTGGTGCTCGGGCCTGAACAAGCGGAGCAGTTTCGCCCGATGGTGGTTAATCTGAAGTCCGGCAAACACATGGGGTACGCCGTGCAGTGGTTTGCCATGGCGCTGGTGATGTTGTTGCTGTACGGATTCCACATGGTACGCTCAGGCAGGAACAACAATAACAACGAGACACGAGGTGGTCATGACAGCCATTAATCAAAGCTCGACACAGAAAAACCGCAACCGGCTCCAGCTTGCCCTGGTTTTTCTCATTCCAGCGGTTGCCATGTCCCTGGCCTGGATTATGTATTTCACCGGCCTGTGGATACCGGAAGGGCGCACTAACAAGGGGGAGTTGCTGTCACCCCCCGCTAATTTTGTTGACCTGCACCTGAAACATGGCGAACAAAACTTCGAGGCATCAGCAACCGAAGGGTTGTGGCGAGTTGTGGTGTTTGGAAGTACTCACTGTCGCGAAACTCAGTGTGTAGACAGCCTCTATAAAACTCGCCAAGTGCATATCGCCTTGGGCAAAGACGCCGACCGGGTGACTCGCTTCTACGTCGCGCCGCAAAAACCGGCCCCTTCTTCTGAACTGTCCACCGAACATCCGGGAATCCACTGGCTCACCGCAGATGAAAAGCAGGTGCGAACCGCCCTGGGGCTGAATCAGTGGCCACAAAACCAGATTTTCATTATTGATCCGTTGGGAAATTTAATCATGGGCTACCAGGCCGGGCAGCCCGGAGGCGATTTGCTTGATGATTTAAAAAAGCTGCTGAAAGCCTCGAATATTGGCTAATGGGTACTAAATAACTATTGCCTGATGCATGCTGTTTTATTGGGTATTTTTATGGTTATCAAGGTGGTCGTTAACAGGTAGTGTGAGCACAGGTATCTTCTTATGAACAAGAAAAGGAAAAAGGGATTTTATCTGGCACTGATTGCCACCGTATTCGCCAGTCTGGTGGTGGGCGTGGGGGCTTATACCCGTCTGGTTCATGCCGGGCTTGGTTGCCCTGATTGGCCCGGCTGTTACGGATTCCTGACCGTGCCTGATACTGCACCGGAAATTGCCCACGCTGAATCACTGTTCCCCGACGCTCCGGTGGAGGTGGATAAAGGCTGGGCTGAGATGTTCCACCGCTACATTGCTGGCGGACTGATGCTGTTGGTGCTTCTCATCGTTATCCGGGCCATCCGGCACCGGCATGAACCCGGCCAACCGCTGAAGTTGCCCATTTTTATCCTGGTCCTGATCACCCTGCAGGCCGCTTTTGGCATGTGGACGGTAACGCTAAAACTATGGCCCCAAGTGGTGACGTCCCACCTGCTTGGTGGATTCGCTACCTTCAGCCTGCTGTTTTTACTGACTCTCAGGCTCTCCGGTCAACACCAGAAAAAGCTGGCCGGCGAACACCTGCGGTTGCTGAAAAGTTTTGCTGTGCTTAGCCTGCTGGCCGTCGTTGGGCAGGTCACTTTGGGTGGTTGGGTCAGTTCTAACTACGCCGCACTGGCCTGCCCAGACCTACCCATGTGCCAGGGCCAGTGGTTGCCCCCCATGAACTTTGATGAAGGTTTCCATATTGGTCAGGACATTGGGCCAAACTATCTTGGCGGTCAGCTGCACGCCGAAGCCAGAACAGCCATTCACTTTGCGCACCGTGTCGGTGCGGTACTTATTACCGTGTTGCTGACGATAAATGTAGTGATTGCCATGCGAACATCATCCGGATTTGGCCGTGCCGGGGTAATGCTGCGTCGGCTGGCACTGTTGATTCTGGTGATGCTGGCCATTCAGATTGCCCTTGGCCTGAGCAATATTGTCTGGAATCTGCCACTGAACGTGGCCGTTGCCCACAATCTGGGGGGAGCATTACTTCTGTTATCAGTGGTGGCCTATAACTACTATCTTTTTGGCGGTCCTGCCGCAACGCTCAATCAGGATCAGGGAGGGGGATCATGAGCCAAAGTGACGTGTTACCAGCAACCGGTGCCGGTTGGCGCGACTACCTTGAGCTGACCAAGCCTAAGGTGGTTGCCCTGATGATACTGACTTCCGTCATCGGTATGTACCTGGCCACACCGGGCTGGGTGCCGGTGGATATTCTCTTTTTTGGCAATCTGGGAATTGCCCTGTGTGCGGGAGCTGCTGCGGTTGTCAACCATGTGGTTGATCGGCAGATCGACACCGTGATGGCCAGAACCCAGAAGCGACCAGTGGCCACCGGTCGCGTTGGCCCGGTGCAAGCGATGATCTTTGCGCTGGTGCTCGGCACCGTCGGCATGACCACGCTGTTTGTGCAAATCAACCCGCTGACGGCCTGGCTGACCTTCGCGTCACTGATGGGTTATGCGGTGGTCTACACCCTCATCCTCAAGCGGGCAACGCCGCAGAATATTGTCATTGGCGGACTGGCCGGTGCCGCCCCACCCCTGCTCGGCTGGACGGCCGTCACAGGGCATTTTGAGAGCCATGGGCTGTTGCTGGTGCTGATTATTTTTGCCTGGACGCCACCCCATTTCTGGGCCCTGGCCATCCATCGCAAGGCGGAGTACGCCAAGGCCGATGTACCCATGCTGCCGGTTACCCATGGCGAGGCCTACACCAAACTGCATATTCTGCTCTACACCCTGATTATGTTTGTGGTCAGCATGCTTCCTTTCCTGACCGGCATGAGTGGCATCATCTATCTGATCGGAGCAACTATTCTTGGGGCGCGGTTCCTCTATTGGGCTATTGCCCTGCTCCGTGACAGCCGCCCTCACGCTGCCATCAAAACTTTCAGATACTCGATAACTTACCTGATGCTGTTGTTTGTGGCTCTGCTGGTTGATCACTACTCAGTCTACTTCTGGAATTAAGGAGCACCTGTGGACAATAACTCAAGGAGCAAGGCGGTCAGAAAAACGGTTACGGTTATTTTGGCAGCAATAGCTGTGGTGCTTGGGCTGACCGTCAATAAATTCCTGAACAAGCCGGCGCTGTCGAAAGAGCAGTTGCAACAGATGGGTACAGTGATCTTTGATACGCCCAGAGCCTTCACTATGACTGGGCTGGTGGATCACAACGGCCAGCCATTTACGCCGGAAAACCTGCAAGGACGATGGACTCTGGTGTACTTTGGTTTTACTTTCTGCCCGGATATCTGCCCGGCTACTCTCAGCCAGCTCAATAAGCTCGATGCCCTGATCAAAGAGCAGTCACCCAAGTTGGCCAAAAATTTGCAGTACATTATGGTGTCCGTGGACCCGGACCGAGATACGGCGGAAAAACTGAAAAACTATGTGCCATATTTCAACAAAGACTTTATTGGCGTGACCGGTGAGATCAACAATATCTATAACCTGGCAGTGCAGATGAATGTGCCGTTCACTCCGGTGATTGATGCGCAGGATGATTTTTACCTGGTAGATCACGGCGCCAACCTGACGCTGATTAATCCTCAGGGGGATTATCAGGGGTTTATAAGACCACCACTTGAGCCATCCAAATTGCTGGCGGTGCTTAATCATCTGGGCAAGTAGAATAGTTACCGGTTAACCCACAGGTTAACCGGTGTATTGCGAATCCTTACCTTTTCGACAGATTCATTTGGTGCTTACTCCTGGCCGCCTCCAGGGCTTCCAGATTTTTCAGAAGTTCTGCTTCTCTGCGTAAGAATATGGCCTCTAAAAAACGGCTAATCTTTTTTGGGTTGGAGTCGTAGCGAATCAGGCCATCGATAAAGCCCGTATTAATATCTTCTTGTGACAGATACTCGACTTTGCAACCAGTTTTTTCCAGTTGTACCTTCAGTTCTGGATTTTCCATAAAGAAGGTTCGTGGAGTTTGTACCATTGTGGCGATGCCAAATTGCTCCTGCATAAGATCTTGCAGACTTTTTTTGTCCCTGTTTTTTCCCCTTTTTTTGCCTGTGGCAAGTGCAGGTTTTTGCAGATTTTCTAGATACCGGTCAAGAAACCAACTAATGGTTTGTTTGAAATCATTCCTCCGGTCAATTTTTTGCTCATGGCCTAAAACATAACCTTCATACTCGCTTTTGCTGATTTGTTTATGTTCTTGTAGTTTCCCTGTTGCATCTCTGTCACTGACCACGGCATTGATAACGCCAGTTTTGTTAGCAGCTTTGGCATGCTCGGCCATTAATTTGTTCAGATGCTGGTTTTTTGTTGGTTTTCCCCCGGAATCGGTAATCATTTTGGTCAGCTTCTCTTTGTAGCTACCCCAGGAGCCGTCGGTGATATAGGCATTTGCTGACTTGAACTTAACCCTGGATTCTGCCGATGTTGCTGGTTTGGTGTTGACAGCAGTCTTTCTCAGGGTGACACCCTTACGAATGGCCTCAAGGTGTTTTTCATTATGATTGTTACTGTCAGGTGAATGGGTCGGGCGGGCTGAAACATGAGGTGGTGGTGGTGCTGTTGGGGCTTTTCCGACATCGCGTGCAGCCCAGGCGACTGACTCTTGTGTATTTTCTTCAGCTCCAGGATTGGTTGTGTTCGACCCTGTTATTCCAGCACTACTCGAGATCTTTCCCGGCATTGGTGACACTCCTTTGTTAACCAAACGGAAAATTATTGACGTACATAGTCAAATCAGACATTGGTTCCAGAGCACCTGAAAAAAGCCAGCGTAAGCTGGCTTTCAGGATTTTTTTCTGACCAACTCTGTTACTAAAAATAGTACAAAGCTTGATACCACCACCGAAGGCCCTGCGGGTGTGTCAAAATACCACGAAGCGGCCAAGCCGCCAGAAACACTGAAAATACCCAGCAACGCAGAAAAGCCCACCATCTGTTCCGGGGTTCTGGCCAGACGCTGAGCTGTGGCAGCGGGGATGATCATCAGTGAGGTGATCAGCAATACGCCGACGATTTTCATAGCCACGGCAATCACCAGCGCCATCAGTAGCGTCAGGGTCATGCGTAGCTTGCGCACCGGAACGCCTTCAACCTGAGCCAGCTCAGCATGGACTGACATGGACAGCAGCGGTTTCCACAACCAGGCCAGAGTCGCCAGCACCAGCGCGCCCCCGCCATAAATCCAGTAAAGGTCAGACGGGCCAGTGGCCAGCAAATCACCAAACAGGTAAGACATCATATCCACCCGCACATTATCAGCAAAACTGACAATCACCAGACCAATGGACAAGGCACTGTGCGCCAGAATACCCAGCAACGTGTCCGAGGCGATGCGCTGTTTTTCCTGGAGAGTAACCAGCAGCACAGCCACCATCATGGAGCTGAGGATCACCGCCAGATTGATGTTGACCTTGAGCAACAAGCCCAGAGAAACACCGAGCAAGGCCGAATGGGACAGGGTATCACCAAAGTAAGCCATTCTACGCCAGACCACAAAACAACCCAGCGGCGCTGCCAGGACGGCCACACCGTAACCTGCCAGCAAGGCGTACAAAATAAGATCAGGCATGGTTATTTTCCCTTGGCTGGCTGAACATGGCCATCGACTCCGTGCTGATGGTCGTGGTGGTGGGTATAAACGGCCAGCTCGTCAGACTCGCGGCCAAACAGCTGCAGGTAGGCCGGGTCTTGCCTTACTTGTTGTGGATGACCATAACAGCAAACGTGCCGATTGATGCAAACCACCTTGTCGGTGGAGGCCATCACCACATGCAGGTCGTGGGAAACCATCAACACCGCGCAGTTTTCTTGCTCTTTTGATTCATCGCGAATATCGGTGATCAATTGGTACAGCTCTTTCTGGCCGGTCACATCCACCCCCTGCACCGGTTCATCCAGTACCAGAAGGTGAGGTTTATGCAGCAGCGCCCTGGCCAGCAGTACCCGTTGCAACTCACCTCCGGACAGAGATTGCAACGGTGAGTGCAAAACGCGGGCAACCCCGGTGCGGCCAAGAGCATCGTTGACCGCCGTCAGGCGACAGCCGGTAAGCCGCAGAAAACGGTTAACGGTCAGGGGCATGGTGTCATCGATATGGAGTTTTTGCGGCATATAGCCAATGCGAAGCCCTTTTTTCACCACCCGTTGCCCCGAGGATGGCTGCTGCAGACCCAGGATAATTCTGACAAGTGTCGTTTTTCCGGCACCATTGGGGCCAATCAGGGTGACTATTTCTCTCGGGCTTACATGCAAGTTGATGCCTGTCAGCACCTCTTGGCCCCGGAACTGCATCCGGACGTCGCTCAACTCTACGAGTGGTTGGTTCATAACCTGTTAATTTGCAATTGTTTTTGAAAATATCGCATACCTTTGGCGGCAACGGTATGGCCGCGATCAACGGTGTAGATTCTGAGTGGCTGATCGCTGGCGAAGCGTTTGGTTTCGTCGGTTGTACCACATTGGGTAGAGTTCAGGAAGTTCTGGTGACGGCAGTAACAGATATGCCCCCGTCGTCTTTCGGGTTGTTGGTTTTTTGGGGCTGGGCAACTGGTGTGAGGGAGGGCCGTAGTGTGTAATGTTGTGCGCAGATATACGACATTTTTAGTATGAAAGTAGCGACAAAACCGGGCATAAAAAATCCGGCACCAATGATTGATGCCGGATTTTTGTGAAGACTCCTTTCTTCATCTCACTGGATTGCGCCTGAAGAGGGCAAAACGGCGCTAATTGGTGTGACCAAAAAACACCGCTAATCCAATGATTTTTGCCTGATCCATTGGGTAATTAAACAACAAATGTTGTATTAATCGTCCCAACGGTCCCAACGGTCCCGATCATCACGGTCATCACGGTCATCACGGTCATCACGGTCGTCGTCATAGCCATCATCGTCACCACCCCGGTCGAAGATATCATCCCAATCATTATCATGACCATGACCACCAGGACCATAGGAAGGAAGTGTAACTGGAGTGTCTTCCACGCTTGGCTTGTCCCAACCTGGAGCCAGGATGTCGCCAGTGTTGGCGTCAACGTCTACTTTGATTTCGTAGTTAGGCTTCAGAACTTCCATATCGAACACGAAACGCTCGTCTACGCGCTTGCCTTCCAGGTCCAGGCTGGCTTCAACAACGTAAGGGCCCATTTCGCCTACAGCGATGCCCATGGCGGTGTTCATGTCGATCATGACAGCCGCTTCAGCTTCGGTTGGCATGTCACGCTTGATGCGGCTGAATTCCGGGAAAGAAATTCTGCCAGTAGCAGCGTTAACTTCGACTTCAACAACACGTCTTCTGGCGTACTGAATAACGTCGAAAGTGTAAACCAGACGACGGCCTTCCATATCGGCTTCGAAACTGGACATAACGCCTGGGTACTTGGCCAGTACTTCTTCAGCACGCAGCTCAACGTTGTCGTACTTTTCCATGGCACGATACAGTCTGTGATCGTTTGCCTGAGCTACACCAGAAAATGCAGCAACTGCCAGAGCGGCAGCAATTACTTTTTTTTGAAAACTCATGTAAATACTTCTGTAAAATGAGCAGTTGGTTGAGGGAGCACTACGTAGGATGAAAAAAAGCCTGCGTATTTTCCAACACGCAGGCCTGCAAAACGAAGCAGTACCGGGTAGAAATTAACAGCGAATGATAAAAACCAGAATATGAATTATTACGGTGAAATGATGACACAACTTTATACAATGTATTGGTTTTGTAACTCGATAGTGCAGTTTTTAATGCTTGACCAAAGCCCAAAAGTTGAGTTATGCGCTCATGCAGCCCTGGCGTGGTAAATCAAGGACGGTGCGGGCTCCTGAGATCCAAGGTCACGCCCT
>Ga0126343_10000238_pt1 | contig 19026 bp, 10 predicted proteins | sample Cyp2metagenome_FD_92531 | JGI IMG/M metagenome (GOLD analysis project Ga0126343, IMG submission 92531) | Coral microbial communities from Lord Howe Island, Old Settlement Bay, Australia - Cyphastrea 2 metagenome | ecosystem: Host-associated > Invertebrates > Cnidaria > Coral ...
AAATTTCCAGTTGATTTCTGTTTAAATTTGAAACTCGAGAGGAAGCAGGAAATAACAGCTGAAAGTATGTTAACGACTCAAGACGTACTTGTCGTGTTGCTGACTGCATACCGGACGAGTTAAATGTTACAAACATTTGCGATTGCAAGCAAAAAGTGGGCAACGAAATAACACGAAGGCGTTTGCCCGTTTACTAGCATCGTCAAACACCAGATGTAATAAAAAAGATTTTCAATTTCCCGAGAATTCTGACCTGTCAAAGTTCGTACTTCTGATGAAAATTAATTGACTTAGTCTTTTCTGCGGTTTCCGAGGTGGCATTAAAAAATTTGCAGAGATCAGGGCAGGCTCTCTTTCACGTCTCGCTGCTCCATTTTGCGTACGCGGTTTATACGTAGCGCGGGCTTATTACGTGAGCCTACTCGCAGGCCACAGGTGGGAAAAAATTTTCATGGCCCCTAAAATTACCGGATCCCGCCCTATTGTTTTAAAATATGGTTTGTCCCTTAGCTAATCCCTGCTCATGTCTTGAGAACTGACAGATGCAGGTCTTCCAGGCCATTCTCATCACCCGCGCTAGATTGCGGGTAGTCTTTCGCTTGGTCCTTCGTGCGTGACGCGAGATCGAGAAAACCGCGAGAAAAAAAATTTAATGCCGCGCGAAATCCTGGGCTTCGCGCGGCATTTTCTTATCGCGGTTTCTTTCGCGTCACGCACGACCTGCCCGCGCGTAATGTGTTTCTATTTACTTACACAATGACCTATTTTGGTCACTCCGGCTTTATGACACTTTAGGTATTTACCCCCGAAATTCGAAAGCGTTCCTTACTGACCAGAATTCTTTTCGCTTTTTGTATCCTTAAAAATTATTGTCATCGGGAAAGATAAACGAGAAAGTTGAAAACATTCACAGGAAAGAACTCTGTGTAAGTACAGATTGAAGACTTCAAGTTCACGCTCAAATGAGCTAAGTTAAAATGTCAAATCTTAAAGACAGAGAGAATGTGAAGAAGACGATTCTTGCAGCTGATTACGTTAACGAGAGCTGGAAAGACGGGCAATGGGGCTGGATTGTATGCCTTGCCGCTGCCGTCGTACAATTTGTCGTTCTTGGAATCCACAACAGTTTTGGAATTTTGTACATTGTATTTGTGAGGGAATATGGTTGGAGTAAAGCCTTGACAGGTAGGTTAGAGCCATTTTCATCACTAGTTCAGTGCAGACAGGCTTACGTTATTTCACGGAAAACTTTGCTCTGCTGTTTGTTGCAAGGTATAAATTATGCTAGGCAGTGAAGAAGGTACATCCTGGAGGCCTACTCGGGTTTGGAAATTCCCAACTTGGATCCTGTCGACTCTCGGAAATGCGTATCGATATATGAAGTAACTTTCCTGTATTTATTTGCTCTTGTCTCTCTAGCGCTAGTTACGATTTCCAGTTAGTGTTCACTGCTGAAAACTTTCTGTCAAGCGCACGCTGTTGAATGCTTGCATCTTAAACGTAACAAGCCTCGATACCCGTTCCCCGGGAGAACTTTAGTTCATAAAAAATCTTAGAAGATTTAAGACCTTGGTAGGGACACCCTGGTTGTCTGTCTGCAACTGATCTGTCAGTGGGCTCGATTACCAGCCGCTGAATCTCCTTTCTAATTGTAACCTGGCGAAAGGGCTTTAATGACTGCATCACAGGAAAGGTCAAGACGATAACTAAGAGAGCGTGTGAGGCTAAAAAATAAGTTTTTCTCACCAGCTATTTCTGTTCCTTTTATTACTTCAGTATTATTGGTCTTTTGTTAGAAAAAAGTTTATCTCGCTATCAAGCGTTTGATGCAGTTCGTTACGCGTGACAAATCATTCTCATGACGGTGTGTAGGTTGTCTCTTTCCTTCGCAGAGGTTCTCTATGTGAAATTAAATCTTTTATCTTATCTGCTAATTCACGCTGTCTCTCAAAGACGAGAAGTGACCGCAGTGGGAGTGAAGAGCAAGCCAAAGTTATTATAGCTGTAAAATCCAGTAGTAGCGAAGCTCAATATTGAGAATGATACGTTCAAAAGGGTCATTGAAGGATTGCGAAGCCACAGACTTCAAGACTGGATTGCGGAGATAAAGCTAATCTTGCAAAGCATAAGTTTCGCCTGTTGCGAACTTGACGAACTTGAAAAAGAACAAAACAGGGACGTTTTTAAAACTGCTTCCGGGCGAGCCTGACCACATCTTTTTTTTGTTTGTGGACTTTGTGATTTGGAAACTTCTGCTTTCCCAACACTATATCCTCGTGTCAGTATAGAGACACACCCCCTATACCGCTCTCTCCCTCCGGGCTTTGTCATCAACAAAATTGTTTTGCGCATTTCCGTTGGAGGATCGCGTGAGCACAAAACATACATCGCTTGTCTTATTAGATAAAACAGGGCTGGAAATTTGTTTTCAGTGACTCACAAATCACCTCGAACTGTTTTCTGATTGACATGACTACTTCACTATAGCCCATCAGGGGTCCGTTACAAGCTTCTTGCCTATTCTCGTACCACTCATTCTTTCCTAAAAATGCTGACAAACTAAACACAGGATGACAAAGACTATTCTCGTGAGCCGTAAATTGTTTATTTTTGCCTGAATATGAGAAGACCACTTACCTTCTGTCTTCAAACGTGATCTGCGGTATAGTCACGTGCCGTAATTTTTTCATACGTTATGAGTAATGTTTATGTTTTGTACTTCTTTTACAAGTTCGCCAGAAACATTTTTCCTGGCTGGCATGACTACGAGTAATGCGGGACTCTTTCCCTCGGTCCGTCTCGCGCAAAACGAAGGAAAGCCGTTAGAAAAACATGCCCGCGCGAGACGTACGCTTCACGCTCCCAGGATTTCTCGTGGTTTTCTTTCAGTTCGCGTCACGCACAACGCGGGCTAAGCGAAAAAGGGGGTACTACTCGTAATCTAACGAAGCTGTAACTGTTTTGCAATGATCATTTGCTACTTTATTTCTTTGCAGGTTACATAGGCTCTATGGGCCTCGGCATGAACTTTTTCTTTGGTCCTTTCACGAGCGCACTTTGTGATCGATTTGGTTGTCGAGTTGTCGCCATTGTCGGTGGACTCATCTCCGTCACCGCTATGTTTGCAACTTCCTTCGTCAACAGCCTCGTTTCTATTTACCTGACTTACAGCATTTTGTGGGGAATGGGCTCCAGCATGTGTTTCGTCCCAACATTCCTCATGGTGGGCAGGTACTTTGAACGTCGGAGGTCCTTAGCAAATGGGATCATTACAGCAGGGAGCGCAGTCGGTGCTCTAGTTATGGGACCTACCATAAACGTGCTCTTGGAAAGGGTTGGCTGGCGTAACACGATGAGGGTCATTGGAGGTGTTGCTTGCGCCATGGTGTTGGCTGCCTTGACATATAGACCTCCACCCGTGAAGAGCGAAGTTAATTTTGAACAGAAAAGGAAAAAGGTTATTGATATATCCGTGTGGAAAAACAAGGGATTCGTCGTGTGGGCATTTGCTCTTGCAATTTTCAACTTGGGTTATTTTGTTCCTTATGTATACCTGGTAAGTTTGGATCCTTCCCTTGTTCTATTTGCTTGACTGCTTCGTTTGTTGTGTCAATGAACTGATGGATTGTTCCATAGCTAAGCTCAAAATGTTAAATCTCCTTACCGAACCCTATTCATTTCTTTTATTGTTTGTTGTGAAGAAATTGAGGTACATCATCATAATATATATTCCGTTACCTCTCGTTATATAGCTGTTTTACTGTCAACAGTTTTGAAAGATGAGATTCCAATTGAATTTGTCTTGTGATATATTGATGCTATTTTCTATCCACGTGCAGCCGACCCATGCAAGCTACTTAAATATCCCTGAATCAAAGGCATCTTTTCTCATCGGCTTCTTGTCTGTTGGTTCGCTATTTGGACGGCTTTTCTTCGGCCACGTCTCGGATTACCAATGGATTAATCGACTGTACCTTTACCAAACAGCACTGCTGGTAATGGCTGTTACGACCACGCTGTGTCCGCTGGCAACAAGCTATGGCGGGCTCATCGTCTACACCATCTTGTTCGGGGTTTTTGACGGAGCGTTCGTAGCTTTAATTGCTGTTCTCACTGGTGATATTGTTGGAAATAGTAAGCTACCTTCAGCTCTTGGCTTTCTCTATTTAGTCTTCTCTGTGCCGATCATGACAGGATCCCTTATTGCAGGTATGCTTTTCCCAAGCTTATTTCTTATGCATAACCTAAAGCAATTATCTTGTTCCACTTAGTTAACACCTTCGTTAGTCCGTCCCAGGCTTTAGACCAGCGGGGAGAGAGGACCTGAAAAAGGGTTAACGGCACAAATAGTCGTTTCACGTTTAAAGAAAAAGGGGATATCCTACAAAAGTGTTGAAATTTAGAATTTTTATGTCCAAATTTATTTCCCAGATAGGAAAATGAAAACCACGCCTTTTTGAGATCAGTGCAAGTGGATCGAGCGGGTTAGCTTGCTTTCATGGTTACGCAATGTTTATCACATCATGAAGGGTGTAGAGAGTTTTTGGGTGCTTCCCATTATGCCAAACATTTCGGAAATTTCGGTCGGAATTCAAATGGAAAGGTCCGTTTCGGTTTCTTCCGACCGGAATACTGGAGGTGGTCCACTTATTTCCTTTGGAATATTCCAACCAAAATTCGCCGTTCCATTTTGACAAACCGGTTCTTTGCCCTAATAACAGTGAATAGGGAAATTGGGAAAAGGATTAAAAAGTTGTAAGAGCTATTCCTGGCCCGGTTTAATCGGAAAATGTCGTTCCATTTTCTTCGGGTATTCCCACTTATCTCTGACCGGTCGGTTTGGCATAATGGAAAGCACCCATAGAAAGATACCAGACATACTAACGGACCGGTCAATCACTTTCGGGTCACGTGGTCCAAGGCTAAAAGGCGACTCCGGGCCGTTAGTCTCCTATACGTCACAGAAATCAGTTGACAGTGAAGGCCTGGGAGGAAGTAGTACAGAACTAGGCAAGAGTCCGAACTTTTTCCCTCAGTGTAAAAGAGCTTTAAATACACTGCACGCGAGAAGGAGAGACCGGTTTAGTGGGTTTTTGTTTCATTGTTTTTCAGGTTTTCTCAGCGACATTACCAGTACCTACAACGAGGCGTTCTACTTCTCGGGTGCTTCAATTGCAGTATGTACGTGCGTATTATCACTAGTTCCAGTCTTTACTCCGATGAGAAGACCGGGTCCCACAGAAGTTAAAATGAAATCAGATGAACTCGAAGGGAAGAAAAGAAGGCCCTCGTTTCTTGAGAAATACGTACAAAGATACTTCAGAGTTTTGCAAGAAGATCCTGGAGAAGTTGTAGAGTGTTTGGTGGTTGTTGACAAAGAAACGGCAGTGTAAATTTCGCTGATAGAGGTCTCAACTGGGGTTGTGGCTTTTACGGTTAACGTTAAACATTTTGGCTTTTAGAGCTATCGGGTTTTTAGTTTTCCTTATGGTTAACAGAAATCTTAGAAATTAATTACCAATAAATTAATTTTGATTATTTAAAAAAGTCAAAAATTTATGTTTATTATTGTAAACATATTGAAAGTCCAAACCTAACATATAATTAAAGTAAAAACGCCTCCAAAAACTTACACATACGCTTACCGTATTTGTAGAGCGTGGCGTAATGGCGCACGTACCATGATTGCTAAGCCAATGAAAACTCTTCAACTACATTATCCAATGATCCAGTTTTAAATAATACAGCTTGTCATACCATCAGAGTAACTATTTCTGCAAGAAGATGATTCTCTGTTGTTTCTGACTAATTCGTCCCTCAAATCGTCAGAAACTACATCTTTTATTGATTGCCGTAACACCTAACGCCTTTGTATCAAATAACCTCTTACCTCCCCTTGTGGCCAAGTCCGATCCGAAGTAACCCTTGTCCCGAACAGATTCAGTCCATGATCTTCATTTAAGAACACGGGCCCACGAATAATTTTCCGGTGAGTCTTTAAGAAAATCTTTGTTTACAAAGTAGTTGCCTCATTAGTTTAATGTAGTTCTGTGTATTGAAAGGACGCAGCGCGAGTGACTGTGCCAAGAAGCTTGAGCCCGATGTATTAAATACCTTTTGAGCGACGGGGGTTTAAAAACTCAAAATTTCACAAAGACTGTATAAGCTCAGGGCCTTAGCTAGTAACAGGTAAACCAAGGCACTTTTCGTAGTCATCGTTTTTGTTTTTGTTGTTTAAAGTCATCAAGAACACCCTAAATTCCAAGGAAGAGAATCCATCGTAAGAAAAACGATGGCGGTTGTACGTTTTACCTCAATACCTTGCCAACCAAACTAAGCCCACTAGGCATATGGAAAGATATGGTTGAAGGGCAGTCGTTCCTACGCTAACAGCTTGCTCAGGTCGAGTTTGAATGACTTACAATTTTTCTTTGTGTTTTTAAACGCTCTTTTAGAGTTTTCGTGCGCAAAGCATTTTAGGTAAATGTACCACTCGTCATCGTTTTCCTTACGGTGGATTACACGGTAATAACTGTTTTTATCACCATGGCGAGGTAGTCTTGAGGTAAATCCGAGCGTTCTGATTGGAACTTTCTTGGTCGGAATTTCGCCGGTCATAAGCTGCGTATTTTTGTTTTCGAAAGCCAAGCATGGCCCGAGTGCCATATAATAAACTACTTACTAACTTAGCTAGCTCGAGCGTACTGGGGAATATTAATCCTCGGTCGTTTTTGTATGGACCTCCCTGCGCTCGGTCCGTACTGCCACGACCTCGGACAATATTTCCTAGCACGGCCCTCGCGCCGGTTAGTAAGAGGTTAGCACTTATTACGTTAACTCTGTATTTAGATTCCTGAAAAATCCAATAAACATATCTTTTTTTATCAGCTCCATGCAATTATGAGTCACATGGCAGACGAGCAAGCGAGCCCAGTATCAGGTTCATTTAAACTACTGTAGCTTTTGTCCAGCAGCAGTGGGCTTGTTTAAGACACGAGATGATGAATTGGCCTAACTGTTGTGCCCAGTTTAGGTTTATAACATGTATCTGACTCGATAGTGGTTGGTAGCTCTTAATAATTAATTATTGCAAGGCTTTAAAGGGGCGTTGTCACGCTATTTGGCAACTTTATGAAAAGGTAGGTGTCTTCGCATCAATTGTATTCCAAAACTAATGATCTAGTTTTGTTATTAAAGACCATTTGAAGGTACTGAAACTGTTTCCTGTCACCTGGCACTATGGATGACATGGATAAAAGAGGATTGAGCCTTGAAAAAAATGGCCAATTCATTCGAGTTTTGATGCTAAATGTTCCAAAAATCCTCAAGAAATTTATTATGGTTAGCGTTATCTGGTGAAATTCATTTGGTATCCTTGTCGTAGCTTTACTAGTCTCCTCCGCAGCCGTTATTAGAGTCGTCACGCAACGCTTCTCCCTTTAGTGGGGAGGATCGTTGCGTGACGACTCTAATAACGCTGTGAAGGAGACTATAGCTTTACAGAAGCATTTTGTTAATGATTAAAGCCTCAAAGTAATGATTTAGCACAGAATTGACCTAAAACAGCAAAATCCTCGTGACACTGCTCTTTTAATATCCCATACCGTAGTTGCAGATATCGGTATCCCACGATGGCCCTTACCCATAGTGGCGGAAGTGGCGGCATTTTATCATTTTGCTATTTCATGTTCTAAACGTGCGCCCTCCAGCAACGGTTTGCGAATGTTGCTTGCATTGTTGTTCGGTTTCCCTTCGCTTCCGAATTACTCTCTTGTGTTGCTCAGGCAGTAGTTTTGATAGTTCACGCGTGACGAAAATGCTTAATTTTAATTTCATCAATTTGCTCTCTTTTTGAACGAGTTGCGAAGCTGCTCAATGTTAGCCAAATGCGAGTGCTTCGCGCTCGTCAAACAGAAACATGTCCTCCAAGATCCCCGAACTCCAGAAATCCAGTCCGCTTGCTTCCGTCTTCGTCTTCGAGCTTTTGCCTGCGAGGTTCCTAAGCTAGAGCTAGCGTCTCCTCACAGGATAAACGCAAAATGTCGACGAACATAGACAGGTCCCTTGGTAGGTATATTGTAAAATGACATTTAGATGGGATTTGAGGTCTTTCGTATTGTTATTCGCAGGGAATATCAATTAACTATAGACATGTAGCTATACTGGATACATATAAGCTTAAGTTTGTTTTTTTTTTGCGTCGAATAAGAGCTTTGCATGTGGCAGCTACATGTATGGTGTTTCCACAGGCTTATTTTTGAGGAAAGTGGAATGTTTACATGCCTTGAAAACGTGGGAGAAAGTAACAAAAAACAATCAAGTTGGAATTTTTTTAAGTGTGACACGGGAGGTAGCTTGCTCGGATAGCTAAAAGTGTTACCCTGACAAAACTTACTAGTTGTGAGATCGACATGGTCACAAACAGCGACCTCTTTGTTAATCAGTGTTAAATAACACAGCGTTCAATTTTTGAAACGTCTTCACTGCGTACATATTGCATTATATCAACACTTGTATTAAAGAAGAGTGCGGGATAATTTGAAGATTAAATTGATCTGGATAGTGAGGTCAAATCTTATAAAAAAAATGGTTCAATGGTATAATTTATTAATCATGTTTACATTTTCTTATACATGTAAATCTTTAGTATTAAGCTCTTTTATGTACCTGTTTATACTTCAGAAATATCTACATGAAATGCTTTAACCTTTTCTCAGCTGAGTAAGACTGTTAAATGGCAACACTTTTCTTAGGTTCGATTTCATATTTTCACCACATTATAGCTCTCCTGCTAGTAATGCTCTCTAGATTGGAAAATATCATTATCTGCAGGAGAATGAATTTTTCCTGAAGTCCTTTCTCGTGTAATGGATATTGAGTTTTAACTCTCTTTTTGTATACAGATGATATAATCAAAGAACAAAGAAAGCTTAAAAAGAAAACGCAGAAACTCAAGACGCAGCAAACTCAGAAAAAAGGAGTGCGGCAGCAACAAGGGAAACAACAAACTAAAGGAGCTGCGGCCAATCAGAAGCAGAGAAAGAGGATAGGTGGAAAACAAAATGGTCAGTCTGTGCAACAAAGACAGGAAACTCAGGACCGCAGAAGACCAATAGCTGGAAAGCAGAGAGCACAACAAAAGCAGGCTACTCAAGCGCAAAGAAGAACAATAGGTGGAAAAAGCCAAGGACGTGGTGGGGGCAACCAAAACGTGAAGAGAAACACAATAACAGGGAACAAAGGAAGATTTGGAGGTGCTAAGGTCACAGCTAATAGGCTGAAAAACAAACAAGGGTCTTTACAAAGGGTTGGTAATTAGACATTGTAGAGGTACCTTAAGTTTGAGCATGGTTAGAATGTAGGAGAAAAATTCTCTTAGTTTCGTCCACCGCCTTGCGATAAAAAACTCTGACCATTATTCTCTTTGAAAATTCACCCATTCTTCCCTTTGAAAATTCATGAATGCCTGACAAAAGATAGGTGATCACATAAACTGTGTTTTATTGTCAACAGAGTAAGCAGATCATCGCCAAAGCCAAGAAGCTTCAACAGAACAACAGACCTAAGAACAGAGTGAACAGGCAGACTGAACAAAGAGATGCTAGGCAAAATATTATCAATAACAGGAGAGGAATGCAAGTAAAGTGAAATACTCTTTTTTTTTTGCATCATATTCATACAATGTAATATTGTGTGAGGACAGATATGAAAGGTTATGCTTACTTTTCTTCACGCTTTGAAGTCAGTCGGTCAGTTAACTGGCCCGTCAGTTGGTGATTCAGTCATTTTGTGTTTAGTTAGTGCTTGAGTTTTCATTTTTTGACAATAAAGTGACAACCATGTAAATAAAAGTATGAGAATCTCAGATATAATATAGGCAGAGTTCAAAGAACTGTGTGGTTCCATAAAATATCAAGACCATTCATGATTGATCATTGTAAATTTATCAAGGGTGGAGGATTACAAAGGCGGAAATTTATAGAGACGGGTTACCTGTAGTGGGCATTTTAGCTTGGTCATGGTAAAAAGTTTAGCCTAATTTTTTCGAGTTTTTTTGTTTGTAATTTGTGTCAATGTTCTCCATCCATAACCATCCCCTTTCCTTTGTGGTTTATTATAATCTCTTCAATGGCGTTTTTTATCTTTAGCTAGTAAACTGTAACAGTTATAAATAATATGGCGAAAAAAATCAATGAAAAATTAATACATTTACTGAGTTCCTCCAAGGAGGGGAAACTGTAATACATTTCATTGGAGGGGGATTGTTATTTTCTTGAAAGCAAGAACTGCACATAATTTGAGGCTATGGTGTTTAACTACTGCAATATTGTTGCTGTTGTCTTTTTTTGTATAAATTCAGGGTCCATTAAAAGGTAACAGACAGAACAAGAACAAGGCTCAGAATGCAAGAAATACATCGAACAGAAACTTAGGAACACCCAAACTTCAAAGACGGAACAGGTACCAGCTATCTTTCTATGAAGACGAGCATGCATGTGGGCTCTCATCATGGTTGTGTTGTGTAATTTGCAAGTTTTTTTAAATCTTAAAGTTGAAACCATTAGATGTTTAATATTGATTTATAGAGACTATATCTTTTTTGCAGAAGAGGTCTTCAATCTCCCCAGCTTACTGTGTCTATAAATAACCCCAGAGTTAGGTCAGTGGCATAACTGATTTCTGTGAAGTCTTCCTTTAGCATTTAGCAAACAAACTAACCAGTATAGAACACCCAGATTAAAGGCTTTTAGGTTAATTTTTTTAAATGACATTTTATTTTTGTTTAACAAATACAATACATTGCTTACAATACTAAAATACATTGCTTACAATACTAGCTAGTTGCCTACACTAATATCAAAACACGATATCACTTGTGGATTAATTAACAAAAATTACTTATGGTATTTACAATGCTGGTTACTGTCTGCTACAATAGACTTCCTACACCTTTCACATCCTTTTTGTTCCTTAATTTGTTATTATTTTACAAAACCACATGATATAGAAAGGTTCATTTAGTGAGCAAAACACTAGGAACTCTGTCATCAGCTTACATGAAATGGTTCTAAAGCAGCTCTTGTATATGAAAGCACTTAATGGAGTATTACATACAAATTCTCTACCCTGGGCTTCATACTGTTGCTCTATGTGGTGGAATTTATTTAATAGGCAAAACAGCTTCAATTTGGGACCACTTCTGACCTTTCTTCATAATTATGTATCTAGATATTCAGGGGTTTTTAGTGAGAGGCGCGGTGGTCTCAAGGTTAACTGCGCTCGTTTCCGGATCAAGCGGTCCGGGTTCAAGCCCTGGCCGGGGACATTGTGTTGTGTTCTTGGGCAAGACACTTAACTCTCACAGTGCCTCTCTCCACCCAGGTGTATAAATGGGTACCGGCAAATCTAATGCTGGGGGTAACCCTGCGATGGACTGGCATCCCATCCAGGGAGAGTAGAAATACTCCTAGTCGCTTCATGCCACAGAAACCGGAGTTAAGCGCCGGCCTGATGGGCCCACGTGGCCCGAATGCAGACTTTACTTTACTATTCAGGGGATTTAAGGTGATAATTTTTAACTAAGACTAAAGAGGAGTCTGAGAATTGGTCTAATTAAGAGAGAATCGGTAACACACTATGAAATATAGAAACATTCAAAAAGAAAACATGTTTCACCACCAAGTGTTCAGAACAACTACAATATTTGCCTGTTGCCAATGCTCTGGAGGACTTGAGATATTTGTGAAGAAAAGTCTGTAAGAAAACTTGAAATGTAATTCTTTAGATTAACAAGAACTCCACAATGGGACCAAGCAACAAATCAACTGAATAATAGCCAAGCTAGTAGGAGGAGATGGAGAGGAGGTGCTAGAAGAGCTAGAGGTAGTCCTTCAATTATGGGCCCCACTGAGGATCTCAGGATTTCAGTGCCAAACAATTTACATCGGGTGAGTTAGATACATTTCAATTTACTGGTATTAGGACTTCATGCTGTGCAATTGCTTTCGTGTATTACATGTAAAAATTATACTTAAACAGACTACTGCCTGCCATTAGTTCATTGAACATGGTTCCTTTGCATTGCAACCAATAGACTCAGAACAAGTGGGCACTACTTGACGTCCATGTACTCCACAATGGTCTGATCCTGTCATTCAAGTCACAGACTAGTAGTAGATCCTCCGCAACCGTTATTAGAGTCGTCATGCAACGCTTCTCCCCCGCTAACGGCTGCTTAAACCCTAACCTCATTTCTTATGCGGATTAGCCAATCACAACATCACACATAAATTCCTGAGTTGGTCGCGCCTAGACTAATTAACCAAAAACGCGTGATTGGTACATTCTGTAATTTTCACGTGAACTCTAAACAAAGGGAAACAAATGAGGTTCGGGTTTAAGCAGCCGCTAGCGGGGAGGATCGTTGCATGAGGACCCTAATAACGGCTGCGAAGGAGACTTAAGTCACAGACTTCATTGGTTGCAACTCAGTGTTCATTCCTTTATTTACCAGATGATTAATTTTCTCCTGCAGCCTGCTGCACTCAAGCCACTTTTGTACAGTAATTATGATCTGCCAATGAATTTGTCTGCTCCCAGAAAGGTATGTAGGACAAGTCCTTTCTGCCTAGTTTCCTCCTGAGGGACTGTTGCTTGGCTAATTGGTGAAAGCCCTCATGTTGACATGATGGTTAAATTCCAGTTCACAATGACAAAATTCTGTATCTCTTGGGGTTAATGTTAGGGTTAAGGGTTGAGTGTTTCCTTCCAAAACTGCTAATAATGGACACTATCCTTTTTGAACACCAAATCATACATGTAATCTTTACCACTTGATATTTCATGTATAGAGTGTGTGCCTTGTCACGCGATAGAAAATAAAATAAAAAACCATGCATTGGATAAAGTCAAAAAATTGTGATATTGTAGGCGATAAATAAAGATGACAGTTCTCCAAGTTTAAGGTGTGTGCGCTGTCCCAAAGTTGAGATATTCGTCGAAATGTTCCGTACAAAATTACAGAGCCTAGTATGTTGGAGGACCTCTTTAGTCCTCTAACATGGCGGCCAGTAAATAGTGAAAACATCTGGAACTTACTTTGGCTATCTAGTGAACTGATCATCTGAACGGAACCAAAAAATATTAACAAAAGCACTTTTTCTGATACTTAATAAACTCCTGAAATGGCTAAACATCACAAGATACAGTAAGTGCATACTTTTTGACAAACGTGATCTTCATGTTATGTCACGCACCGCCATAACTTTAAAACTCAAATGCGATAGTTTCCAAACGAAGGATGCCATTGGGCTGGAAAGTTGTAGACAGGTATAAATTTGGTACCTCTTATGGCTGATGAGGATTAAACCTTTAGTGGCTCTTTGGTTTTGGATTTGAGAGTTTGATGATGACACATGCACACACTCTTATCGTAACACGGCCCTAACATTTTACTAATACACAAAGATACCAATGCTGCATTTCTACATATAACTTGCCGAAAGTGAACATTGGTCAAAAGGGAACACTAAATCATTGTCCCATGCATACAAACACAAATTCATAGATTTGACAATTCATTTTTAAGTAGCAGGTGTTATGAGGTTGTATGCCCATAATTTTGCAAAGTAAGGTGACCAATAGGAAAGAGTTCAAATACTGTTATAGTTCAATGTAGCAACTGATGGGCTAATTGAATTAGTTCAAAGTAGTGTGAGTGAGATTGGTCATCTGAAATGGGGCATGCTTTACATTAACTCCTTTATACATGTAATGCTCAAACTTTGAAGACTGAGCTGAAGTTCCATAATCTTACTTACAGTGTGACTACTCCAAACAAGGCCACCCAACAAAATTCTTCACAAATTTTGCGAATAAAAATCGTGGAGGTTAACAATAGTTTCCAACAAATTATCTTTGTAATCAAGCTGTACATTTCAAAGGCTACAGAATTGTGGTCATTTTGGTTAGTTTGTTGGAAAATCGTTGTTAACCTCCATGATATTTAGTGGTTAAATTTGTAGAAAATTTTGTCAGGTGGCCTCAGTTGGAGTAGTCACACTATAAATAGACTTTAATTTGAGTAACAAACAAATCATTCTTAACTCAAACTAAACCAAACTCTGTACATTGGGCAGTTATATCAGAAGACAGGATCACAGGTTTAGAAAAGGAGCATGTGTTGGAACTTAGAATATTATTATAACGCAATAATTGTGGAGTATTTTGTATTTGAGACCTTGTTTTGTTTCTTTCAGACCTTTGCAACTCTTAATGAGAGATTCTCTAGCTTCCCACAGACGCAGCGTGTCAGGACTATTGTTGTAGATTAACTGACCTTGTTATTTATTTTTTAACTGTTCAGTGATTTTTTAACTATGTCATCTTATCCCAAAAAAGTACATTGGTGCATTAAATGTTTTGCAATCAGCTCTTTTCAGAGTTTTTAAAACATTTCCTTTTCAAGGAATTGAACTACGGACATTATGTATAGAATTTGTCTTGCAAAACATACATGTATGTACCATTCTAACAATTTATTTTTTGTATGTTGGATTTGATTAATTTTACTTAAACTTATCCTTATCTTAACTAACTCTCATAATTTGGGAAGACTGGGAATGATCATTGTCTCATTTAGAGGTATAATTCAAGTATTGTGGTCTCATTTAGGGTTAATCATTTATTGTGTCAAAGAGATAGCATTAAGTCAAATTTTCTGATGAGCATCCCCAACTTTTCCGTAAAGAGTCCGACCTTGGTTTGAATTTACTCTCATCCCTTTCTGGCTCTTTTCATATCTTTGTGAAGTATTATTTTAGGGTTTCTGTAGCTCAAAGGACACATTGTAGCTTTATGGTTTGCCAAATCAGCTAAATGAGTCATGGCATAGTTTCTTTTATCTTTTCATTTGCTGAGTTAATTCTGGCAAACACCTTCAAACTGCGGTGTTTTACCTGTTGTTCAGTTTTGAAAGCTCAAAGTAGGAGTAGTTGATGAGTATGAGAAGTAAATGCAGATCAAAAAGAGAATGAAAACTTGTATTAGCTGATCAAATGAGCATTAAAGTTATATGCGTTTGTTCTATTTAGTGTTGTGAAATAATGTTTTTTTCCCCGTGTTGTGACAGTTTCAAAGCAATATTAGGTCTTTTATAACTCCAACTCTGCACATGAAAATTCACAGCTTCTCAAATTCTTTTTCTTCTCCCCCACCCCCTCCCCTTTATACACCTGCCTTGCGGGCTACAACTTTCACGAATCACTGGTGACTGAGAGAATTCTTTAGAGAGCAGGGGAGCAGGGGTGGCGCAGTGGTGAGAGCGCTTGCCTTCCACCAATGTGTCTCGTGTTTGATCCCCGGACCCAGCGTCATATGTGGACTGAGTTTGTTGGTTCTCTACTCTGCTTCGAGAGGTTTTTCTCCGGGTACTCCGGTTTTCCCCTCTCCTAAAAAAACAACATTTAATTTGATTTGAATTGTTTGATTTATTCATTTGATTTGATTTATTTGGTTTACAGTCTCCCCAATTAGTACACGAGTGCTACAATGACTGGAGACTTAAATAAAGTTATCATTATTATTATTATTATTATTGTTTTCCCAACTGACTCGATCAAATCACAAAATGTTTCCATATTCAGTTTGAGATATAAACCAACTGCTCTCACCACCAATGTCTTTGTTTTTTGCTCTTTCTGTAAACTCCTCTAAGGTCAAGTGTATTTGTCTGAAACATATCACAGCAGGATCAAGGGGACAAACCCTCCATCTGAAGGGGGTGGGAAAAACAACCTTGGTTGCCTCAGACTCCCTGATGAATTTTAAGTTAGGCACACACTAGTGGACTACTTGCAGGGACTTGGTACATGGACTTATCCCTTAATGTGTACACACTACAAAAATTGACTGATTTGTGGGACTATTGGTCCCTGCAACTAGTCCCAGAGATCAAACCAGCTTGATTCCTGGGAGTAGTTGTAGGGACCAAAAATGTGGTCTCTGCGGCTTGAATTTTGATGCAAAATATGAGTACACACCAGAGGACTGTTCCCTGAAGCATTAGTCCCTGCAACAAGTCCCTGCGACTAGTCCCATAGTGTGTCCAGCTTAAGACCTTCCCGGGCCTCCTTAGCCTCCCACTGGGTTCGGGAGGCAATCTTTGTCTTAAGATCTCCCGAGAGAGGAAGACTTTGTGACTAGCCCAAAGATCATCTAGCCTCCTGCATTGTAAAAGAAATCCTTGATTGTTTCTCTTCTTCCTGTCGACTTTCCAAAGAATTTTCCTATGCTTTTTGTGGAATGAATTAACACGGTTAAAAACTTCAGCCTGCACAGAAAATTAATTAAAAATTTTTAAAAACTGTTTTACATATTTGCCGTGTGGGAGCACTGATCATAAAACCATCTATGAGGACTTCTCTTGAAGAAACCTAAGGAATTTGATGTACGTATTTCCTCGGGAAGGTTGTTCCACAGAATAGCGTCACTGTAACTGAAGACTGGAGCTATGCATCAGGTAATTAGCTTTTGGTTTCGGGAGCAATAACTTTTTCTTTGCATTGCGAAAATTGTAATTCGGTGTTCTTAACTTGGGGCAAACAAATTACAGAAATTATAATACATTGAACTCGCTATCTTTTTTCTGATTGGCCGAAAGCGTATGGTGAATTTCGAAATCAGCGCCTGTGACGTCATAACTGCAGATTATTTAACAAATAAAGAAGCCTAAGCCGTGTATTACACTGTGATAAAACACGATGGTCATTTGAGAACACGAGGGAAATGTAGAAAACACGAGCCGCGTAACCCTTACCTTGAAACAATAAAACACGCTTTTTCCATGTTTTATACTCTGATAAAACATAGTTTTTGACCAATCTGAGCGCACGCAGGGTCCTATCTATATTTTAAACAATAATCATGTCAATGACACTTTTTAAGTTCGCGTGCTCTGTGCTGCTCGTTGTCAGTGAAGAAGCAAAAACATGACTTTTTTTTTTCTGTTCAGTGTATAATAAAACAATTATTAGATTCAGTTTTTGTGATATCCAGAATAATCGACGTCTTGGTAAGGGTTATCAGCCAAAGCCTATGGCTTCGGCTGATAACCCTTACCTCGACCTCAATTATTCTGGATATCACAAAAACCTCATCCAATAATTGTTTATAAGCTGGTGCGAGATTATTAATGCACTTAAGCTAAGTTACAGAGAGATGCTGTGACAGTGTCGTGACGGTGTGACTGACAGGCGACTTTTTGGCGGGAACATAGGTGCCTCAGTCCCATGTTATTTCCAATAACTCGGCCCAATCTCTTTCGTGTTCCCTTGGCAACATGGAGGGCAGACTGACCGATTTGGCTGCTCATTTGATTGTAGTTGGGTAAATTTACCTCTACATAATGTTAAACAGTGACAATATAAGAGTTCTGTGGGTGATTTAAGTCCAAGAAGCTGTTGAAGATGGCGATGGAAAGGCTCGCAGTGATCAAAGAGACCCACAGCAAAACGATAACGGCTCTGTCATACAATCCTATGAAACATGAGATGTTGGTGGGATTTGAAGGTATACTCAAGGAACTTTGTTATTTGCTGCGAGTATGAAACGTTTTGAACCAAATTTTTAACCTGAAAGGTTCCAGCTTAGCTGATGATTTCCATCAGCGCTTTTAATGTCCATGTGAAGCGAACAACGACACGCATAAACTTTGAGTTCAACTGGCTTTTTACAAATTCAGGGGTCTTGTCTGCGTGTAGATTTCAACTGCTAGGTCATCTCTGGGAAGTAAAGTTTTGCAGTTAAAAATTAGCAGGACGACTTCAGGAGAAGAAAATGACGTCAGCGTTTTACTCAGCCAGACGCAACCAAAAGTTTGCGAGAATTTGGAAATTTACATTGTGAACCTGAGCTGCCAGTTCATTTACAGTGAAGTACATACTTCAGAATTCTTCCAAACTTTCTCAATTGTTTGCATGCAAGGCAATGCAAAAATAAGAGACTAGTTACAATAGCTTCATTCTTTACTCACTGTAACTACAAAAGAAAAGTTGATACATTCATGTTCCATTTTACCATAACTGCAGAAATTCTTGTGCCCTCATTGGCTAATTTATATTGTCAATATGCAGACAGACACATAAATATAATTATAAATTTATGTGATACGTTAACGTGCAAGAGGCGGGGCAATTTGACAATTTGTTACATCATAAAAAACAAATTGATGTCAGTTTTTTATGTCTCTGTCCTGTTATGGATTATGGATATCATCATAACATTGTCAAAGTGGTCTGGTAGACCCACTTGGCTCCACAGCTACTTTTACAATGTTATGACGAAATTCATGACCAATAACAGGACAGATGCCTGAAAAACTTATATCAATTTGTTAAATTTACGATATATAAGTATCGCATGTGATCCTGATTTTACCAGATGGAGTTATAAAGGTTTGGGATTATTCAACTGGTGAACCTGGAAAGCTGCTTCGCTCAGTTCGAGAACATGATGGCTGGGTTACAAGTTTCCTGTTCTGGTTAGTGAGGACTTTGTAATCCAAACCACAAATTAGGCAATAATTATTTTAAAGTTGTTTTTTTTGGTCAAGATTTTTGAGCTCAACCAAAGGTGCACATATCTGAGCTCATGCAGTGACCATAATTATTTGTCTTTTTATTGTCTAGTACAATTGTACAGCCATGTTATCTGTAGGAAACATTCTTTTACGGTGCCTCTCCACCCAGAATAAAAAGACCCACAGAATGGTCATAACCCATTGTAATTAGGTTGTTCCAAATGTTGTTCTAAGGGACTGGGCATGCACAATATTACGGAGTCCAAATTACAGCGTAATAGCCTCAGTAAAACATGGCTTCTGTTACAAACTGAATAACACAAGAAATGTAAAATCATGGTCAAAATTTCACCAGTAGAACATTAGAACTTCCCTACAATGGTCATCTTGGGGACAGAGGAAAGTGGCTGTTGTAGAGAGGTGGCCATTATGGGGAGGTTGAGGTGTAA
>Ga0126343_10000239_pt1 | contig 19014 bp, 20 predicted proteins | sample Cyp2metagenome_FD_92531 | JGI IMG/M metagenome (GOLD analysis project Ga0126343, IMG submission 92531) | Coral microbial communities from Lord Howe Island, Old Settlement Bay, Australia - Cyphastrea 2 metagenome | ecosystem: Host-associated > Invertebrates > Cnidaria > Coral ...
TAGTCCTTATTTGAATTAGCAATGCAAAATGGGTATAAAATTAACATATTTATAATTTATATGGCATCTTCAGCAAATGTGAATAAACTGTTCAGAAATTTGCATTTTAACATGTGTAATGTGTTCCAATGATAATTTGTAGAAGAGCAGTTTGCCTGGATTTGTCCCTGCTGTGAAATGTAACTTTGGTTTGGTCAGGCCAAATCTACAGCAAATTTGTGTGAAAGTTGTAGATTTGCCTTCATCTCAAAACTGTGATAAATCAAAGCCAAATGTCAGATTTAAACCTACTCTGCGTGACTCTGCAGCAGTCGAAGTTTCATTTCCATGTACCTCCTTCCTTCGTTCTTTGGTTCTCGTTGGTAAAGGTGATTCATCCTTCAGTAAATCGACCTGATATACGAGAAGAGCTTTCGCTCCCAGCGCGAGATCCTTCGAAAACATGTAGTTGAGCTGTTCTGATTTCAGCAACTTTAGTTGAAGCCTTGATGTGAACTGGTTGGTGACTAGAGTTTGTAAAATGAAATCATAGGTTTTTTGGTCAAGTTTGTCCTAACAGGGCCATCCAAATTTCTAAATCGGCCATAACTTTGGATCAAGTAGTTCGCGAAATCCCAGCGAAGTTCGCAACATAGTTCCCTCCCTCGTGGTGAAGTTCATAACAAGATTGGAAACTACGTGACCAAATTGCCAAGTTCTTCGCCAAATTCAGAATTTCCAAACAAACTTCAGAACCTGTTCGTCAAAAGTTATGTGAAACCCTCTGTAATTCTAGTATTAATAATGATAATGTTAACCATTTTGGGTCAGTTGTCGGCTCAGAACTTGTCCCCTCCTGTCCTCCAATTACTGATTCTGAGATGATTAACTCATCGGGCAGAATGGCTACTGTTCTCGCGACATTTATACTTGCAGCTCGAGATTCTAGATCTGTTATATTTGGCGTTATTATTCATGAACGATCAAACAGAACTCAACTCATTGGTTGCTAAGAATGCATGCTATGCTCCAGAGGGAATATCACACAGCTCATTATGCCAGAGTTGGTGAGACAAACAATAAACAGCGGGCGTTATTGTTATCGCTTTTGTTTCTCAAACTCGTTGCGTTTGCAAGAGTTGATCGATACGTAACAAATGCCTTCCTAGGTTTCGCAAAACTGAATGCCATTATAATTGCTGCGTTAAAGATAGGTAGTCGTCCGCACTGACGGAGAGCCTGGAAAGGGCTAATGGGTGAGGCCCATGAAAATCTCGAATCGCGCTCGCTTGAGTTTCTTTCAAACTATAAAAATGATTGCGTGCTTGGTCGAGTTTCTATTGAACGGTAAAACGATGTACCCTTCTGTAAACACACTCGCTTGATTTTCTTTCGAAACAAAAATATAGGATAATGCTCAGGTTCTTTCATTTTAATTTTGAGAAACGAAGAGAAAGCGTTTGGTTGACCACCTATGTGCTGTTTACTCATAGCGGTATGTCGAAACTTCTTTGCCTTTCTCAGGCGGTAAAAATACGTAATGTTTGTTGCTTTGTTTTCGGTTAAGTATGTTAATTTTGGTTAGTTTTTTACTGGAGTGGGTTGCTTTTAAGTTTAGTGTGTACCCAGCTCTGAACTTTGGTGAATGTGAGTCAGTGTCAACCGAACCTTGCTGTGGTTCTTGCCGCAGTACATGTTCCTGTCTAGATCTTTTTAAATCTGTCAAGTGCTTGAAGTGTTTATGTTCTGTAGGGGTCGGCTATAGTTTCCTTCACATTGTTTTTTCATAGCAACTATTGTCTTTGGAAAGACAATGACCTGAATCCCCCGAGTCTCCAGAACACCTGCGAATTTGAACCTCGGATTTTAAAATGTCAAAGTCAGGAACTTCTTTCGCCCGAATTTTGGAGGGAAATCAACAAATGGGAAGAGGAAACGTACATCTTCAATAATCCGATCTATTAACGAAGGATTGTTGCGTGCTATAGGAGAAAATGGACTTTGAAATTTAATGAGGGTCGTTTCCCATACTAAAACCAGCGAAATAAGCACAATTTTCTAAGTCAAAAGTCTGGAACTTGCTTTCGTTCTTTTTAGTTAGTTTTATGATAAAATTTAAGATCAACCCTGAAACTACAAAAATCCGCCCTATTATCTTGGAAAACCTCGCGCTAGTTGCTGCAAAATTGTGATTGAAGTCAGTGGCCTTCGCCAAATTCGGCCATTTTCTCTCTATTGTGCAGATTTCAACAAGCGTTTCCGATTTGAATGGCCCGCCGTAACAGCTCATTGATATTTGCATATGTTGCGCCATTCTGCCTGATGTCATCTGATCCGCGCAAACGACCTATTTCAGACTTCCTCTGACGATGCCTCTGCTGATCTGCTGATGTTGAGCTCCAAAAATTCTACCAAAAAATCCAAAAAAGGTGTTACTGTCAGAGGATCTGCCCCTAATACCGTTGAAAAGGTTTCCGCTGGTCAGTCCAAAAAGGCTACTCCTAGCCTCTTACCAATCAGGAATGTTGCTAAACACCTCCCAGGTGGTGTAGCTAATGCTGTAAATTTGGCTCTCTCCTGGCCGACAAGAAAATGTTTTTTCTCACTTCATGATGGCGACTCTTATTTCTGCTCATTCGTGTGGCTGTATTATTTTGTTCCCCACTTCATTAACTTTGGTAAATTCGTGGAGTGATGTAGATGGCCGTTATTTGCAATGTGAATTCTCGTTTTGTACAGTTTTTGATCGTTCCCTGGATCCATCTGGCTCTGACCCTTTTTATTCTTCACATGAAAGTTCTTCTGCTCTGCTGAATCTTTTTTATGCCTGCTGCGTCATTGACATCTGGAGGTATCTCAATCCCTCAACTCTTGGCTTTACCTGGACTAGGTGGAATGTATTGACTTTTCCGGTGTTCCGAATGTATGGGTGTCTTCTGTCTCATCCTGTGATTTTGTCCCGTGTCCTTTTTCTGACCATTGTTCCCTAGTATCACTTTTTGAACTCATCACGATTTACAAGAAAGGCTCTGGTGCTAAGCTTAATTGTCCCAAGTCCGAGGCGATGTGGCTGGGAACATGACAGTCACGCATGGACAAACCTTTAGGTCTGACCTGGGTTCGCAAAGCAAAAAATCTAGGTGTTCTTTTCAGCACTGTTCCCGTTGAAACAGACCACTGGCAACCGAAGATTAATAAATTAGAGAAATCACTCAATCTTTGAAAGTCACGCTCCCTTTCCCTTGTCGATAGACGTTTGATTATTAATGTTCTTGGATTAAGTAAGTTCCTTTACCTTGCAAAAGTTTTACTCCTTCCCGCTTGGGTCCTCCATCCAGTGAAACAGCTTATCTGGCCCTTCCTATGGGGATCCAAAATAGAAACTCTCAGCAGAAATACTTTTTACCTCCCTGCCAGATCCGGAGGATTAAATATATCTAACTTAGAATTGAAAGGCGTGGCCCTGCACCTCTCTTGTTTAATTATACACTCAGTCTCCCACAAGACTCGAGTTTTTTCCTATGTAAATATTTAGTCAGGAGCTCTCATGCCCCCCTCCGTCCCGCCTGGAGCTCGCTTAGAGACAATTCCTCAGCCCACACAGTTTTATACGAGGTGTCTTAATCTGTTTTCTAAATTAGATAGTTTACTTACTGCTAATGTACCATTATCCACTAAGTGTATTTATTACATAGGTAGCTCCGTGAGCGGGCAAGATGAACCAAATCCTGTGCTGTGATTGGCTACCCGAGCGGGCAAGATTGAGCGATCTTGCCCGCTCGGGATTATGCGCCTTGTCCCGCAAGAAAAATTTCTGTGAAGCCGGCTCATCAAAATTCTCTTTTGTAATTTGTCCGCTGAAAAATCTTTTCTATGACAGTTAAAGATTCCTTGTGGTCTCTGTATTGATGGAATTAGAAAACGAGGAAACTGAATGTGTCAACGAAAATGAAAACAAAGAAAACAAAAATGTTGACGAATTTCGTGAATTTGCTTTGCAACAAAAACCGGCAAACACAAAAGTTAAAACACAAAGTGACATGAAGGCATGGAAGCCGTTTTGCTTACAAGAAAACGAAAACAGGGAACTGTCTGACATACCTGAGGAAGAATTGAATTTGCTGTTGTGCAAATTTTTAAAAAAACTCTAAGAAATTAGACGGCACTGAGTATGAGATTGGAAGTTTGACGTCATTTCAACGAAGTCTTCAACGCTCCTTGAACAAAAGAGGTTCAAATGTAAATATTATCGAAGGAGACAACTTCGAACTCTCCAGAGAAGTCTTAAGTGCCAAACGCGGACAACTTGTCGTAGAACATGGCAAAGGGAACAAACCACAAGCGTCCCTGTGAGCTGACAGAGGCCGAGGAAGACAAGCTTTTCGAGTGCGGTGAATTTGCGACCTCAAATCCAAGAATCTTGCAGCGTACCTTGTGGTGGATAATTACCTTTCACTTCTGGTTCAGAGCTTGTGACGCCGCCGATTAAAGTGGGGAGACGTCACTCTGGAGAAAGACCCAGACACTGAAAATGAGACTCTTGTGCGGAGTTATGAGCGAGGGTCCAAAACACATCAAGGTCAAGACAAGCCATACAGTGTTCGTGCTTTCCATCCTACTGCGCAAGCAATCGGCAATGAGCGTTGCCCAGTTAAAATCTTCAAGGAATTTGCTCATCGTCGTCCTTTGGAGATGAATAAGCCAGACTCCCCCTTTTACCTCGCAGTCAACCATAAGCAAAAACCAGATGACGACGTGTGGTATATAAGAAGTCCGCTTGGTAAAAATGAAATCGGCAAATTTCTCTCTGCCGGTGCGAAACATGCTGGTTTACAGGGCAGAGTAACCAACCACTCGGTGAGGAAGACCTGCATTTCGCGTCTCCTCGATGCAGACGTCCCTAATAATTTTGTGGCACAGTTAAGTGGCCATCGCAGTCTGAAAAGTCTCTACGATTACAAATCGGCCTCGTACGAACATCAAAGGCGAATGTCTCTTGCACTGAGCCGTTCGAGCAGCAACCACCTGGCTAGCATCTCCACTTGCACAGAAACCACAACTCGTCCCATCCCATCTGCCACCAGTGTTGAGTCTGCCACCTTTAATCCAGTCCAGAGGGGATCAGTTTTTTTCTCAGGAGCAACGATTGGAAGCTTTAACAACTGTACCTTCAACATCCAGCTTATGTCGGGGCAGCTTTGCACCACAGAGCCGAGCAACAGTTTTTCGAAGCGTGCAAGGATCGGCGAAAGCGACGGCCAGATTAATTGAACAGCTTTACTATAATTGTTTGGCATTCTTTAGAACTCAAGTTCTCAAAATTTAAGCCATTTTGAGACGTTTTTGAGGTTTAAAACTTTCCTAATTTGTCTTGAGTGGTTTCGCACATTTGTCATTCCATTCAGATGTAGGCGTTAGACATTTACTCATCGAAAATGTAAACCAATCAAATGATTCTATTTTTGCATTCATCCAATTAGGATAAAGGAGTAGGTGCCATTGAGTTTTGCATGTAACCGGCTTCCTTTTGAGTCATTGAAAATAAACCAATGTACAAAGCTCACTTTTTTCGTTCCTTATCCCATATAATAAATCCTTTATTGACCAAGCTTGTTCGGTCAAGATGGCTGGATATTGGCTTTGTCCTTTTTTTGCGTGTTTATGGACCTCGACTTCGTCTCACTGACTTCTGGATTATCTGAGAGCGTTCCCAAAATAACTTTGATTCTCTGTCTGAATGGTGGGAACTTGGAAAATTCAAAATCAAAGAATTATCAATTAATTGTAGTTCCAAATTAGCTAAAAAGCATCAGGCTGAACGGGCCCTCTTGTCTCGCCTAGATGTCCATCTCAAAGCGTTATCTTGTCTTGGCCCCATACCAGTCCACTTTGGCTGAGTTGTCTAAATTTGATCTTGAGGCTGCGCATGGTGCGCAATTGAGGTCTCAGATCAGATGGGTTGAAGAGGGTGAGCAATCTTCAGCTTATTTCTTTCAGTTGGAGAAAAAGGGTGCTGCTGACCGTCATACCTCTGAGCTGAGAGAGTCAGATGGTACAATTGTCTCCAACATCGCTGGTCTTTGTGACTCTATTTCTTCCTTTTATTCTGGTCTTTTTGCGTCTGAGCCTACTGATGTCGCTGCTCGTGAGTCACAGTTGAGTAATATTTGCTCTACTCTGAGCAATCCTCTCTTTATGATGGACTTCTTTCTATTAGTGAATGTCGTGCTGCCCTTTTGGGTATGGCCAAACGTAAGGCACCTGGCTCGGATGGCCTGCCTATGGAATTTTATGTAAAGTTTTGGGATGTCCTTGGTGCAGACCTGCTCTGTGGCCTAACTTCTAGTTATCGCGATGGTTGTTTGTCTCCCTCTCAGCACACTGGAGTAATTTCTCTCCCATTTAAGAAGGGTGATCGCCTGGACATTTCTAACTGGCGCCCGATCTCCCTTTTAAATGTGGATTATAAATTGGCTTCTCATGTCATCGCTGGTTGGCTTTCAAAAGTTATTCACCTTGTTGTGGATAAGGACCAAACTTGTGGTGTTCCTGGTCGTTTCATCGGTGAGAATGTTGCCTTTCTCCAGGATGTTGTAGACTATGCTAACCTGTCTGATGTCCCGGTGGCCATTCTCTCCCTTGACCATGTGGAGTGGTCCTTCATGCGTAAGACACTTCAGTCTATGGGCTTCGGTAATTCTTTTGTCAATTGGGTTTGTAGTTCTGTCAATGTTAATGGCTACCTGTTACAACCCTTCTCTTTGACCGTGGTGTGCGCCAAGGTTGTCCCTTGTCCCCACTATTATATGTTTTAGTATCCGAAGTCTTGGCTGTCAACATCTGTGCCAATCCAACAATTTGTGGCCTTACTCTTCCTGGTATTCAAGATCCACTTCCACCAATTTCAAAATATGCAGTTGACACCTCAATCATTGTTACGTCTGATAATGCCATCAAGGCTACTTTTGACACCTATTCTACTTATGAGAAGGGTTCTGGTTGCAAATTGAATCTGTCAAAGTCTAAGGGTCTTTGGCTTGGCTCCTGGAATGGTCGTCAAGATCCCCCTCTTAACCATGACTGGCCTTCACCATGATCAAGGTCTTGGGTGTCTTCATTGGCTTTGGTAATCTTGAGGAAGCCAATTGGAGACCTCATATCTCGGCAGTAGAAAACGTTCCTGCCTCCTGGAGGCAGCATAAGCTTTCTTATTGTGGCAGGGCCCTAGTAATCAATGCTCTTGCTCTTTCCTGTGTTGGGTATGTGGTGTCACTCGTTCATATGCCACCATGGGTTCTAAAAAAAAGCTTAATACTCTTGTTTTGAATTTTTTTTGGAAAGGCAAGTCTGACCTTGTGTCTCGCTCTCTTTGGTGGCTTTTCAGCTGTGAATGTAAAGTTTAAGGTGTCTCCCTGATCGCTCAGTGGGTCAAACGTTTTGCCAGTTCTCCATCTAGCTGGTCTGCCTTCATGACTTATTGGTTCCATTCTTGTTTTAATTCCACCCCTGTTGATGTTTTTTCTTGTCCCTTTGATTTTGATCCTGAAGTCCTGCCTTGTTTTTACGAGTCCCTTGTCCTTGCCTGGCGCTCGCTTGATGAATCTTTTTCAGTTGGTCGATCCTCTTTGGTAATGGGGTCAACTTCCCCCCATTCTCTGACTCCTGTTGTTGGGATGTCAACCAAGTTTTGCTATTCATATTTGCTGTCGGAAAGCTTAGGTTCTCCTCATTGTGTCATGACGTTCCTTCCTACGTTCAGTGTCCTTTATTGGTCGACTACATGGAGGGAACTTTTCTTTTTTGACACTGACCATCAGATTATTGATCTTTCCTGGAAGATTGCACACAGTGTCCTTTATACTGCTGCTCGCCTTGCCTCATTTGGTTATGCTTTTAATACCGCCTGTTTTTGTGGTCCAGTTTCTAAGACCCTTGAGCATTTGTTCTTTTATTGCCCCCTTGCTAATAGTGTCCTTTCTTGGCTTCAATCTTTGATGTTCATTTCTTACCCTCTGACTCCTTCTCTTGCTTGTCATCATGCCCTTTCTGGCTTTAACTCTGATGACCTATTGCTTGTCCCCCGTGTTTTTGTTTATATCCTTGGTGTCTGGTAATTTTTCATCTGGCATGCGCGAAACGATTTTCGCTCTCCTGATATTCGTCCTGGAGCTTCCTCAGTCATCTAGAATGTCAAAACTCGTGTTCGTTTTCATCTTCGTATTCACTTTAAAAGGTTTGTGTCCTCCAGGAAACGTTGTTATTTCCATTGTCAGTGGGATGTCGTGGTGCTGTGGCATCCGTAGTTGGAGACCGTCTTGTCCTCCATCTATAGTCTTACTGCTGTTTTGTCTACTCTAATCTAGTAGTTTTGCTCCATGTATGTCTAAATTTGGATAATATTTGCTTTTGTCTGTTTAGCCCCATTTTGGCTTTTGTCTCTCCGGATCTGGTCAGTTATGCATGGTCCTAATCTGGACATTTAACTTTTTGTTTATACATGTTATGTCTTGTGTGGTTGTATTATGTTTGGATTTTTCTTTGAGGTAGGCAGGGTTCGATTCCCCGTAGAAGTTGGTGAACTGGCTACATTGAGTATGTGTTCCCTACCTTAGATGGACCATCCAGTTGGCTTTGCACTCCAGCCTCTGGATGGGTGAACCTGCAAGTCAGCAGACATTGCACTGCCCTTTGGGGAGCTTGGCTTTCCACCTTGAACAAAAAACTCACTTGACGCGGGAGGTACTGTGTTCAAGGAGGCAGCCCTCTCAAGGCGAGTCCCTTTCATTGCACTTCAAGGTTCAAGGTTCAAGGTTAATTTATTTCACACTATTTACATTAAATTAACATAGAAAGAAAAGTATAGTTACACAAAATTACAAGATAAACATAATTACAGTATGAGATATAAAAATGTGTATGGTGGTCAAAGTAGCAAAGGCTTTCTAGTTGACCACCATCTACCTTTGATTGAACAAAGAAATGACACTGAGCTTAATCGAGATGTAGTAGAAAATACTTTTAGAGCGTAGGACTAATGTACAGGAAAAAAATACTTTTATATAAATTAAGCATCCTAGAGGTATAGTGAACCAAGAGAGAAATCTAAATAGGACGAGCTTAGCAAAAGGGGAAAAGAAAGAAAAAGAAAAGAAATTACAAACAAACAGCAAACAGCAACTGCAAACAGCAACAGCAGCAGCAACAAGCAAAAACAGAAAGACACATCATCATCGACAACAACAATAGCACCGACAACAAAGACAAAAGTATAAGCAGACAATTAATATTCTAATTTTAAAGAAAACGACAACACTCTTAAATTTGCAAAACATGTTTTGACAGAAAGTTCTGTCATCTTCAGTTGATAGATTTACAAAGCGTTAGAAGTTGAATTAGTACGAAAAATGCTAATCACATTACTAACAACGGAATGTACATAAAACGTGACAATGTGAAAATTAAAAGGATAATTTCAGATTTACGTGATGCAATTGTTGATATAAAGAAGGTTGTTCTCTTTGAATATGAAATGCCTCTTTTATCTGAAGTTGAAATGTAGTAGAGGCGTGATCTAAAATATGAACACAGTCCACTGAACACAACGCGCAATGTTCAGAATTCTCTAAGTGTTTGAAAATGTGAGAGGCCCTATCACTGACTAAATGGTCACGCACGCGTGTGGAAAAATGCCAGGTTGTTTCGCCGACCTAACAGGCATTACAGCTCGCACATGCAAACTTGTATACAACACGCGAATGAAGCCCGCCAGGGATAGGGTCTTTCACCCCAAACAAATTACCTATCTTAAAGGAAGAAAAAACTAATTTAATGTCCAAATCATTATATTAGCGCTTGATAAGGTGACGTACTCTTTTCTGGGTGACAACAGAAAAATGACCTATGTAAGGTAGCTTAAAGCAGAATGTAGGTGAAGAGGGAAGGGAAACCCGGGGACTATGACTACTTAGGTTCCCAGTAACATAGCGGTTGACAACCCTTTTAATTAAGTGGGCAGGGAAAAGATTATTTTTTTAGGATATCCATAAGCTTAGTGATGTCCTCGTGTAGCCCTAGCCAGGTGTTGTTAATCTTGTAGGCTCTATCAACGAGAGTCCTGATAAGACCCACTTTATACGAGTACGAGGTGAAACTGAAATAATTATTTAATAACCCAGTAAAGGTTTTCTTACGGTAAACACTAGTTAGAAGGGAATTGGGATCATTATTATAATTATATTTTCGTTATTAATTCTATTATTATTACTAGATAGTTACTAAACATTTGACCATTAAGCAGAACATTCAATTGGGTTGACCCTTGCGATTACCCCAAATGTGGGTAACTAGAGCGTATAATTTCTGGTAGTGGGGGCCTGCGTTCGCGCTCGCCCCCAAAAAAGTGTGGTTGTTGGCTCTGTGAATGGTGGATGGTTCATGATTGACGCTTTGCTTTGTTCCTCAGTTGGCCGGGCCGAGCTGGACAAATGACTGGACTGGACTGGCCTGGCCATGGTGAAAAGAACGAAGCGAAGGAACGTGTGTCGGACAACCCAAGGATTTGCCACTGCAAAAGCTCAGTGTGCTTGCTTGCTTGGCTTTGGGGCTCGTGTGGTTATGCATTCACGTCGTACTGAAGTGAAACGTGACTTTTCCGATCTGTGTTGTGTTGTGTATCGGCAGGCGGTGAATGATTCACTCGCTGCCCGCCAAGTTGGAGCTGGAATGAACGATCGATCAATGAATTACGATATGGAAGGAGCGAAGGACACGGAAAGCCATATCAGGCAAGAGAAGTTGTCGCCAAACCGGGAGTTGTAGCTTAATTAAGAATGCTGTGTTTGCTGTTCGTTGACTGAACTAGCAAGGTCAAGTAATAAATATACTTGTTTTGACGACTTGAATCTGTTTACCGTTAAATAGCAACGGGTCGCGTGTGTTGTTTGCTTTGCCGTTGTTTACGGGCGCAGTTCTTTGATTATTGGTGTTGTCTTCTGTACTGTTAGCTGCTTTAAGACTGTCCTGCAAGGTAGAATTCATTTTGCTTCGAATTATTTGATGTCAGACAAGCCAATTTGATGTTGTAAATAACCGTTTCGCTCGCGAACGTTAGCATGCGAGACTTGTGATTTTAATTCATCCTGTAATCATTTGACGGGTATTTGTGACGTTTTGTGCCTACATTTTGAGCCTCGTGATCTGTGTAAAACAATTTTTGTGCTTTCCAATTCCTTGGATAGCCAAAATTAGTGAGAAAAGAAAGAAAAGAAGCATATAGGGTAAATAAAGAGGCTGAGAAAATGAATAGTCTACAACACGGGGTATTCCCAGGCAGAAACCCATCCAAGTACTAACCCTGCCCCACAGGGCTTAACTTCGGTGATCGGACGAGAACCTTTTTTTTGTCTTTCTCTCTGAGAGGGCTCAAAGGAGCCTTGTTTTTTGATTACACATTACATAGCTTACACTGACATGCTAATTTACGATACTTGGTTTGATTGTTTACAGGGTTTTCTGTTGTTTAGATTTGCGTTTTAAATACTTTTGACTATTCTTACAAGTTGAATATTAACTTTTCGTGTTGAACTTTTGCGAATACATCACAAATACACCATATAAATGGGAAGAGGTAGTCTGTCAGTCTTAGTTTATGTAACTTGTACTGTTCAGTTAGATGGCTCTTGACTATTGAGCGGAACAAGGTGGAGGGCGAGAGGTTGTTGTTTCTCAGCCGGTATTCAACTGCAGAAAGGTTAAGAGAATGGCGTGCTACTGTGAGCACCTAGTTGAGAAGATTGATCGTGTTATCACCAAGCAGGTCATCTTTGTGGCGGAGATAGCCGAACAATTTCATGGTGTTAGAGAGTTTCACTTGCTTTTCAGTGAGTTTATCCGCATACTGCTGGATTTGTTGCCAGAAGCTAGTGTTGTTAGGGCACTGGAGTAGAAGGTGGTCAATTGATTCTGTGAATCCACATCTGTGACAGTTAGGGGTGGGGTGTACAGTCATTCTGTAGAGGGATTGAGCTGTAGGCAGGTTACGGTGGATTATTTTTCAGTTGGTGTCGCCGAGTTTGTTTGGTACGAGCAGGGGGTAAGAAGCTTTCCAGCGTTGGCGGTTGAAGGTGGGTTCCGGGAGTAGTGTTTAACCCCAGTGTTGCAGAGCAAGTAATTCTGGAGCACGATCTTGCATCAGGTGTTGATAGAAAGTGCGTGTTTTACAGTTGCAGATATCCGTGGGTAGTTGACCAGGAGTGGAATTTGCCATAGAGAAGCAGGGTTGGGATGATGTCGGTGATGATTATACATGATGAGCGATTGTTTGCAGCCAGTCGAGTGGTAGAGCCCGGGTGATGGTGTGAAATTCTCTTATAGTTTTCTGGAAGGTTTGCTTATTGTCTTCATCTTGTGCCAGTAGTTCGTGAATGGCTTGTACAGGTAGGAGCCCAGGTATGGCTATGTAGCAGAGACCTTGGACTTATATTATGCCAGCCGCGATGCAGGTCTTGTAGAAGATAGGCTTCTCGTTGTGCTGTATTATTTCAGATCGGAATAGGGGTTCTTTTAGGATGTCTGCGCAGGAAGTAGGTAGGTTGGTCCTGGTGTTTTGCCCATGCGCGCAGGAGCTCTTGATGGTACACAGGGATGTTGGTGTTGATGTTACGAGGTGAGTAATTGGTGGCAAGTGTTAGCCGTCCGAAGGGCATGTTAGAGGTGCAGAGAAAGTGTGGCGTGAGGGTTTTCCAGTGGGCTAACTCGAGGCTGAGCAGGCGACGGAGGGTGTAGAGCCATAGTGCCTCTATTTTGGGTCGTAATCGGTGGGATGTTGAGGCCACCTTCCGCCGACGGTAAGGTTAGGATATCGCGCGTAGTTAAAGGACGCTTGTTGTCGCAGAAGAAGCTGTAGATGGTTTCCTCTATTTCTGAGATAGCCCATTGTGGCATGTGCGTGGACGTTGCTGTGTACCATAGCGTGGAAGTTGGAAGACCATTGATGACTAGCGCTTTACCTTTGAAGCTTAGTGTTCTGCAACGCCAGGCTTCAACGGTGTTCTCAAGCTTTATAATGCGTGGTTCTAAATTGAGTGTAGTGCAGTCAATGTTTCCGATGAGACCTAGGATTTTGTCAGGCAGGTAGTTACGATACCATTTAAAGTTGAGGGGTGAGACAGTTCAATGCTTGAGGAAGCCGCTCCATAGACCTTGACATTTCTCTTGATTGACTTTAGCGCCAGAGGCACGTTCGCACAGCTGTAGGGTGTTGAGGGTGTGATGTATGGATGGATTGTTTCTAAGTAGAAGTGATCGTCCGCGTATTGTGAGAGCTTGGCAGTGGCTGAGTCTTGTGGTAGGTGTAGGCCTTGGATCGATGGATTAGCACGTATGTTGATGACCAGAATTTCAGCAGTAAGAATGTAAAGGGGCATGGATAGAGCACATCCTTGACGGAGCCCTCTGTCCAGGTTGATGAAAGCTGTGAGCCAACCATTGACTTTAATGGAGCTTGAAATGGAGTTGTAGATGGTTTTAATCCATTTGATGAAGACTGAGCCGAAGCCAAATTGTTCTAGTGTGTGAAATAGCCTGTTCCAGGCTCTCGGTCAGTGGGGTCGATCAAAAAGCGGGCGCAGGACGAGCGGGGTCCAGTGAAAAAAATAGGAGGGCGCGGGAAGGAGAGCCTGTAAGCATTGTTTTAAAAACCTCATTCCGCCCACTTTTAAAAAGATAACACTTCAAGGATGTCAAATGTCAAAATGTCAGTGTCTTCGGTGTCGAGTTACTCGCGTGAGTGTCACCACTTCACAGCGTGTCAGATGTTGTCCTTGCAAATTTCATGCAATTTCACCGGCAGTAAAAAGAACCCAAGAACATTTATCTTCCAGTCCAGTGTCTTCGAGAAGTCCTCGACGTTCGCTAGCTTTAAGTGAAGTCAACTGGGAAAGTGTAAAAGGGGGTTGACTAGCTTTAACAACTTCTACTGTTCGTGACCTTTCAAAATTGCTGTTCTCTGTTCGGGCACTTGACCTTTTTGTCGCTTAACTTGTGTTTATGAAGGGCACTTCATTGTTGTGTTATAAGGAGAAACATAAGATAGAGTTGAGGCGTTAGACCGTGCTATGGAAAATTTTCAGAGGTGTACACAGGCTAAGGTCTGTATGATTTCCGCTGTTATTTGCGTGTTGCTTCGTAGAGTTTGTCACCTGTAATTTGCCTATATCTATGTATTTTTAATATTGTTTACTCTCATTTCTAATGCAAGATATGCTTTCAAGTCTCCACGTACTTGCTTTCGAGGCACAAAATATGAAATTTACCGTGAACATGTTGCATTCGAATTCTATATTGTGACGCCAGGCCCGGCTGTGATTAGAACTGTTTGCGAGTACGGTAGGTGGATTCTTCATGATCACGGATCGATAACACCTTTGCCTTCAATCGTTTTTCTTCGGGGATGCCGTAGCTTTAGTTCGAGAAGGCTATGTGTTTGTCTAGAGACTCATGTTTCTTGCAGGTATCTGATCGAGTTTATGCTTCTCTTGCTCGATGTATAAGTTTATTCCTCCTTTGGTCGTTCTGGTACATGATTCAAATGTAACTGTTTAAACGCAAGTCTGTTGACTGTTTTGAATGTTATATATACCATTGTTCGGCTTAATTCACGTAATTTTGCTCCATTCTGAGCGCTTTCACATTCGGGAAATCCTTGATAAGACAACTGTCCAAAATTTGAGATATTGCGAGTCCGCGAAATCATGCGTGCGTAACACGTTAGCCATGTAAACGTCATTTGGCTTTAGACAAACAGATAAGCTGCTGACAAGGCGTTGATATTAACTGTCAAAATAAACCAATCAGAGGGTATACCGGGAGCTGGTATACCGGAATGAGGTTTTTAAAACAATGCTTACAGGCTCTCCCGACCTTCCCATTTTCTCTACCAGACCCTGCTCGTCGCACGTCCCCCGGCCGCATTCGATAAGCCCCACTGACCGAGAGCCTGGAACAGGCTAGTGTGAAAGAGAAAATTATGGGATACTCTGTCAAAGGCTTTTAGTTGGCTATGGAGATGATGGTTTGTTGGTTCGGCGTAGTATAGGTCTTTGTAAAAATAATAGGTTTCAGAGAGGATATCCCGGATGTCAATTATCCTATCTAGATTGCCTTTTGTTAGAGTTTTCATTGAGTGGTTTGCTTGTTGTCCTTTTTCTAACGAATAGAAGTATCGCATGCTACGCTCCCCTTCTTCTGTGAATCTTGCTTTCGCGCAAAATTAAATGGCTTCCAAATCTTTCAGATCGAATTGATGGAGTTCTTCTTTGGCGCTTAAGTAGTTCTCAATGTAAGTAGACGTTCCATTGCTAGCTTTTTGTTGTAGGATTTTTAAGTTTCTTTCAAGTTGTTGCCGATCACATTGACCACCACATCTCAAAGAGGGAAACCCTGGACCACCCTTCTAGGGGAAGGAAGGTTCGGTATCGCTTCTCGGCCTTTTGGCTAAGTTCCAAAGGGCTGCGATTGAGCAATCTAATCTGTTTTCTGTTTCCTCTAGTTGAGCATAGAAGAGATGGCGAAAAACAAGAAGAAGAACTCTGAAGATCCTAGTCCTTCTACTGAAACTGAAGTCGTCATTATTGAAGTTGGAGACGAAGAGACATCTGTACCACAAGAGTCTGCAGCTGAGAATGTTGATATGGACTCCCAGGACCTGTTTAAGAAGAGTGCTGTGTGGGGTGAGTCTAACGACTTGGTAACCTCGCCTGAGCCACCACCCTTAATTACGGGTGACGAAGAGCTTGTGGATGTTCCACCTGCTTTGACTCATCTTGAGGACGTGGGATTTCGCTTCCAGCGTGTCCCTGATGAAATGTGGAAGATTACGAACAACGCTGCCCATGTTTATAGGAACTGTTCAGTCATTTTCTCAGTTGATACTGTTTGCACCAGTCAAGACATCCTGTTTGGTTTTGACAAGGCTGACATTGATATTGACTACATCACTTCCGTCCAGCGCCGTAACTCCAGTTGCACGTGGGTTGTCTCCGTCATCTCACAGGAGCATAAGGATTACGCTCTTGAGATCAGCAGCATCACCATCTGCGGCTGTGAGGTTTTCTTGGGACATGCTGAAAACCAGACCGTAATTGTCAAGGTCTACGAGGCCCCAAATGAAATGCCAGACACTGCTCTTATTGGTATGTTGTCGTGTTACGGCAAAGTTTTGTCTTTCCGCAGTGATTGTATTGCCACTGGAATTTACAATGGAGTACGTACTGCACGCATGCGCTTGCAACGTCCAATCCCCTCTACTATGCGCGTGGTGGGAGAGCAAGTCATGATGTTCTACGAATCTCAGCCCCGTACGTGTCACCACTGTGGTGATGAGGGTTACATGGCTAATGGTTGTAAGGCGCCCCACTGCTTTAATTGTGAAAAAGCTGGCCATCGTGCTGAGGACTGCCCGGAGCCTGAATTGTGTCGTGTTTGCTTTTCAGCAGAGCACTTTACCTGCAGATCCCCCTTCATTGTTCACAGTGCCAACATTCAAGCCCGAGTTGAGGGTCAAGGTTCTGCTTCTTACGCTGCCGCTGTCCAAGATCGTCTGTTGCACGTCAAGCAGCCCCCAAGCCAACTGAGGCCAAAAAGCAAACGTCTAGAGATGACAACCAACCTGCAACTAGAGAGAGTGCCAAGCCTACAGGGAATGAGAATGAAGGTGAATCGCACAATCGGCGAGATCATGATCGTGACCGAGAGCGTGACCATAACTGAAGTGTGCGCGGGAGTGGGAGCGTGAGCGTGAGCCTGACTACCCGTGTCATGGGTCGGATCATGATCATGACCGTGACCGCAATCGCGATCGTCAGCGTGACCGCAACCGTGATCACGATCGTGTCCGTGAGTGTGATCGTCGTGGTTATCGCTTGTCTGATGAGGACTCTGACTTCGAATATTCCAGAAGGCGTCATAGGCGCCGTAACCGTAGTAGAAGTTAAATATCCTCTTTATCCTAACACTCATCTTGCGTCTTAAATGTGTTTCTATAAATGTTCGTGGTTTTAGGACTGCCTCTAAACGTGATATTATTTTACGTGAGTTAGAGAACCTTGATTATGATGTTTATGTTTTTCAAGAAACTCATGTTTCTGATAAACTGACATTATTGCTCGCTGTTGGCGTGGAAACTGTCTTTGGTCATTTTGTACTGGAAAGTCGGGCGGTGTAGCAATTTTCTTTTCAGCTAATTTTTCTGGTTCAGTCCATTGCTTTAGCCGAGCTTCTACGCGCAGAGTGCGCCAGCGAAGCACCATGGGTAAGAAAAATTGGTAACCCATGGAAGGGGCGTCTCACGGTCACCCATACGGGAAACTAAGGGGTGCCATCTTTCCTTGGTGGTTTTTTTTCATAGAAAAGACAGAAAAACACTCATTTCTATTTGCCATGCCAACCAACGATCGGAGAGGTCGATCTAACGTTTCAAGGTAGAGTTTAACTGAAGCAGAATGTGAAAGAGAACGGCAGAGAGCAAGGATTAACAGAGAAAGATGTGGCGAGCAGGTTCACGAAGAGCAGTCCAGGGCTAGAATGAAAGCGCGATTGTACTACTGAACAATGCTGTGAATTAGATCGAGTCAGGGCTAGAGAAAGGAGATAATACCAAACAATGCTGTGACTTTTGTGAGGAAGAGCGATCAAGAGCTATAGAAAAGAGCTGAAATACCCGAGAAATTCACTCAGAAGACTACAGAACTTTGCACGTCGAGTTCTGCTGCCATGCAAGAAGCCACATGATTTCATCTGGTGATAATAGGAGAAATCGAACATGTTTTGTGTGTTTAGAGGAAAAAACACAGCAGGAAAAAGTGGTTGATTCGTTGTTCTTTCGAAAAGATTAGTTCTGTTCAGTCTTCGCAACTGTCATTGGAAACTTCTGCCTATAGGATTCAAACTGATGTGAACTGCCAAATTGCGGTAGGCGACTTGAATACATAACAACTGTCGCCTTTTCCATGAAAATTGTGTGGTTGCTTCGCTCCAGGGAGATAAGCTTGTAGGTTAAGCTTTTATATCTTCGATAGGAGTTTTAAAATCTCCCTAGTTATCTTATTTGCAACCATATGAGAGAAATTTGAAAAATTTCAAACAATAAGACTAGAGTCGTTGACTGTATAAAGTTGCATATTGTAAACAAATAAGCTTAGGTTTCTGTCGTTTTCCACCGGTTACCAATAACTTCACATCTAAAAGTAATAAAACTGTATTTGTAAATACTGCCAGGAGAGTTTTGAAGTTTTCTTTGTGTTAGTGGAGACAGTCGTAGAAGCTGTATTTGGAAGTATAATTCTTCGCTCTTATTTGATAATGAGTATGTGCAAATGATAACCCAAGTTATTGATTTGCATAAGCATAATATTCGCAATTTTCATTCCCTTGGTGATTGGTGGGATAATCTCAAAACTATTGTTCGCAATAAGTTTATTGACTTCTCTGTTCAAAAGCGCCGAAAACTCAACTCTCGACGTAACATTCTTACTAAACAGCTCATTCGAGCCAAAAAGGCTTTGCATTCTGGTGTTTCTAATTTGGCTTCAACTGTTGAGAATCTGGAAAGGGATCTCTTATCTCTCATTTCTAAAGAAGCCGAAAGTGCTAAAATTAGATCTAGAGCTGAATAGATTGAAAAGGGTGAGAAACCCACTTGTTATTTCTTTTGTCTTGAGCAAAAGCGTGTGGATCAAAGTTCTTTTACTTCCCTTATCGATACTAACGGAGTTGAAACATTCTCACAACCTGATCTTGAAGCGATTTTAGTGGATTCCTATTCTTCTTTGTTTTCTAAAGATTCCCTTGATAGGCAGATCCAAACTGAACTTATTGATGATCTTGGATTATCTTTAAATGATCTTGAGCAAGAGCAATGTGAGGGCCTCTTTACAAACAGGGTTCGTACGGGTCCTGGAAAACCTGGAAAGTCCTGGAATTTTGTTGTGGCATTTTCCAGGACTGGAAAGTCCTGGAAAAAGGCTACTGGTCCTGGAA
>Ga0126343_10000240_pt1 | contig 19011 bp, 11 predicted proteins | sample Cyp2metagenome_FD_92531 | JGI IMG/M metagenome (GOLD analysis project Ga0126343, IMG submission 92531) | Coral microbial communities from Lord Howe Island, Old Settlement Bay, Australia - Cyphastrea 2 metagenome | ecosystem: Host-associated > Invertebrates > Cnidaria > Coral ...
GGAGGTGCAGGTACAAATGTAAACATTTACTACACCAAGTTTTCTGTCATGAATGCGCTTCTATATGTAGTATCACAATGGAACAACAGTAACAAGAGAAAAAAAATATATGAATTGTATCATGAGCCTATAAGGAGTAATAAATGGGTAACAAGAAACTTTTCAAATCTAATTCCTCAATATAGCAGATGCCATACTGTCATTACTTGACACAATGGGCTTTTCATAGAATTTCCTGAATGTATCAGCAGTACTCCAGCCAGCCTTGGATAAAATTTCATGCAGAGGTACATCCTTCTGCTTGGCTTTGGAGGCACTTGCTGCTCTTGTGCTGTGGCTTGAAAACAGCTCTGTGTCAATTCCAGATCTTTGCAGCACTATTTTAGCCCATATAGAGACTGTATCTCTGGATACTGATTTATGCGGTTTAACAAAACTTATAAATAACTGTTGTTCATCACCTCGGATAGTGTCTGTACAGTTTAAGTATTCCTTCAGTGTCTTTATGGGACATATGCCGCAGTCCTGTTTGAACTCCTGGATAGTGATAGCTGATGCTGGTTGTCCTGGTTTTGGTGTGACTTGTCAGATTGAAGACACAAGAGGTGTCACTAAGGTGCACGGTCACAATATTAGGCAAGTGTATGGATTGTCCTCTTGGTCCTGTGACCAGTAGGAGTTACATTAGCAGCTTGAGTGTCAGATCTTTCAATGTCAACTTTTCTATTGGGTCTAAAGTGGTCGAATAATTTAGGACCAATATTTTGTTGTACTTAGGGTGGGGCGTTCTTCTTTCAGTCGTACTGTAAGTGGATGTAATTGACGAGAAGGCTGATCTGCCAGTGTTCAGAATGGAGTTGCTAAGGTGCTTTTCATATAAGCCTGCCAGGAAACCTATAGCTTCACCGATTTGTGGTGAATATCAATTAATTTTCCTTTCACCACCAAACTTGGGCCACTGTCCAATGTACGTCTTGCACCGTTTTTGGGTGCTGGATCGCAAGGATGTCATGAGGATGTCAGCCACGCGTTAAGAAATGTTGTAATTTGTGAATAAATTCATGAGACAGGATACACCATCAATTTCAATTTTCTCCACTGAGGGTATGGTTACTGAAGTCCCAGGTGTTGAAGGACATTCTTTTCTTGGCTCAGTATCCATAGGGAGCAGGGTTGGCGCAGTGGTGAGAGCACTCGCCTTCCACCCGGACCCGACGTCATATGTGGACTGAGCTCGCTGGTTCTCTACTCTGCTTCGAGAGGTTTTTATCGGGAACTCTGGTTTTCCCCTCTCCTCAAAAACCAACAATTGATTTGATTTAATTTGAACTACTTGATTTATTTGATTTATCTATTTGATTTGATTTACTTGGTTTACAGTCTCCCCAATTAGTAGAGCACTCGTGCTCAGCTAGAGTGAATTGAGACTTAAATAAAGTTATTATTATTATTATTATTATTATTAAAGATGCTGGATAAGAATAGGAAACCATGGTTGGCTGGGCCATAACGGGACAATGAGAATTCCTGTTGCCTTGTTGATTTTCTGGAGGCATCGTGGGATCAGGCTAAAGGGTGGGAATGCATAAAAATTAAAAGTATTCCAATTTTTTGAAAAGACATCTACAAAGGAGCACCCCGGGTCTGGTTTCCAGGAACAGAAGGTACAAATCTTATGATTGAGCCTTGTAGCAAATAACTCTATGGTGAGCTCAGGGTATTCTGCTATGATTTCCTGGAAAGCGCCACTGTTCAGGGCCCACTCAGAGCTCACTCATGCTTGTCATGCTTGGCATTTGATATTACAGGAATATGAACAGCAGAGACCCATATTTCCCGAGAAATGGACCATTCCCACAGGTCTTTAGCTAGCTGGTCCAACTCAAGGGATTTAGAACCCCCGATGTTGTTAACATAGGCAACTGCCATAGTGCTGTCTAGCTGCAGCTGAATATGTATTCTTCTAATATGATCTGTAAATGATTTGAGGCCAAAGAATGCTGCCTGCATGTCTAGTGGGTTGATGTGCTTTAATGCCTGAGATTGGGTCCACCTCCCTCCAATCTTCTGTACACCACACACTGCTCCTCATCCCCTTTTAGATGCATCTGCCTGTATAACCATTGAAGGTGTGGGGTAGGAAATGTGCTTCTGAGCCTGTGGTGCATATGTAGTCCACCAAAGCATCTCCTGAATTGATGCCTTGGACAATTTCATTGGCATATTGAAATCCCCTGCATTAGCTGCAGGCTCATTTGTTTTGTCGTGTTCGAGTACCCTGTAGTGTAGAGGTCTGTACTCTGCCCCTGAGAACATTGAAATGATAAGGCCAATTACCCTGGCTACATCTAAAATGAGGGGCTTATCCTTCTTTATCATGTTGCACCAAGATTTAACAATCTTTTCTACCTTTTCTGGAGTTTGTGAGATTGTCTTTTTTACTGAGTCAAGAATGAAACCAAGGAATGTCAGGGTTTGGGTAGGCAGGAATACCGATTTGTTGGGGTGAATAGGGAATGCAGTGTTAACAATGTTACGCCTGCATTCATCCCTGGTGTTACTTTGCAAATAGGAGTCATCAATGTAACCCATGCTTACATGGCCTTGATTGTGCAGTGTTGAATAAACTGGCTTAGCCATCTTTGAAAAAATGCATGGAGTACTCGAGAGGCCATTTGGGAGGTAAGTATATTTATAAAGGCAACCCTTAAATTCAAATTTCAAAAACTTTTGGTGGTCTTTGCGTATAAGCACGGTGTAGTAGCATCCTTCAAGTCCACTGATGCCATAAAACCACCTGGCTTGATCATTTTTGTTACTGTGTCAAGGATGTCCAATTTAAAATGATGGTGCTCCACTGATTTATCAAACTCTTTGAGGTTAAGAATCATTCGAAATTTTCTATTAGCTTTGGGTCTAAGGAAAATTGTAGATATGAATTCACCAGGTTCATGATGTGAGTGTTTAATTACACCTTTTTCTAAGAGGGTTTTAATTTCCTTTCGAACTATGAGTTTTTCTTGAGCATTAAAGACCCTCGGTCTGTAGTGTGCTTGAAAAGGCACAAGGCGTTCTTCAAAGGAAATTTTTACACCAGAAACATAGTCTAACATGTTTTTGTCACTTGTAATCCTACGTCATTTGGGCACAAATGCTCTCAGGTTGCTCACGTGAAAGGTTGTGACGTCGAGTAAAATCTCAACCACATCATTTAAGCTTACCTCAATGTTTACATTGCTATACAATGATCTTGCGCGTGCGTTGTGCTATCTTATGGGATCTCCCGCTCTGGAAGTCATGTGATAGAATTGTATATTTTTAGTGCCAACTGACAGGTTTTTTTAAACAATTTAGAGAGTGCTATTTTACAGTGTGCCAAAAGAATATCTAGGATGAGATGTCTTAATTTGTACACTATATTTCTTTATTTGCTTGATAGCCTTGGCAGTAGACATTGCTCAAGCACACAAGTATAAATTACCCAATAAGAATATGCTCCTGTTACAGGTAGATTTAACTGATCTCCTGCCTAGATAACATTTGATGAGGCTAGTCATAAAAGGGGACAAGTGACAATTTTGGTTGTTTTTTTGCATACGTTGTTTCTCGAAAACGAATCATAAATCAACAAAACCAATTACACAACAATGCTTTCTACGTCACAACATGTCAGTCTGCCAAAAATTAGTGCTCGATCCGGCAAAATAAAAATTCGAACCTAAATGCTCTATGCGCCCTCTTTGCACAAAAGCCTCCGTGATAGGCCCAAAGAAAACTTGCTATTATTTTTTTCAACAGCAAACAGGCAGACTGTTTACATAATGACTCCATAGAATCTTAGCTCGCTCTAAGTCAAAGGAAAATAGTATATAGCGGCGGAAATCTGGGAACAGGTTGTTTACATGGGCTATTGTGATGTGAACACAACACGTGAATCGATCGAGCGCGAAACAAAATAAGAGATGTGTAGCATTAGAGTTCTGTCAACTGATATGTAAAGCCTTGATAAACCCGTAAGTCATCAGCACGTTTGAAAAAATCAAAATGTGTTCTGAAACTTCGAAGGCAGCTAATATACCGTAATCGTGTTATTGGCGTTCGAAGTCAGGTCATGCCAGGCAGGAAAGTCCAAGAGCAGTTCTTGCCCAAGAAAAACAGCCTCTTGTGAGTTGTGGCCCATTTGCCAGGCGTTGCTTGCGTCAAAGTTTGGAAGCGAGAACTATTTTAGACTTGTAAAATTTGTCTTTTAACGAGTGCAATAGCTTCTGTGCTCAAGACGATGAGAACCTTTGCGGCATACATCGTGATCACGTTTTGCTGATGGTATTCAAGCTGGAGCTGGTAACTAGGTTGCGTTGATTGGGGACATGCAGATGTACAATGTATGGAGACCCGTGCGTTGCGCAGAAGAGTTAGTATCTCAGCCCTATTTACAGAGCATTTTCACTCGAAGTCATGAAATTCTTAAATCCAAAACTAACGAACCACCAAAGTTGTTATCCTCATCAGACATGGACGGCACCAACGTATTTTGAACTTCAAAGTTATGGCGGTGCGTGTGGCATAAAGCTAGGATCACTTTGTCCAAAAATATGTATTTAACTTGTGATTTTTTTACCCATTTAAGATGTTATCTTTACTGTTTAAAGTAAAACTAACAAACTTGACTATTGGCAATTTATTGCCCTTACATATAAAATGAGCATCTGTTCAGTCACGCTTTCTGCTTAACTCAACATTTCCCTGTTTTTAAGATTAAAATAAGAAAGAAAAAAGAAAGAAAAAAGAGCGAAAAACTGCGACGTTTCGATCTCGCTAAGATCATTTTTAGGTAAGAAATAAATGAATAGAATTTTGCATATAAGTAGTAAAATCACACGTGAGAATATAAAACGTGATAAAAATATGGTTAAATTTACCAAGTGTTACAAAAGGTAAGTGATAAAAGTTAAAGTACAAAAGGCTAGATAACAATAGGATAACATTTTTAAAAAAATATATATTAAAAAATATATTTATATAAAAATACTCTGCGCTATAAAAATAACATTGTGCAGATGGAGTCAGACTGGGTGTTCAAAGTTGGCTTTAGTTCTTTTATGAAAAGCATCTCATAAATTAAGCAGTCAAACTTGCTCTGGCACTTCCGTAAGATCTTGAATCTACATGTACGAGATACGTCACTTGCGTCCCCCCATGTTGATCTCTGACGTGCTTCCCGATGGCGGATCCCTCGTGTTCATGAATGTGTTGATACAGGTATCGGCATGTGTAGCCGACATAATTCGCATTGTACATATTACACTTAAAATGGTATACAACGCATTGTTGGTTCACGATAGGGGGTTTGCTTTCCTTTGGCTTGATGACAGCTCCAATCTTTCGGCTTGTGTACACTGGGTGGATATCTTTCTCGATTTTGTGACTTAATTCTTTAAGTTGTCTCAGCACAGAATTAGTTGATCGCTGGTCCTTAAATAGTAATATTATTCTCACAAGTGCTTTCTTATCGTCATACTTCTGAAAGGATCCTGCATCCCCTGATACAAATTTCCATAAACTACATATTTCCATATTCTTATCGCTTTTTATATTCTCACGCGTGATTTTACTTATTATATGCAAAGTTCTATACATTTATTTCTTACTTGAAAATGATCTCAAGAAGATCGAAACGTCATATTTTTTCGCTAATTTTTATCTTAAAATGTGTTTCAAAGAGACTTCCTATTTCACTGTTTTCCTAATTAATGGGGACATTCTTGCTGTTACGTGTTTAACATTTAAACCTACTTAGATCTGAATTCGACATTTTTGAGATTATTGGTTGCATGAAATAAAAACCTTATTCGTTTTTAAGTGAAATGGACATTCTTGCCGTCACGCATTTTTTGAGCTGAAATCGGCGTTTTTGAGCATATACCTTGCATGAAATGAAAGCCTTGTTCGTTCTAAGTGAAATGGACATTTTTTTGCCGTTACGCATTACCCTGAAATTAACATTTCTCCTATTTTATTTGCATATAACGTTTTTTTCTCTAATACTCCCAGCCCCCCAATTCAATGTTGTGTAGGCACTGTGGTCTGTGCATTAAAATTGTTAAGGGGGGAAGGAGGCGGGCAGGGAGGGAGGGGGTAACGTGTCCAAGACACTCAAAATCAAACTTTACTGCCAAGTGTCTTAACACTTCTGTCACATATTGAAGTCTATAAAGCTCATCTGCTCAGTTTCATTTCAGATGTCAAAATCTATGATGAAATAAAAACTGATATTCCTTCCACACAATGCCCTGCTTGTAACAATTACAGTTGTTCCTTCAGCAACAGAACATACATTACTCACTTTTTAAGCCACCATCAAACTAAGCTTTTGTAAAAACAAGTTGACTCATGTAAGGTAATTATGTGCAGTTTGACCAAAAAATAGTTAAAACTAATAACAGTGAAAATGGACTTTACAAAGAGATTTAGACTTTTGTAGATCAATACAACATAAAGGAATCATGTAGTACTAACTGAAGTGAATCATTCGTATCCAGATTATACGGTACAATTGTATAAGGCAGAGATTTGCATCAGTGCTATCCTTGCAACTACCTGTTATTGAAGATTCTTTTGGCCGGCAAGAAATGTACAGGAGTGCCACAAAAAGTGGCATTTGCATTTTAAATTGCCAAATGTTCTACAAGTTATATTTTAAACAGCCAATAGTTATTACTTTTGCCAAATATTAAGTGAAAGCTTTACAAAAGCCGTTTTTTTTTTCTTATCAATCATAAATAAGAATTCAATTCTGCTTTGACGCTATCAAGAAAAAGATCAGTTAGGTTTAAAACCATCTGGAACCAAAAGGTATAAATGATTTTAGGCAATGAATATTTTCTTTTCTATTATTGAGCTGAGGTTAGTGGCTTCAGCCATCTGTAATCTATATCTCATCGTGCAGGTGTGCAATTAAGTAAGCACTAAGTTGCAAGCTTGAGATATATGTGTCAGCAGGAGGTGAGCTGTTATTGGTTTGTTGTTTACGTGGCTGCACAGGCTCTAAGAAGCGTTGAGTGGCTGGGGATGCCATTAGGGGTGAGGCTGCTGTTGATGGCCGATCAGGCTCCTGTACAGTGATGTTGGTGGAATTGGTTGGAAGGGCTGGTGGGAAGAACTCTTTGGACAGCAAAGGTGGGGTTCATGGGGAAATGATTCAAGGAGGTGCAGCTGGTCACAATTGGGCCTGGTCTAGACAAAGAATCGGATTGCCAGCGTTTATGTTGAAGGAACATGCTGACGGATTGGCGATAACCTGATTATCGATCCAAGGGGCCCCCTATTGAGATTAGAGAAGTTTTGGGAACCTAATAATAGCGGATTCAGAGGAGGTCGGGCGCATGTTTCATTTTGTAAAGTGAACTCGGAGTACACTATAGAAAAAAAACTGTGTTTTCTAATTAGTATTTAAAATATAGTTGTGAGTAGATTTGCTGGTCTTTAGTTATTAGTTAATAGATATTTGTCAATAATCAGTCCTTTTGTAATTTGTACCTTTAATTTGTTAAACTCATTGTTGTTGTGTGAATTTGTCTTTCAATAGGTGTGATCTTGTATTTAGCTTACCCTGCCTTGATTAGCTTTTTCTAGCTATTTGCGGTGTAGGCCATCCACTATTATATTTGGTTTTTAATAAAGTTGTTGCTGTTGTTGTTGTTGTTAAAGGTTCTCCAAGCGACGGTTTGAGGACGTCTTCAGAGAGTGGTAGTGTACATCTGTCCATTTACTGTTGAGCAGGTAAAAAGGAGTGGCCAAAAGGGGTAGTGTTGCATATATTGAGGAGGACCAGGTAGATGTCATCTGAATTCCTAAGAGTATATTTGACGTCACTGACCACTGCCTCATTTTTGTCATAGCTGCGAGACCAGTAAATACGCTGTATGGAGATGAGGTACTGTGTTCAAAGCCATAGGTTTGGGCAAATTCCTTGTATTTGTTCAAGATGAACTGAGGGCCATTACCCGTGAGACAACGCAGTGGTAAGCCTGATAATGGTCGCGGGTTGAGTGTTTATCCGTAGGTCCACTTTATCAGAGTCTAGAGACATGTCTGGCCAAAACATGGCATCTTTAGTGGGCTTAAGACAGCATTTAGCTCCTCTATGGGAGTGGTGAATTTTGTTCAGTGTGTTTTGTCTCAGCTAGACCAAACATGCAAAAAGGACAATAGCACAGGGAGACTTGAGAAGGATACCATCTTCAACAGCGAGTGTTACCCAAAAATGCCAGAGTGATTGAAAGTGAAGGGGTAGGTGTTCTTGAACGGGTGGCCAACCGCGGAGGATGTGATGCTCTAGAAGTCTCATGTTTTGGCACGATGTTGTGGCCTTGCATAGTAGCTTGCCTGCACTGTCAGTAAAGATCCTTTTGGATGATGAGGTGGGGTTCATGTGATCAAAATGCGGATGGAAAACATGCACGGTTTCTGGTAGAGAGGGTTGGCGGCCTCGTCTTGATATGGGGCTCTAGACAGGGTGTCTGAGTGAGGAACCCTTTCTGTACGCCACTGCAAAGTTGTAATGCTGTAGGGAAAGCATCATCTTCTGCAAGAATTTGGACACTGAGGTGAGATCCTTCTGGACAACTGACTGAAGTTGGTGATCAGTACAGACTGTAATGTTCAATTTCCCCAGAAGCCATTGGCATACTGCTGTTTCGTTGAGGTAAGGCTTTTGGAGCTATATTGGAAGGATTGTAAGGAAGATTCATCAGGAGTGCCGTTACTGTGTTTTTTGCTTGGTTGTAAGAGAGCTGCTCCTAGACTGTAGTCAGAGGTGTCCAAATTAAGGACTGCCAGTGCTTTGACGTAGTGGTGTGCCGCGCATGGAGCAGAGGTGATACGTCTTTTGCTTCATCAAATGCTTGTCGGTGTTGCATTGACCACAAGAATGACTTTATGTTCCATTTGTACAAGGCAACTTTCAGCATTCAGCAGCCATGGTTTTTGATGAATTGCCAGCAAGCATAAGGATTTGAACAGATTTTAAAGAATACTGCAGGCTCTGCAAGGCGTTCTTAAAGGCGTGAGCTCTGTCTTCCTTGTAAAGACATAGAAACCACAAACCATTACTCTCTACATATTTTTCTCATATGTGGAATTATTTTAGATAGACTTTTTAAATAAGTATTCGTGTACACATTTTTTCTTCTTCATTGTACAGATAATATTAAATAATTAGTTATGGTAGGCCTTCACAGATGAAGAGCCACATCCTTTAATGTGGATATACTGTGATAGACTGTTATTATTAAACCATTATTATCATTACGCCCTCTTCGGTCAGATTGCATAGAGATTGGGTGATGCTGCTAAGTTTTGGACAGAATTTGCTGAGGTAGTTGATGGCTCCCAGGAACCTGCAGACTGCTTGTTTGTCGGTTGAGGTGGGCATGCTAACTATGGCTTGGGCTCTCACAGGGTTGGATCGTAGACCTCTAAAGTGATAATGACCCATAAAGGTGGCCTTTGTTAAAATTCAGATTAGTGTGTTGCTGCTCAAATCTCTCAAGCACAGCAATAAGGTTGCAGTTGTGGTCAATTCTGGCTTCTGAATCAGTAGCACCACATCTCAGGATTAAAATGTTGTCTCTGAAACTAATGACTTCCACATCTTCAAGTATCATGTGGATTTAGTGCCGCTATTCATCTTATGCAAAGGATATGCCAGATGGTAGCCATCTATAGCGGACCCATGGTATAAACATGGTGGTCATCAAGGATGATTGTAATGTCAGAGGGATGTTTTGGAAGGCTGAATATGTACGCATATTTTATTCTATGTAGCTTGTAGAGGCTTTTGCTCAAGGTTGGGATGAGATATTATTTGGTCATTGTGTGGCCTTATTGAGGGTTTGAAAGGGTCTAGGCAGATACTTATCTTTCCCAGTTTGATGGGGGTTGGCCCTCTCCCCTCTCAGCTGTTGACCGTTGATTATTACGGCCAGTTGTCGGGGGGCAGGAGGTGGTGGCTAGGGAAGCATTTCTGCTTCAAATGATATGGCTTTGCTCACTTCAAAAGTCAGGATAAATGGTGGGTCTTCAGGTTTCCTTTGACCATCTCTGTAAAATATATCTTCTCGGAAACAGCTGTAGGATTAATTGAAACCAAAGAGAAATCTGTCTCTCAATAACTCATCGATGCTGGGGCCAAAACAGCACCAGTGGTGATGAGTATTGTGTTTTCCCATGTTGAGATTGAGGTTTGATCTGTCTGCCTTAAAGTGCTGGCAGCAATGTAAAGCTTCTTGATTTATTGAAGCGAAATTTAGGGCTTGTCGGAGTCATCTGCCAGTATTTTGGATGTGTATGACGGTCCATTTAGCGGTGGGGATTGCACTATGGAGGACTACAAGTTCAAAGGGTGAAGTCGTTTTGCAGAGATTTAGTGGACCGCAGTTCTGGTGAATCTGTCCTTAGCAGAGTTTCTGTAACCCCCAAAAGTAGCCAAAGAACTGAGTTTCCCAGTGACGATAGCGGTGGCAATTTGATTGCATGAATTCTACATTAAGAACGATTTTGTCATGCTTTGGCATGGCGTAGAGTGTCAGATGGCATCATGGCACTGAATTGTTGTTGAAGTAGCTGTGCCGAGGCTTGAATGATTACGACTAGCCATATCAGGGCTTAAATGAGTGTGAGTACCTGGGTTGGTGTGACAAAAAGTGTAGACTGGATTTCAGACCAGTGGTGACACCATTATTAACAAGTGCCTTCACTCGAGATTTTGTATCTTTGCAGAGTTGTTTTTGATCAGTTAGTATGTCGAGGTGTCAGAGCCACGTACGTGGTTTCCACAGAAAATGCTCATAATAAGTCTTGATATATTCAGGGATAGATAACAATTATTCCATGAGACCGAGTTGGATATGAAGTGATAAAATAACCAACGAGCGCGTAGCGCGAGTTGGTTATAATCACTTCATATCCAACGAGGGCGAATGGAATAATTGTTTTAGTAAATTCTCAACCCGAGTTTTGTCGCCGCATGTTATTTCCACAATTTTACAAAGCGTCCGGAAAGAGCATACAGCTTCTGGTCACACGCGCCCCGACTCCCGCCATCACCTGATTATTACATAACAAAAAGCTGAATGAAAGTGACAGCTACGCAAACGACAATCTGTCGTAAACTTGTGGCGAGAACCAAGCTCGAGTTATTTAACCGGTCAAATAAAAGGTAAACAGACGATTTTGGAAGTTTTCAAGTGTGAAGAAAGTGTTCAAAGTTTAGAAAGATTTTCCATATGACGTAAAACTCGGACTATTGGCTCATAGTCGGGCTTTTTTAGCCAATCAAAAAGCTAGAAATGCAATAATCGGAGCTGAGAATTTACTGAGAATTTACTGAAAATTTTCCTGAAATTTCTCGAAGAAGTGTTCATTAGTCAAAGTTTAAACTTTTGTATTTCTCGAACAAAGACACCAAAGCATAAAAGCTTGCCCTTACATGTATTTTGTATGATTGCTGAATGTAGTATTTTCAGAAAATTAAGGGAGCCTCACATCATTGAGTGGAGATGTAGAGTCAAATCTTGGTCTTCCAAATGAGTATTGCAAGTCAGTGCCTTTTATATCACCCAAAAACTCTGTTTGTTCATTAGAATTCAGATTGTCGTAGTTGGCAGATGTTGGAGGAAGTGGTGATTTTTTTAGGGCTGTATCACATCAACTCTATGGAAATCCTAAGAGTCATTTTCATGTGTGCAGTGCTCGCATTCAGTATTTTGTGAATCATCGCAGACAACAATTTGTAGAGAGTAACACTGGCTGAGCATTCTTGGCAAGCTTATTTGGAAAGAATGTCATGTCAAGGAACATGGGCTGGTGCTATTATAATTTAAGCTGTTGTCAATATTATTGTCCTCATTTATCAATTCATATTGCTGAATCAAATTCAACATTTTCTCAAGTTACTCTTGTTGAACCATTGAATGTTACAAATGCCCTAGACATTTACATTGGATGTCTACAATAGATGAATTTTATTATGTTTCCACCGTACAAAACAGAACAACGGAGGTAAGAGACAACAGCAAAAAAAAATGCAGATAAAACAAACCAGTTGATGACAATGAAAAAGTTGTAAATCTTACAGAAGAAAATACACAAGAGGATACATGAATGACAGAATCTGATGAGCCGATGATAACTTTAGAAAAAAAATGACAATTAAAAGCGGGGCCAAGGGAGCAGCATTAATAGCAAAACATCTAGGAAAAAAAAACGCCCAAGGCTGCTAATAGAAGAAAATTGAAAACATTGCATGTGGCCCAGAATGTGTATGAACCTGTTGTGACCAATTGTGGTTCAAGTGCTCTCTCGTGAAATGTGATCCAAACCAACTAATATAAGGCATGTTCACCAGCGATTGCAGAGTTCTGTCGTACTGATTTTAAAGCGTTGATGACACTGAATGCATCTGCATAACTAGCCATTTAAGTTTAAAAAAAGGCAGGTTACCCAGCTGTTATAAAACCAATAAGATGGGTTCTCCCTGGAGGGGTTCTCACTAGAAGATCATCTAATATCACCTCTTATGCCTTTCATGGAGATCCGTGAACTACCTAGAAGTGGTCAATGGTCTATTCATGGAAACATTGTCAAAATGAAGAGATGAATTTACACATGATGTGCTAAGTGACATAATTTAAACTGTTCATTTTCTCCCAAGGCCAATAAGTGAGTTACAGACCATTCCAATACAACTTCATTAAAAGGTGACTAGGCTACAAGCATCACTGTCAGTTTCAGAATGTCACACCTACATGTAAGAAAGTATTAGATTCAGCCAAATGCCTTGTAGACACTACTAAATTATATAAAACCGCTGAAGGCACAAAAGCGCAAAATGCTTGGTAGATGGCATAACTTCACAATCAACTCAATCAAACACCCATGAATGATGGAGCAAATTTGTCCAGTCAAAACCCAAATACATCCAATGCTGATGTGCAAACTGATGAAATTGTCCCAAATTTTCAAAGCAATATTTGCACTGCTGATGTTCGCAATCAAGATACAGAAAAAGACACTGAAGGCTAATGTTTCCTGCGAAAACAAATGTTTTAGTTGAAGACCTTATTTCTCTAAACATGCTTAATGGCTGCCTATTAAGATAATGCACTTAAACACCTTCAAGGTCGTTACAAATTAATGGAACACTTCTTAGCTCTAATAGAAGCAAAGGATGGTACTTCATAGAATAATTACCACATACATGTACCATGAGGTTGCTCGAAGGAGCCTTTGATTTTGCCAGGCCAGTTTCATCTTCGGGTATTTATGGTAGTTTTCTTTTACCGCTTATATTGTACTAACGACAACAGCAAAAAGGTAACACTATTTGCAGTTCTACGCGTGGGTATTCGCATTTTACAGAGTGTAATTTTTCCAATCTTGAAATTTCCGCTTTTTTTAAATTTAAGCAAACTCTCCCCCGCAGAATTTTAGCTTACCTTATAAGATAGATGCAACTGATGGCAAAGAGTGGGTCAATTTTTTGCTATGCAACAGAACAGTGCACTTTAATTTATAACTTAAACACAATGAAAGGTACAGTAGAGAGTTGCCTTAAAAATGTTGCACAGCCATTCTACACTGTTTATTCAAACTGTTTATTCAAATAAAACAGCTTCCTCATTGGTTGAAGAGATTCTTATGAGTTTTTCAGGCTATTTAGCCGTTAAAACAGACAAGATATATTTCACTTGTTCTTTTGCGAATAACTTCCAAGAATTTGCAAATCTTAACGCCGTAAATAAAAGAAATATTCCAAATTTTAGGGCCTTGGTAGAGTATGGTAAATCGCAAAGGTTTACAGTATGCGACAATGGTGTGATCGATAACTACTGGCTGTCTTGGTACCATATTTGTGTACTTGACTATTCCTTAAAATTGAGAACCATTCGGGGCAACAATTGATTATGGTAATGAAACATACACTTAGCTATTTAAAGTGAATTGACGTTAACAATGTCTAAAATGCTCAATTCAGCAAATAGGGGAGCAGACAGCACCCTTTTGAAAATTTATGGCTGGATGCAAATGAAGTAAGTGTATGGATGTCCTGGAGTCACATAGAGCCTACACTGTATGCCTTCAACTTGACAAATGAGCTAAATTTAATTTTGTTCAGGAGTCTTGCTCATTGAGTTTTGTGCAGTAAGAATGACAGAAGCAACAAACATCTTGACATCTGCAGAGCAATACATTTGAAATATAAAAAAACAAAGAAAGTTTTTGAGACAAAAATGTGACCTTCGTTTGTCAAATTGTTTGTTTTGAATGCTATGCAAATTTCAAGCATCACAAAAAACTGAGTCTGATTGGATTCACTTTCCCATTTGAACCGCTTACATGTTTTTATATTTTTTCGTGAATGGATTGCAGCGGCTGTTCGAATGGCCTAAATTTTTTGCCTAATAGATATCCTCTGCCGTTTAAATGGATGAAAATTTTTTTTCGAACAGATAGAAACAACCCTTCGAACGGCTGAACAGTTTTTTTGCAAAAAGATAGCTTCAGCTGTTCGAATGGGTGAGTATTTTTCTGAGTGGATAACCCCAGCCGCTCGAACAGCATCCTATCGATCTTGAACCAATGATAAATGAATCACTGTTACTGTTGGGCTTCACTTTTCCCAGTGGTAAGGCTGCAAATATTTTTTTTCTTGAAAGGACACACGTCCTACTAAGACACCAACTTGATCAGATGAAACAAATTGTACTCAGACATCATCCAAAGAAGTAAGATTTACTTGAGGGAGATTTTTATTCATCCTTATCATAAAATGATTGACCATAAAAAAAATTGTCCACACATCTTGTCCAACCGCAGTTGGGATTTCATCAGACATGAACAAATTTTACTTAGCCAATGTCCGCAAATGGCTGTTATTTACAGCCCTGCAGTGGGGGCTCCCGGCGCACACATTTTCATTAGTTTCAAGCAAGTGCATAGGTGGCCTTTCAAGTGTAGACCACGAGGGCGCCCAACATCTTTTACCTGACTTCTGAATTTACTAAGGTTAATGAGTGTTTCACTGTTTGTACGGCAGTTAAGTGTACATGGAATTACGAGTTTGTATCACAGTGCCTTGTGTCAAAATAAACGTTGAAATTTATGGCTAGTCTACATTCGCATTTACAATCATAAACAGATGCCAAACACCAAGCGAACAGCTTTTAGCCGTTCGAATGGATACCCATTAGTATGAATGTTTTTGCATGAGAGGTCACATACAATCAACGAATTCTAATTTACAACGTCGAGTCCACCTCTACGACCCATAGCTAGCTCACACAAACCATGGGCTAAAAACTATTCACATTTTGGAAGCAAGTAATTGTGCCTTGGACAGTAATTTACATACCTCTCTAGAAGAAGAAATTTCAGCTCCTCCAATTTGTGGTATTACCGCCTGAAAAAGACGATATCAAATGTAAAATAAACAGCTCACCTGTGCAATTAATGAAAGCTCAGGTCAATTTTAGTCTTAAAATTATACTGAAATAAAAATTGACTCCCAATAAAATACTCAGTTAAAGACAACAATTACAGCTGTCAAAGGCATACATCATTTAATTTTACCTTTCAAGCTTCGCTAAAATTAAATAAAAACAATTTCATGCACAAATATTAAAGAAACACCCCCTTTAAGTCAAAAAGTAAGACTGGGTAGTATAACTAAAAAGAAACTAAAATTGATAATAGGCAAAAGGGACTTTTATTTAAAGTATAACAAAAACAGTTTTGTTTTTCAATAAGTTTCAAAAGTTAATAATTATTATCCAGATAATGAAGAATAAGAACTTTGGCACTGAAGTGCTAACCATGCAATTACCTGGTAATTTGCTCAATACTCTCTTCGGAACGAAGTGGTATAGTCTCAACAAATATTGAAGTGCCACAAAAAATATCCTGCTATCTAAACAGAAAATTAATGTCAATAACATTGACTAGGCACACCTGCATTTTGGTCGCCAAATTTTCTTTATTTTTTAAACAGCCAGTTCACATCTAGATTAAACAGTAGAAATGCCTGTGAAAAATAAAATTAACGCGATTTCTCAGCAATTACCTGATATTGTTCAATGCTCTTCTTTCCACCAAGCGGGTCAGTTTCAAAATGGTGTTGGAAGACGCTGCAGAAAAAACTTCCTGTTGTCTAAAGATCAAATGGCAAAACATTTATAAGAACACCTGCATGCATGCAAATTGTTCTACATACGTTCTCTTTTAAACAGCCAATAGTTAATGTTTCAATCAAATATTCACATGGGAGCATAACAAGCTGCTCTTTCTGTAACTTTTCATAGTATGAAGTATGAGAGCCTTATGAAAATAATTTAATCAGCATCACACCTTTACTAACTGTAATTGTTCAATAGTCTTTTGGCCATCAAGCGGCTCTTCATCTAAATGTATTTGAGTGCCGAAAGAAAAACTCTCTGCTGTCTCATGATAAACGTATATAACATAAAGCAAGCACACATTGAAGGGAGACCGCCAGTATATTTCGAGAATCGAAAATCAGCGACGAAAAATCGAACTCTTTTTTTTTATTTCGCCAAAACATCCCTTTCTGTGAACTAGTTTTGAAAAAATACTTAAAGTTCTAGCGATTTTTTTCTTCCGGACGAAATGTAAAAAAGGTTTGAAAACTTGTTAAAAAAAGCTGTATTTTCTTTCCCGAAACTATTAATTACAGCCCTTCAGTGGGGCTCCCTGCCCACGCATTTTAATTAGTTTCAAGCAAGTGCATAGGTGGCCTCTCAAATGTAGACCATGAGGGCCACTAACTTTTTACCTGACTTCTGAATTTACTAAGGTCAATCGGTGTTTCACTGTTTGTATGGCAGTTATGTTGACTTTTACGAAGGGCCATTGGTGTACCTGGAATTACGAGCTTGTCTCACATTGCCTCGTGTCAAAATAAATGTTAAAATTGATAGCTAGTCTACGTTCGCATTTACGATCACAAACAGATGACAAACAGCAAGCGAACAGCTTTTAGCCGTTCAAACGGATACCCATTAGTATACATGTTTTTGCATAAGAGGCCATATATATTTCAACCAATTAATTCTAATTTGCAACATCGGATCCATCTCTACAGCCCATAGCTAGCTCACACAATCCATGAGTTAAAAACTATTCACATTTTGGAAGCAAGTAATTGTATGACAGTAATTTACATACCTCTCTAGAAGAAGAAGTTTCAGCTCCTCCAATTTGTGGTATTACGCTCCGAAAAAGACGATGTTGTATGTAAAATACCGAGCTTATCTGCACAATTAATAAAAGCTCAGGTCAATTTTAGTCTTAAACTATACTGAAATAAAAATTGGCTCCCAATAAAATAGTCAGTTAAAGACAACAATTGCAGCTGTCAAAAGCATACATCATTTAATTTTACCTTTAAAGCTTCGATAAAATTAAATAAAAACAATTTCATGCACAAAAATGAAAGAAACACCCCCTTTAAGTCAAGAAATAAGACTGAGTAGTATAACCAAAAAGAGACTAAAAGTAATAATAGGCAAAAGGGACTTTTATTTAAAATATAACAAAAAGAGTTTTGTTTTTCAAGCAGTTAAACAACCGTGTAGAATTAACTATTGTTATTAAAAGTTAATAATCATTATCCAGAAAATGAAGAATAAGAACTTTGGCACTGAAGTGCTAACCATACAATTACCTGGTAATTTGCTGAATACTCTCTTCGGAACCACGTGGTATAGTCTCAACAGATATTGAAGTGCCACAAGAAAATTTCCTGCTATCTGAACAGAAAATTAATGTCAATAACATTGACTAGGCACACCTGCATTTTGGTCGCCAAATTTTCTTTATTTTTTAAACAGCCAGTTCACATCTAGATTGAACAATACAAATGCTTGTTAAAAATGCAATTAACGGCTTTCCCAGCAATTACCTGGTATTGTTCAATGCTCTTCTTTCCACCAAGCGGGTCAGTTTCAAAATGGTGTTGGAAGATGCTGCAGGAAAAACTTCCTGTTGTCTAAAGATCAAATGACAAAACATTCATAAGAACACCTGCATGCATGCAAATTGTTCTACCTACGTTATATTTTAAACAGCCAATAGTTAATGTTTCAATCAAATATTCACATGGGAGCTTAACACGCTGCTGTTTTTGTAACTTTTCATATTTTGTAGAATGGGAGCTTTTAAAAATAATTTAATAAGTATCACACCTTTGCTAACTGTAATCTTTCAATAGTCTTTTGGCCATCAAGCAGCTCTTGATCTAAATGTATTGGAGTGCCGCAAGAAAAACTCCCTGCTGTCTCATGATAAACGTCCATAACATAAAGCAAGCCCGCATTGAAATTGATATTTAAGACAGGCCGCCAGTATATTTCGAGAATCGAAAATCATTGACCAAAAATCGAGTTTTTTTTTTTATTTCGCCAAAACATCCGTTTCTGTGGACTAGTTTTGAAAAGCATACTTTAAAGTTCCAGCGATTTTTTTTCCAGACGAAATGTAAAAAAGTTTGAAAATTCGTTAAAAGAGCTGTTTTCTCCTTGCCGAAACGGTTAAGTCGTCACGCAGCGTTAGAAAGATGCTGGCAGCGCTAACCAAATCCATTCACCTTCAAACTTTGCACAATAATTATAATATTACTGCCTAGTAAAAGCATATAAAAAGTTTGTTTTAATTCTCTTTGGTATCGATTTTATCGCCGTTTTTATAGAGGTGTACTTTGCATGTCTTTTTGGGAGACAAAATGAATGCTAACTTTGACTGGCTTAAAAGGCACCTGGTACCTGAAAATTTCGACATTAAAACCATATCAGACGAGGGCTCATTTATCAGACTTTATAATAAAGTTTCCATATAACGCACACTCTGATTGGCTAAAACAGCGTGCTTTATCAGAGAATAAAGCACGGGTTGATGACGGTAAGTTTGCTTTTGAATTTGTGATTCGGAATTTTGACA
>Ga0126343_10000241_pt1 | contig 18998 bp, 11 predicted proteins | sample Cyp2metagenome_FD_92531 | JGI IMG/M metagenome (GOLD analysis project Ga0126343, IMG submission 92531) | Coral microbial communities from Lord Howe Island, Old Settlement Bay, Australia - Cyphastrea 2 metagenome | ecosystem: Host-associated > Invertebrates > Cnidaria > Coral ...
AATAATAATAATAATACATGTAATAACAGGAATAACAGGTCTTTAGTACCTGTTAAATGTTCTTTTCAAATTTTCAACAAGCACCCCAGTCCTTTTTATATGGGAGTGTCCTCCCTGGATGCAGATGTCAGATTTCGCTATTTGGAACAACTCAAACAGTTTCAATTATATGTAGGTTAGTAGGATCGTTTTTCCGTAATTGCCAAGGTATGGATAGAACTGATGTACAGTTAACTTTTACTTTTGATATAATTATTTCAAATCAAAGTAGACAGCATTTCTGAGTGGTAGGTATTTACACATCCCTGGCTGTCAAGGCTGATTTGTACACTCTGCAAATTTACAATGACCAGAACTAAAACCTAGTCCACATAACTTTCACATTGGTTAAACTGGGAAACTTGTTTCCGAGTGACAAAGTTTGTTTCTGCAACACAATTATTTCATGTTTCCTATGAGGCGAAAGATTGAACATTTCCTTTGCAACAATGTTTCCACCAATGTTTCCATGCCCAAAGTGTGTATGGTTTCTTGCTGAGATTTCAACCTCTCAAGACTTTTTTCTGTGGAAGAGTAAAATCTTAAATACTGTATCTCCTTTAAGATGTTTAGTATTTAACAATGTTGTCTCATTGGCTGAAAGTCTACAATTGCTCTTGAAGGTCTGCTTTTGGGCGAAGGGGCCCATCAGGCTGGCGCTTAACCCTGGTTTCTGTGGCATGAAGCGACCAGGACTGTTTCTACTCCCCCCTAGATGGGAAGCCAGTCCATTACAGGGTTACCCCTAGCATTAAATTTGCTGGTACCCATTTATACACCTGGGTGGAGAGAGGCACGGTGAGAGTTTTACCTCTCACAGTGTCTTGCTCAAGAACACAACACAATGTCCCCGGCCAGGGCTCAAACCCAGACTGCTGGATCCGGAGACGAGTGCACTAACCATGAGGCCACCGCACTTCGGAAGATCATTGCATAAAACGGAATATTAAATTCTATTGAAATATTAAAGGTTTACCACAAAGTTATTTTGTCTTCAGTGTGGTCTACAGAACAACATGTCAGTTATCACCTTCTAAGAACCATGCCTTTTTCAGCATATGCAAATGTGAATCAAAGAGCCTCAAGAGCCAACTAATGATAGATGCTTAGTCACCTGTGTGGGACAATCTTTTTGGTCTGAAATTTACCTACTGAACACAGCCATTTACCTTTGTAAAGGAGACAAAATTCCGTTCCTATATAGTTACATGTAATATACTTAATATTATGCTTAATGGGAATTTGGTACATTTTCTCCAGGATGAGAAAAATGCAGCTTTGGTGAAGATTGGTGAATTAAAGGATGCATTATCAGAGTCAGATAAGGAGGTTTTGAGTTTCCGTACTTCACTGACTGAATCTGAGAGCAAGATTAAAGAACTAGAGACAACATTGTTTGCTACACAGGAGCAGCATTCTTCTGATACCAGCTTTAGAGAACAAGAAGTGGCAAAGATTTCTGAAAAGATTGCTGCTTTGGAAAATGATCTAGAGGAACATACTAAAATCAAGTCTAGTCTTGAAAATGAATTGAAAACAACTGTAAGTGTACATGTAGTTTAGTTTGTACATGTTACCGTACCTTTCAATAACCCTCAACAGCCCTGAGCAATGCTCAACAAGCAGCCACATTTACTAGCTAACATTATTCCAGGCCACCTCTTTTCTTTTTTTCTCTCATTGCATGAATTTTCATCATTCAACCAGACCTTTTTGAACCATATAAAATAAAAGCACTCATAATTATTGTATTGATTAAGACAACTGAGAAGCATTTCAAGTGGAAGTATTAAAGGTAAATAACACTATTGACCTAGATTATATCCTCCATTGGTGAGCAAGTCTCCTAAGGTGGCTCTATTGGGTAATTATTGCATTGTGCACACAATTGTTATGATTTGGATGCCGTTTTTGCATTCGTTTTTACACCCTTTCCTCCAAGCTTATTTACATGTAATAAGCAATGATTGAATTGTGTTTTTCAATCATCTCTGTGAAAATTTTGAATACGAAACAAGTGGGGTTTGTAAAGGCAGATTTTTCAATTTTTGCAAATTTATGTCTTTTACTGCTGTAAAAAAAGCTGGTCTCATAGATTTCCCTGAAAAACGAGCTCTGACTAAATTAAAACATTAACTACAAGTATGCCAAGTTTCACGGAATTTCACTGAAGGAAACGTGAGAAAATTCACTGTCAGTTTTACTTTTTGTGCTCACGTTGACGTAATAGAATATCGAAAAACAGTGGTGTTTTCCTTTGGGAGTGCACAGATTATTTGAGCTTTTGTCATCAGTGCGCGTACGATCGTAACACTATAGGAAGCCACCGTAAGAGGCTGATTAAAGTTATTTAAAGTAACAGAGGAAAAGAGAGATTTTTTGTATTATTTAAACATCAGTTCATGTTATGTTATGAAACACTTTACTGCAGAAATCAGAGCTTGTAAAGACAAAGGAGGATAATGAATCTTTGCACAAAATGATTGAAGGTATGTGTTATAGTTCTTTTAACAGTCCAGTTGCTGGTAACACATTACTTAAGAGTGCTGTCCTGTACTGCTAAGTACCATGACTTGGTCTGAAGAATTGTTGACTCTGCTAGAATCAAAGTTGACAATATTGTATTCTTTTTGTTGATGTTGGCTGTATGATTTAATTTTGCTTTTAATTCAGTGAAATTGAGCTACTATATGATGAAAAATGTTATTGATCATGTAAACTGACGGAAAAGTCTTTTGTCCGCAAACCAGTGATAATCCACCTCTTTGTTACAGTGGAACCCCAGTACAGAAATCTCTTTATAGCAAGAACCCAATTCTTCAACCTGGCCAAATTAAACTCAGTAACATTAAAATGAAGAGACCACAAACTGTTAATATTGATGTTGTATAATTGGCGCTCAAACTTAAAGATAAAACCCAATTGTCCCTCTGTCAAATGCCAGACAACCAAAGCTGTAAATTTGGTTGCCCTGATGAACACCTTGGAGCATTCCATAGGTTTGTTAAATTGAGGCTTTCTCTATTGACCATTGACCTCTTTAGATCTGACGGACAAGCTACACACCAAAGAAGATGAATTTGCTTCTCTCTGCAGTGAACTACAAGTTATCAAGGATACTACTCTTGGTACTATATCCATGCTTTCTTGGATTTTATTTAGTTACACTTGATTTTGCCTTAATCAGCAGAAACCAAACCTGGGACTGTTTGTGAAGATATGTCAGTACCATTTAGACATATAGGTACTCCATTCTTCAGGCATACCTCGTACTTTGAATTAAAATATGAGTTTGATGACAAGTATAAATAGAATTTGAGTATGATTTGGGAGAGTCCCAAAATGGGACTAAATAAAAACTACTCTACAATTGACTAATAACCATTGGTAACCATGGTAACATGCCACCATTTTATATGTACACGCTAGAGATGAAGCACAAGGTGGTAGGTGATTAACATGTAGAGGTGTACCAATGTGTGAACAATTGAACAGCTGCAGTAATAGCCAGCAAATACAGCCGCCTCTCATTCGCTCCCGCTACTACGTGCAAAACGCGAAGACAGATGTCTGCGATTCACGGCCAGAAATTCCATTCTGATGACATAAATCTCCCGGCGTTAAAATTTGCCAGAGTCATGGGGATACCACACATGAAAAGGACAAAAAGCTGAATGATCTTGTTGTTGCTTGAACTGCCCCATTAGTACCACAATGGACTTCATCCACAGCCACGTCGATCAAACTCTCTTGATAAATTTTGCTTTCGAGCAAACCGATATTTCGTAAGTTCAGACTCCAGAGAAAGGTAAACAAATGTCACGTTCCCTCACTGGATGTCCTGCAAAATTTTTTATTGATCTTGCTCTGGACCCCCAAAAGTAGCTTTAAATCCAAAAGAAGATTCGCTTGGTCATGCATAAAGCGCTAAAAGCGGACTGTAGAATTTTTGATACGTTCTCGTGCATCTGCATGTGGATGAGTGCCATTTGAAATGTTAGCAACTTGTCTGATCCGGTTGGCAAATAATTTGACAAAAACTTCCTCACCACAGATAAAACTATAAAGAGCCTGAAATAAGCTTTACCGGTATGTAAACGATGAAGCATTGAACCTGCATTGAACATTGAACATTGGACAAACACACTGAACGTAAAGTAAAAAAATTTCCAAGGAAGGACTAGATAATTTTTGCACATCACAACACTGAATAATTGTAGAGCTAATTATGCAAAATTGTTCGGTCATCCAATCAGCGCTCCTGTCCCAATTCAGGACAGATTTACGTCTTCAGTATGGAATTTCTGGCCGTGAATCGCAGAAGTCTGTCTTCGCGTTCCGCATGTACACTAGTAGCGGGGGCGAATGAAAGGCGGCTGTATTCCCACGCTACTGCAGGAAAAGGTTCAGAAAACGAGTGCCACTTAGGTCACAATTACAGTAAAGGGAGAAAAAGACACTCTCGGCACTTTTGAAGCTTGGATATGAATCTAACAAGGTCATGTATGTCAAATATTAGTAAACACACTTTTTGTACACACAGTCATACCACATGCCAGTGAGGCTGACCAGCTTACATGTATCTAGTTTAAATTATCTCTGCCACTTTTAAGAAGACAAAATTAATACTTCCAAATCCATTCTCCAGTACTTACAGGTATCAACAAAACATGTTTTTCTACTTCTTTTAAGAACTTCAAAAGCAGCTTCATTTAAGTGAAGTTAAATCAGAGAATCTCACGGTGGACAAGAATAAACTGGTAAGTGTACGTTATTTTTACTAACTTGTATGTGTAAATTAGCAGATGTTGATTTTGTCACTCTCTCTAACACAGTAATACTACACTGTAATAGTAACATTTACTGCTTGATGTGCCTAGAACCTAATTTTCTGCATTTTCTCTTGAATCTACACATCACCCAAAGGATTTCTAAAAGGAAATATATTGCTTTTATATTATCTAGACGCTATTTAACCCATAGACTCCTGGAGCTTTTTTGCTCAAAATGCATTTTTGAATATTTGAGAGATTTAAAGGCTGGATGTGGGCCAAATTGGCTCCAATCTATTCAAAAAAAGCATTTACAGCATGACATTATGCCTTTCTTTCCACTAGCATCGCATTTTAGGACGTTTTTGCTCGGGTATGCGCAAAAATCAAAATTTTGATATTTTGGAGGAGAAAGTGACATTGGTAGTACATCTTTAGGCTTCTCGATTTTTTAATTTTTTTTCTATTGGACATGTCACTCTGATCTGGGTGTTATTGGAAAGATTTTTTCCTCCTGCAGGAGTTGTTTTGGTCAAAGGTGAAAGGAAGTGAAAGAAAAGCCAAAGGCTTATCACGGCCGGTTACGACAGGCACAGGAGTCAACGGGTTTAAAAAAATTGAAAAGTTTCAACTTTGCTGGCATTTTGGTTCCCCAATTCGCCTTATGTCTTGTCGCAGTTTTCTCTGTCATGAAGGAGCTGTGAAGTAATTGTCAGGAAATGGGTTGCTTTAAAAAATGCAAGTAAAGAGGTCAAGTTCAAGTGAAATTTCTTGAATGTAGTTAAAAAGTGCGGGAAAAAATTGCCAAAAGGAATGACAAGATGCCGACATTCAATAATTTCCTTAATTTTTTAAATACGAGGAGTGACAATTTCATTGTAGATTCCTTCCATCACGTACAGCAACTGACCCCATTGGCCACCTTAATCAGTGGTATGGGTGTACTGTAAAAAGTATAGACTAGCACAGTGAAGCAAATGTCCCCTGGGTTTTTTCAAGTTGTAACATTTCTTAAGGTGTTAGTAGGAATCTCACTCCCAAGAGTGTCATGTGACACAAAATACCATTACATGCTAAATATTTGGTCACTTTTTATCAAATTTATGTGAATAGCGTAAAGGTCATGGACGGATCTGTCATTTGAAAGCATAAAATCATACTCCCCTCCTATGAAACGTGATTAACACCCCTTCAAATTGTGCATGTTTTTCCTCTTAGACTTAATATCTCACAATAACCTAAACTACATGTATAGTTTAGGGGTATATGTCAACTGTAGAGGGAATTGTTATTTTTTAACATTTTCATTTTAAATGCTTTTCGATTCAAACTGAGGCTTTCTCTAAGGTTGTTAGCAGGGCTTGAAATTGGGACTCACTGGTCGCCAATGCAACCAAAAATTGAACACCGGCGACTAAATTTTCAGAACTGGTTGCCAGCTGGCAATTCGTGTTTTGTCCGATAACTAAAGAAAGCCACGACACAACTTTTGTTTTTAAATCTTTACATTAGAAAATCAATTGTATATGGTACTTGGTATACAACTCACCTTTCCGTCTCCAGTAAAATAATGTCTGAATTTTACAAGATAATAGGACAAATCGAAGGTATTTGACATGTCAATACTGCATTTACAGCGTGCCATGTTGTTTCAGGGGCTTCTTGCGAAACTAGGATCGCTGGCGCACTTCAACGCCATATGCTTTTCATTCTCCATGAAATTGTCAGCAACGAAAGGCATAGAGGATAGCAAGTGGAAAATGGCTTTTCAAGCAGTAGCAAAGGGAAAATATGAAAGGATCTGTGTTTGTCTCACAATGAAAACTTAGACTCATACTCATGCGTCGCTTCATTTTAGATGACTATGGAGACAACCAGGGAGTCAGTCTTCCTGACAATCGGATTAATACTGCAAGCACAGTTGATATTAAATATAACCAACCATTTAAGGCAATCACAGTGACATAATTATGGATGTGTTATGAATATTGCTGCTCTTAAATGATATTCAAAGGCTGGTCAAACATGCACCATGTTGTAGTTTTTCAACTTTCCACACATTTAGCTGCCAAAATTAAGTTTATCACCTCACAATGGAGCCATTGGTATACATAGAATAGTGGAACAAGTAAACATTGATGTTTCATCTTGTCTGTCTGATACACAGCTTGTGCTAGTGTTGTTCCAGTTAATTCAAAAGACATAAACTGCTGATCTAATTTGGTTTTTATTCAAAACTGGCTCAGCTGTTGCAGTAGGACGCAGTCTCATCTCAAGGGTCTTTCCCAGTATGCACCACTAGCCTATAATTATTATTTATTTACTATTTACGTTATAAAAACTTTTGCATAGTGAAGTAATGATACATACATTGTACTGCACTACATAGTAAAGCTATTTAAAATAAGCATTATCAAGCCTATGATGTAAATGCTCCGGTCTGGTTTTTGTGTGAGAAACTACAGTAGAACTAATAGCGAAGAGATTTCTATGTTGCTTCAGTCCTTGGAAGCAAATGTTTGAAGTTTTTTACCTCTGTACCTCGACAGTCTTCTAGTATAGGCCTTATCACGGTTTTTGACGCCATCTTGACGGGTAGGCAAAGTGGTCAGAAATTACAGTGTTTGTATGGGAATCCGATGGCAAATAACATTTTTCCAATATTGAAGTTTACACAATTTGTGAATTGTGACGTTAAAATACTAGGTAGACGATTGTATTCACCAAGTTTGGAGGATGTAGATTAGCTCGAAGACACTCAGTTAATTTTTCTAATTTTCCATACATTTGTCTGTAAAATTGGGAACGTCTAGATGCGGTTCGCAGGAAAAAAAAGTACGGACAAATGTATGTAAGAAAAATTTTGGAACTGTGCAACTCTTAAAACATGATTCACAGTTGGAGAAATTATTTTATGAAAATACCACAGTACTCTTCAATGTACACGTTTAATCTTGCATGGTTGTAGCAATTGTTTCAGTCCCATTGTTCTAGTGGTACAATTGAATAGAAGTTAGAGTACATGAACATGTAGCTAGCTTACACTTCAGTGCCACGTGTTCTAAAGAAACCTAGAATTTTACATCTGAGGCTAGTGGAAACTATAGGTTACAGAAAGAACCAATGTGTGGTAGTACTGTTTTCCTATGATTATGAACATGCACTGTCTAATTTAGCACATTTGCAAGACATGTGCCGGCCATGCCAAGAACATGGTACATGTATGCATTTTGAATACAAGGCTTAACATGCAGTTTGAGAAACATTAAGTTATTTTAATGATAGGCCTATTTTGTCCAGTGCATGCAGAAAATTCAAAATATGAATTGTGACAAATTTATTTGGTGCTCATGTAACAGATTTTACACACTTCACTCATTGAAAGCTTATGCCAGAATTGTAAAAAAAGGGCCTATGACAATTTTACATAAGGTTTTACAGTTTTTTCATTTTTCAATTGTTAACTTTTTAAGTTCACAAATTATTGATTGATTACATTATTTGTCTTTACATTAAATGCTGCTATTTGCTTGATTTTAATTATGCTGCAGGTTTACTCTAAAATGGAAAAACACACAGCTTAAGTTAAAATTGCTTTGAGCTGAACTTTAAGCTGTGCTCCAGTTATTGCCTTATTTACATGGTTTCGAGTCTACCTGTCAATTATAACACAAGCACCAGTCAATTGTTAATGAGGCAGTATTAGTAGTTTAAACATTATTTTTGCTGCCAATGACTGAGTTGCTATTCACAATTAATTTTACTGTATAAGGAAATTGAATCAGCATGTTTCTATCAAACATTATCCAGAAATAATCAGTACCTCAGTCTATCATTTGAAATTCTACTGCAGGAGTCAGAAATTGCAGAATTGGCAAAGAATTCTGGTGATAGTTCCCAAAAGATGGTTTACCTCAATGAACAACTCAGGGAAAAGGACAGGTAATAAGTGGGCATCCAAAGTAGCCTGTATCATTCATTTGATTATCTGTTATTTTGTTTCACATTTCCAAATTTCACGTTATATATCAAACTTGAGAGGCAATGAACATTTCATCGGGATATCCAAACAGCGAGAAGAGAGTTCAAAATGATGCACAGAGTAGTATTTTTGACGAGATTCAAGGTGTTTGGATAGCCAATGAAACACTGTCTCGAGTGTTTCATATATATTCCCAATCAAAACAAAAATGAAGGAGTAAACGGAGAAGTAAAATTGTCAGATTTTATGCTAATTAAGACAGGTTAACCAAACCTCTTTCGTGGTTCTTTGTTTTGGCTTGATGAGTTATTAATGAGTATGAGAGGTCTTTTTCCAAACTAGGAGGTCTTCAGAATATACAGTAAAAACCTGGACTTACCAGTAATTGAGAAGTTCAAGGGCCAAGTTGTTTTGTTTGTTGCACAGAGTTTTATGATTTACATTAGTGGAGTTTACCCTTAACACAATGTCTGTTGCATTGATATCATTTTTCATTTTCCCTTTCCAAAAAGAATTGGTTTACATTCTTTATATAGGTAATAGTAGATAAGCATCATTCATTACAAAAGCTGGCATTCTTACAGTTAACGCAAATGAACAGACAAGTTGTCTTCCAATCGAAATGTCTCACCTGGAGTCAAGAAAATCTGTTTGTTGTAACTGAGAAGGTTATTGTGAGATGGCTTTTATCTACATCTAGTTGATTTCCTTAGTTGAAAATCATGTTTTCCAAACGACATTGTGTAAAGGTGGATTGTGTGGTGGTTGTGTTGTTGCTGTAATTAAAAGCATGCTGTCAGCTTTTATTCAATACAACAGACAATCATAAATCACGTTTGATTATATCTATAATAATATTCCAAAGACTAAGAATAGTTAAATGGTAGCAGGAGAAACTTAAAGTAGTTGCTCTCTCTGATGAACTTTAAGGCCTACTCTGTCTATGATCATCATTTAAGTGGTTGCTTATAATACAGGAAGTTGCAGAGACAGTTACATGTATCTTTATTTTGTAAACTACCTACAGTTCTAAAAGAATTCTTTGTAAGAAATTGTCTATAAAACCCAGTTTGAGTATACTATTCAACTACATTTTTTTATTACTAAAATGGGAAAATATTAGAAGTACTTAATTTAATAAAAAGAAGTGTTCCACTCTGCCACTTTAATGCTTCTCCAGTAATAAAATGGTAATTTTATTGTTAATTTTTTCAGTTTTAAATTGCACTGTGTTTTTGAGAGTACTGCCTTATATACATGTAAGCACCAGCAAACAAAGTATCAAATCCAAAAAAAGGTGTGGTAGCATTAATCCATGGTGACACAAGGGCACTTGGTGAATAAAAATTAATATAACTATAAATAAAACTCTAGTCATATGACTCTATAATTTTTAACCTGTGTATTGTGTAAGCAAGTTTTGGGTTGTAGTAGTGGATGAAATTGTGTAAATTAGGAATCGGTAGATCACTAATTTTGTTAACTTCCAATTACAGTTCTCTAAGGCAACATGATCTGTAACTGCGAGTGTTGCACTGTTAGTTCAGAAAACTCAAATCAAATGGTAGTTTAAACTTCTGTTAAATTTGAGGAAAATGTATATGGCAGCTAGTTTTAATTGTGTTAAAGTTTGTAGGTCGTTTGTTTGTTGGACAACGTGTTACATTTTTTCAGGCATACATCATGTAGTGGTGATGTAGATTCTTGAAAGGCTCATTAAAAGGTTGGCTTTTATCTGTGAACATTGTCTTACATCTTTGATAGTTTTAAAATAGCCTTTCTGCTGTTGGTATGAAGTTTGGCGAAAAGATCTTTGGCAAAATTTTCAATCAGAATCAGCACTTTTGGTTAAAAAAGCTGTATATAACAAATATTTTTTCTTTAAAACATAACTGTTTTTATGACAAGACTAAATTCTCTTGTGCAAAGGTTAGGTCATGTCAATCATTATTCGCTGGGAAATTCAATGGTTTGCTCTTAGAGCACCTTGATTGAAGCAAAAAGGGTATGATCGTTTTGCAAGGTGCATTCATGAGACAGAATGAAATTGAATGAATTGTTCTAACCCTTGTAGTGATGTCACTGTTGCAAAATATTTAATTGATGGCCTCCTGTGTGTAGGAATTGTGCTCTTTGATTCATTTTCCTGATCATTGGGCCAGTTCTTATAGCTTTTTGTTTCTTTCACTTTTCTTATTATGGAGACTGGTCTTGTTACCAATTATTTTTAGTTAACGTTTTTTCAAAATAATATTACTACATGTAAGTGCATTATTACAAACAACTCCATAAACTCCATATGTACTCAAGATCTGAGTAGTCACTTGAAACAATTTGTTATAACAGCTCCTTCATTGTTGAGCACTATATTGGCTCCAGCGTGATCAGCACCTAAACTGAACTAAAGTGCATTATTATGTATATTAATAAATTAGAAGGAGAGTAAATACTGAATTTAGGTTAAGGTGGTACTGGGAACACAAAAATAAGACACCAATAAGAATTTTTTTGGTGGTAACCTCTGGTGTTTTTAATTGTAAGAACTGATGAAAATTGAAAACTACTTTGTATACTTAAATTTTCTGTTTTATTGAAACGTTTACCTAATTTCTCCATTTAGTGCAAAAATATTTAACTAACATCCTTTTTAAACCTACATGTGAGTTGAATGTAATATTAACGGTCAATGAAAATTGGATTGTCTGTTGTAACCTAGATTCACTGGCATTAGTGTGCATACTGTAATCTTCATCTTTGTTGTACTGTTTACGTAATCGCTCCATTTAATGCAGAAATATTAACCTTAGGGAATTATGTTACCAAGTGTTTTGAATGTTAATATAAACAATTTCTCTAACATCTTTGAAAATAATGTTGGATTGTTCGTAAATTGTAACCTTGAAAATTTTCCTAATTGCACCATTTGTTGTTTATGTATTTCCCTGATCATGTTATCTATGTGTTTTTTTTTACTTTGCTGACCAATGTGCTTTACAATGAACACTTTTTAACTTGGAAAATAGGATAGCTATTTTTCAAGTTGTAGGTGTGAGGGCAAACTTTAATCTTCCCTTTGCTCCTTCACTTCTTGTTAAATGTTTTTGTACATCTCTGCTGACTAATATATAAAGCTTTCACATTTTCTTGCACTCTGAAGTCTTGGCAAAGTGGTACCGAAGTTGACATTGGGAAAGTGCTGTAGTGGGTTTTGGGTGTTTTTCTATGATCACAAGATTTGTATTGTGTTACCACCATTTTCGTTGATATGCGACTTTGGAAAACAAAACACCCGCGGAAACGTTTCCAAAATTTCCGTCAGCCTTACGTGTTATTGACAGAGCGGATCGAAATCCACCAATCACAACCACTAGCGTGACCTTCCGACCTTCTCTACGTCATGCTAGCCGACTGTGATTGATGAATTTCGATCCGATATGTCGATAACACGTAAGACTGACGGAAATTTTGGAAACGTTTCCGCGGGTGTTTTGTTTTCCACAGTCGCATATCAACGAAAACAGTGGTAAATGCGTATTTTTCCAGATCAGAATCTCGTAACATTTTTTTAACTCTTTCTTTGTAGGATTTTGGATAAGTTGAAATCCTCCTCAGCGGAAGCTCAGGTCCAGATTGGTAGACTGTCAGAAGATCTTTCACAAGCAAAGGTAAATGCTATAACAAGTCTCATTTAAGCTTCACCTTCATTCATGCAAATGTTGTTTGCAAATTTTAAGTGCTTCCATCTGCAACATCTTTAATTTCCTCATAGCTAGCACTTCAAAAAATATGCATTTCAGGAATGTTTTACATGGCTCTATATTAAATTCAACCTAATGTTAAATATGTTATTAGTTGCTTTCATGGATTGAAATGATACTGAAATCAAAGGAATTGATATCAGTTCCAGGTGACTGTGGGAATTTTTTTCTATTTGTTTTAAGGAGCTTCATAATAAGGATTTGCAGACATTGAAAAAATCCCACCAGGAACAGACCAGAACAGCAGAGAATATGATGCAAAACCTTGTAAGCAATGTTTGTTTCTGTTACTTCACCATTTCTGCATCAGCTTCCTTTTAGTACTAAGGAAAAGACATCACAGGCAAAGGAGAGTGTAACCGTTTTTTTTTAAAATACTTGCAGAAGTGTTCCATGGTAGCAGTGTTGTAATTGTTTTAATCTTAACTTTATTTAATGCAAAAGTAATATTAAACAATTGCATCTCAGTCAAAATGGATGATGTTTAATTGGCAACTATACAAATTTCAGCTGTTACATTCAGTAACTGTTATTTTCAGTAATAGTTAACTTCAAGTAAATTTGCAAAATGTGTAGACATTTTCCTTGCTTAATTTCATACCTTCTGACAACTGCTCACTCTAGATTCCAAAAATATTTCAAGTGTTGCTGCAGAAGCTCGAAGAAAGGTTGCGGGTTTCTGTGTTTAAGAACCACTAAGTAAATGATCCACTGTATATATTCCATTTGAAACAAGAGGTTGCCAGTTTTCTGAAATGGAAATTGCTTTGATTGAAGTATGGTGTAAACTCACTGCACCAGGAGTACAAACTGTTCGTCCCTTTTAAAATAAACGCTGCTGGATAGAGTTTTTAAGTCTTCCTGCGATTTGTTCCTGTTTTACACCAGTTGACCATGAGGCAATTATTGGTTTCCTAACAAAAAATGGAATGAGTGAAAGCATGGCTCACAAAGGCGAAGGACTGACTTACTCTAACCAAAAAACGATCAAAACACCAAAGCTCTAGCAGGAGTTGCAAAGTTGTCCACAAAAGAGAGTCTTGACTCTAAGAGGTGCATCACTCAGTCATCTTTGTGCCCTTTGGTAGATGTATGTTTTATTAATTAGTGGCACTGATTGATCTTTGGCAATGTACTTTAGCCTGAAATAACATCTTGAATTCCTCTAATGCTTTATGTTACCTTTCCTATAGAGATCGAAACTGGAAGAAAGCTTAAAAAATGAAGAAAACTTGAAGAATGCACACCAAGTAGAATTGGAGGTAGACTGTCAGTGGGAAAAATGTATTGATCCTTATGTAACAGTGTTAACATTAAAAATATCAACTGTTCGATTCCAGACATGCTGGTTAATAATTTGCTATCATTCACTCACACACCAACTGTTGTTGGTTTGCTGGCTATTCATCCAGGCCCAGTTGTTCATAGCCTGATTAAGCTAACCCAGAATTATTGAGAATTTTAATTTCAGTTTTGAAACTTTTCGGTTAGGTTTTCTGTTTTTGTTTGTCCTTCAGTCTCGAATTTGAATAATCTCAAAGTACCATAAACCGTTAAAAACATTTTTATAGAAGAGCAATTGTTCAGTAAAAGTGCTCATATCGTCAAATTTTATTTTCCCATCAGATCCTACACTTCATGCGAAAAAGTTTTCGACTTGGATTAAAAGCGATTTTTTATGAATCTTTTAACACCTGAAAATCCTATTTTCTTGCGGTCTACGCGTGCCGCTGATCACGTGATCTACATGCCCAGAGTTGTTTTACCTCTGCATATTTAAGGGGAGGCGCGGTGACCCCATGGTTAGTGCGCTCATCTCCGGATCGAGCGGTCCGGGTTCGAGCCCTGGCCTGGGACATTGTGTTGTGTTCTTGGGCACCAGGGGGAAGTAAAAATACTCCTATTTGCTTCTAGCCTCCCACGCAGACGTTCTTAGGCTTGTCACGCGTTCCTCCCCACGAACGTCTGCTCAACTGAGTGATCACTTCCGTTCGCTGGCGGTTAGCCTTTGTTTTGGAAGAACCAATCGTGAATCCGTTGTTATCGGCGTGTCAGGTTGACAGCTCTCAGTTTCGTTTGCAAATATGTTCGTTTCTATGACAAGATACGTTTCTAAGTCTCTACACACTAATTTGCTTTTGAGGGGCAAAATATGAAGCTTTTCGTAGACGTTGCTTTCTTTCAGCGTTTCTTGCATTCTATATATTGTGGCGCCCGACTGTTTGATTAGAGCTAATTGCAAGTAAAGTATGGTGCTTCTTATGACGGATGTCCGGTTTTTCTTCGGAGACGCCGTAGCTTACGTTATTCTAGAGATGTTTTTATGTTTATTCCAGCAATTTGATCGACTAGCCTATGTATCTAGAGCTCGATTTATAGGTTTATTCCTTGATCCTTTGTCTATTCTGGCACCACGTGACTCCAACTTAACCGTTTACGTTTGTTGACCGTTTTGCGTGTTGTATATGCCATAGCGTTTGGCTTAGTTCAGGCAAATTTCATCCTCCATGTTGATCTCATCAGTTGCCGGTACTTCTAAAATACTCTGAACGTCTGTAGTTGCTAGTGCGATTCGTACGTATATATGTGAGCTTGTTACACATGTCATCGGGATTTCAGCGACTTCTCGTGTTGAAATGTACGTGGGGTCAAAGTCCAGTTTTCCAGAAATTGGAAGAGAAGCTATGATTGGCTAACCGCCAGCGAACGGAAGTGATCGCTCAGTTGAGCAGACGTTCATGGGGAGGAACGTGTAACAAGCCTAAGAACGTCTGCGTGGGAGGCTAAGTTGCTTCATGCAACAGAAACCGGGATAAGCTCCGGCCTAATGGGCCGCTTGGCTCGTACGCAGACTTTACCTTTTACCTCTGCAGATTTAGCTTCGTGGCTCTTTTCCAGCATTTTGTATGAACTACTAAGTTAAATTTACAGAGGTGAAGTGAAGTAAGCGAGATGAGTCAAGCCTGAAATCACGTGTTCCTTAATGTACGTCGCAACTCATTCCAAACCGAGGGAAGACTGGTGCGAATGGTGGACCAAAATGGCGGCAAATTTGAACGTTTTTAAACCTTCAAAAGAGATTGCATTTTATCCAAATCGAATTTCTCTTTCGCAAAAATTCATTCGGTGATATATAGAATCAGATAAGAAAATAAAAATTTTGATGATATAGGCACTTTCATCCTGGGTTAGCGTTAACCAGCTTTCGAACAACCGAGCTCAAATTGTAAACCTTGCACTGCTCTCAATGTCATCTTATTATATAAATTTGTAGGTGGTGTTTTAGTTACTATCCAATAATAGCCTGTTTTTGTTTTTAATGCTTGAAGGATCTTAAAAAAGCCAAGGATAGTGAGCATTCAGAAGCTGAGGAGCAACTAAAGCAAAAAACAGAAAAGATAAACACTTTAACTCAAGATCTGCACACAATAAGAGCTTTGCAAGAAGAAACATCACGGGAAAGATCTAACCTAGAGGTAAAAATATATCCATAATGTTAACGTGACTTGCGAGAGCTTGGTCCTTATCCTTAGCTGCTTTTCATGCCACAGGATGTCTTGGTTCTTCAGCTCGTAGCTGCGAAAAAAAAAAGTTTGCCCAAACGAGCATGGTGGCATAAACAAAAATGAGAAGAAACTCGAAATAGTTACTTTCAATTTAAAAACACTTTCAGTGCAAAAATATCAGTCAAATACTTTGTAGGGTTTTACAAGTGTGTAGATAAACACACAGTTTCTGTGGCATGAAGCAACTAGGAGTATTCCCACCTGGGTGGAGCCTGGCACTGAGAGAGAAATTTATTGGTCAAAAACAATGTTCCCGGCTGGGGCTCGAACCTGCCCTGAACCTACCATGCCTCCACTACACTGTAGAAAAGTTGTACCTAAACAATTACTATTAGAAGAATAACATCAGTAGTCTTTGATTTGGCATAAAAGTTTTGACATTGTTTTAAATTTGCCCAGTTAGTCCCAAATCGCATCTAAACACAGCACTTTGATACCTTTGGTAGACTTTTATTTTGCAACTGATCACTTTTGTTTGTTTGTTTCGTTTCGTTTGTTCTGTTTTTTCATTCAACAGAAATTTCATTGTGTTTTGTCTAGTCTTATCAAATGGTTTTTGAATGAATCCTTTTTTGCAATGCCGGTACTTTTGATGCTTGGTTTACTTGTTGTTGCCCCAAATAACCATCAAGGATGAAACAATGGTGATTTGTTTCTATTTTAAAACACAGGAGCAGCACAGTAACCTGCAGTCAGATTTCACGGCATCACAGCAAGAGCTTGCTGCACTACAGGCACAGGTGGAATCTCTGCAAACAGAGAAGACCCTTGTCATGGGGGCTCAGGGAGATGCACAAAGTAAGGTCCAGGAATATGCTGAGAAGTACTCCACGCTTAGCCAAGAACACCAAAACTTGGTGCAGGCTTTGGACAGTGTAACACAGGTATGTTACTTAAAGTTGGACTTACACTAAGGGAACAAACTGTAAAAAACAGCTCATTTTATGTTCTAGACCAAAATTCAGATAAGCTGAGTGAGGCAACAGCGGCAGAATTTTTCTCTAAACAATATTGTAAAAAGAATAAAAAGCAGCTAGTGATTCATAGTAGTTATGTTATGTGTTGGAGTGGTGTAATGAAAAGTTTAAAAGACAGCTTTTCCGTGTTGGACTAAGTGTTTTATTGGCCCTCCTGTGCAGTGCAAGAGGTTTTTTTTTTTTATAGAAAACTAATCACTTCCTGCCAATCCAAAGCCCCGAGCCTTCCTTCACCTTTCTGGGTTGTTCAATTTCTCGATAGCTGCCTAATTTATATGTTGAAATCAGGTGTTTGCACAGCTGAGATATATAACTTGGTTTATCCCGGTCCTTGCACATTTGCTTGCGGAATTTGAGCTGAATGAAAAATGCACTGTATACATGTACACTAATAGCTTGGTGTTTATAGGAGAACTTGGAGACCATGAGAAATGCCAGGAAATCTTCATGAATGCTACTCTTATGAAACAACAAGATATGCAGAGAAAATCTTTGGGAATGCAAAAGTACCACCAAATTATTATTGCGATAATAGCGATAACTGCATGTCTACAGTACTGTATACTGCAGTGCTAGCAGCTGTAGCATTAACAGTCTCACTCCAACAATGAGCAGTGTTACAAATGTTGATGAGTGTCGTTCAAAGTCAGGCCCAATTCCTTTCAAGTGTCCGTTTATGGGAGCTTAAAAACGAAGGAAAAGGTTAGTTCGTACACCCTTAAAGTGTCCGCAACCGCTTACGAGAATGTCCGCTAATTTCCCTTGGTCAGACAGACAGATAGATAGCTTTGTTAAGTAAGATCATTGCAGCCCCGAAGCTGCTGAATTGTGACATACTTTACAACTCGTTAAAATTACGAATCTACAAGATAAAACCTAAAAATATGATACAAATGATAAGATATCGAAGCTGTTTATCATGTCACTTGCCAGCATTGATATCTTGCATGTATAGGAGACTAACAGGATTAATCTACTTACACTGTTGTGCAGGAAAACACCAAAAGAACTGAAGAGCTAGACGTGCTTTATAAGGCAAAAACTAAACTTGAGAAAGAGAAGCAAGACATGGAAACAAAGCTAAATGAGATAAAGACTGACTGTGATAAACTTCAAAAGGAGGTACATTGCCAAGTGCAATTACTTGTAGTAAGACATACAATCCCAAAAGCAGTTGATATGGCATTGATTACTATCAATAGTAAAACAAAAGCTAATCTTAAATGCCTTGGTACAAAAGTATCCATGCAGCCCTAATCTTATTTTAGGTCGAAGATGTAAAATCCCAGGCATGCAGCAAAGATGAACAGCTACACCAGCTGGGTTTGTCATCTTCAGAGGCAGAGGCAATGGTCCATCAATTGAAGAGTGAAGTGTATGTATTCATGTCTTCTGTCTTTTTTAAAAATTGTCAATGTGGATGTTTTGAACAGAGATACTAGCCACTGATGCCATGGTCTTTACGAGTTCTTCATAACAAAGTGTGAAGCGCCTAATGTCGTTCAGAGTAATGAAGTCGACCAAACTATGTCAATTGCAACGGCCAAGATGACAATAGAGTCAAATATAGCTAAATTTTGTTGAATTTTTGTTGTCAGCAAGGACGCCCTGGTAGAGAAAGACCAACTGATCAAGGAAAGGAACGTCCTATCACAACAAAACCAAGCACTCCAGCAAAATGTGGATGCTGCTCAGAAGGATCAAGCTGAAAAGAACAAGGTTAGTAGCAACACACTGAGTTCCAAGTGCGCTTTGACAGCAGGGCGCAAGACGAGCAGTGGCCAACTTGCAAAAGACTAGTAACAAATTTTAATTCAGTCTGGCAACTCTCGTGCAAGCCACTTTGGTTAAGAAAAAATTCAAAAGTTTCCATCCAAGAGGAAAAATAAATACTAAATACTGCG
>Ga0126343_10000242_pt1 | contig 18956 bp, 15 predicted proteins | sample Cyp2metagenome_FD_92531 | JGI IMG/M metagenome (GOLD analysis project Ga0126343, IMG submission 92531) | Coral microbial communities from Lord Howe Island, Old Settlement Bay, Australia - Cyphastrea 2 metagenome | ecosystem: Host-associated > Invertebrates > Cnidaria > Coral ...
CCTTCGACAGGCTCAGGATGAACGCCCTTCGACAGGCTCAGGATGAACGCCCTTCGACAGGCTCAGGATGAACGCCCTTCGACAGGCTCAGGATGAACGGAGTGTGGTGGTATTTTTGTGTCCGACACTACCTTATTGCCAGTGCCGCCCTGCTGATTGACAACACACACTCACACTGTAGCGCTTTAGTAGTGAACTCCGGCAGCCGTTTTGGCACGCTCCAGCAAAATATTGTAAGCCCAGGTGTGCACGGCAGCATCAATGGGTACATGCGCATCCGTATTGTCTGGTAGCAGCTCTTTAAGTAACTGGAGACGCCGGCTTAACTCATGCACAGCCGGTTGCTGATCGATCAGCGCATAAAGCACCCGATCATAATCAAGCTGAGCTGGTCTTAGCTGGTGCCGATTGAAATGGGTTAGTTGCTCGTTTTTACTGACAGCTTTTTTCAGATTGCTGGCGGTGTATTTGAGATCGACCTGCCGGGTCAGCCTGTCGCTGTCCAGCCGCAGGCGATGACTTTGCTTTAACTTACTCAGTAAATGTGACGGGATTGATGGAACCTCTGCCGACTCACACCACACGAGCACCTTGCTGACCGCCTCAGCCATGGCGAGGTGACTGGAACCACAGGCAACCTGACACTCAATGGCCCGGCGTACAACAAAGAGATACTTTAGCTGGGCAGGATAGGCAACAAGTTCCCGATAAGCGCGTCCAAGACTTCTGGCAATCAGCTCGGCGTCTTGTTGCCCAACAGAGCTAATCCCGGCAGAGCGAATGCCGCCAATGTCAGCATCAAGATGCACGTCACGATCGGCCAGGGCAACGGCTGCCTGAGGCACACTTGCCATCGACACGTCAGTTGTCGTACTACTGACCCGTCGCTGCCCCCACCTGCCGACCGGGGCATGCACTGGCTGCATGTCATCGGCAAACGCGTCGTGGGTAATCGTGGCGTCCATCTCTACCTGAAGCATCGGCACACCTGACTCAGACGGTGATCACCTCAAAAGGCACCAGAGTCTCTACGTCAGCGTCGTAATCCACGCCGTCAACACCAAAACCAAACAACTTGAGAAACTCTTCCTTATAGAGGCGGTAGTCGGTCAGCTCGGTCAGATTGCCATCGGTCAGTTGTGGCCAGAGCGTCATGCAGTGGGCCTGAATATCGTCCCGCAGCTCCCAGTCGTCCAGACGCAACCGATTACTGTCGTCCACTTCGGCCGCAGCGCCATCTTCACGATAGAGTCGCTGGCGGAACATGCGGTTGATCTGCTCAATGCAGCCTTCGTGCAGACCTTCCTCACGCATCTTTTTGTAAACCATGGAAATGTACAACGGCATCACCGGAATGGCCGAGCTGGCCTGGGTCACCACGCTCTTGAGTACGGCAATATTGGCACTACCACCAATGGCCTGCATCTGCCCGTCGATGGCGTGGGCCGCCCGGTCCAGGTCTTTTTTCGCCACGCCCAGGGCACCCTCCCAGTAGATGGGCCAGGTCAGCTCCGTGCCGATGTAGCTGTAAGCCACGGTTTTGCAGCCCCTGGCCAGCACACCAGCCTGAGACAGCGCGTTCATCCACAGTTCCCAGTCCTCACCACCCATCACGGTGACGGTAGCAGCCACCTCCTCGGTGGTGGCTGGCTCAACGGTGGCTTCAAAGAGAGTATCTTTATTGGTGTCCACGGCGGTGGCGCGGTATGGCGCACCCATGGGCTTGAGCACGGAGCGAACCACCTCGCCGGTGTCAGGCAGCTTGCGCACGGGCGAGGCCAGGGAGTAAATCACCATATCCACCTGTCCCAGGTCTTCCCGGATCAACTCAATGGCTTTCTCTTTGGCCTCATGACTGAACGCATCACCATTGATGCTTCTGGCGTACAGCCCCGCTTCGTGGGCCAGCTTTTCAAATGCGGCCGAGTTGTGCCAGCCGGCAGTGCCCGGTTTGCTCGCCGTAGCGGGCTTTTCAAAAAACACACCGATGGTGGCAGCGCCGGAACCAAAGGCCGCAGTGATGCGCGATGCCAGGCCGTAACCGCTGGAGGCACCAATCACCAGGACTTTTTTCGGGCCATCGGTGACCGGGCCAAGGGCACGGGTGTAATCGATCTGTTCCTGTACATTGGCTTCACAACCGACCGGATGGGTGGTGGTACAGATAAAGCCACGAATCTTTGGTGCGATGATCATTGTTATCCCCAACAGGTGAGATGCCCAGCGCAGGGCTGGCAAAACAAATGCCGTAGCTTACCCAAAAGCCGTCGGTTGTGAAAGGCGGTCGCCATAACAGTGGCGAGCGGGATTACAATCGGTCGTAGTAGTCGCCGTTGCGGTGGCGGAAAAAAACATTGCAGTAGGTCAGCTCAAGATCCAATGGCTGTTTGTGTAACACCTTAACGTAAGGATTCAGCTCCAGGATCACAGGCACCGGCTCGCTGGCGGACAACAGCTCCTCGTAAAGTGCACGTTTTTTTCCTTCGTTTGCGGACCAGGGCATGCGGATAATAATATTTTTCCGGCAATTGGGGGCCGGGATCGGGAAATACGCTTTGGGTACCAGCACCTCAAACTGCCCGCCTTCGTTAAACCCATAGGTTTTATTGACCTGATATTCGCCAGGCACCAACGAAAACGGCATGTGGTAGTAATCTCCATACTTGCCGGGGTTGATGGTTACTTCAGCAGCGAACGTCGCAGTGGACAACAGCATGGCCAGCAGAAACACAGTCATAGGATTCATCCGTAAATTGATCGGTGCGCTGTGGCGCCCAGAGAATTTTCTCTCATCAGCCAGCGAGCGTGTATAGTACCACAACGCAATAAACAACAATCGAGATAAAACTGTGCAGGCAACACCGTTGGGAATTGGCCGCTGGCAAGGTGCCGGCCTGCTGGTCACCACCTTGCTGGGAACCAGTGTCTTTATTCTGCCCCAGCTGACCATCAAACTGGCCGGCTTCGGTGCCCTGTGGGCCTGGGGCTTGCTGACGCTGAGTATTATCCCGGTGGCACTGGTGTTTGCCAGCCTGGCCAGCCGCTTTCCCCACGCCGCCGGACCGGCTTACTTTGTCGAGAAAGCGTTTGGTGCCGTTGCCGGTCGCAGTGTGGGCATTATCTTTTTGCTGGCGGTGCCGTTGGGTACGCCGGCAGCCATCCTGATGACCTACCAGTTTATCGATGCCCTGTTCGCCGTACCGGCCGGCATGGCTCTGGTAATTCAGTCAGGCTTTCTGGTGTTGTTATATGCGCTGAATTATCGGGGCATTCATATTTCCGCTGCGCTGCAGCTGGGGCTGACCTTGAGCATGCTGGCTGTTCTGGCACTAATGCTGATTGCCCGAGCCCTGGTGGAACTGCCTGCCACCGTGACCAGCACATCTGGCAGTCATGTGCTGTCTGCAGCCGGGCTGGCTTTTTGGAGTTTTCTCGGCATTGAGGCCATGTCCCATCTGGCAGCGGATTTTCGCCGGCCAGACAGAGACCTGAAACCGGCCATTATGATTGGTGTGGTGCTGGTCGGCTGCATCTACCTGGGCTGTACCTGGCTGATTCTTTCTGTCCCCACTCATGCGCCCCTAGCCATGGTTGGCGTGTTCGACCGACTGCTCGGTGGCTCCGGCGCGCAGATTATCGGCCTGCTCGGGCTGGCCGGCGGGATTGCTGCGGTGAATATCTATACCGCCAGCCTGATCCGCCTGACCCTGAGTTTTTCCCGGGCGGGCGTACTGCCGGCCTGGTTCAGCAAATGCAACCGCTATGGTGTCTCGGAACGGGCGCTGGTCACTCTGTTACTGGTGGTGGCCATCATATTGGTCGCCACCCACCAGAGCGGGCAAAACCTGGAAGACCTGGTGTCCTGGGTCAATGGCATTTTCGTCATGATCTATTTTGCAGCCATGCTGGCGGCTTTTCGCCTGTTGCCGGCCAGCTATCACTGGCTAACCGCCCCGGGCTGCCTGTTCTGCCTGATGCTGGCGTGGGGGTTAGGCTGGAAAATGGCTTATGCCGTGGGGATGGTGGTGATTGCTGCCCCTCTGCTGTGGCTGCAACACCAGCGGAAAACAAAAACAGGCTATACACCCAGTTAACCCCCCCACTGAGCGCCAGTGAAGTGACCCGGTTATCCTGTCACTCCTGCATCAGTTCGCCACCTCGCCGGGCCACACCCGGATAACTCTCGCCGGGCAAGAAAGCAGACAACGCCAACAGCTTCTCACCCAACAGTGCCTCGCTGCCAGCCACCACATTGATGTGCCCCATTTTACGCCCCGGCCGACAGGCTTTGCCGTACCAGTGGCTGGTGACGTTGGCAACAGACAACACCTCAACAGGAATATCCGCCTGCCCCAGAACATTAATCATGGCGCTCGGCCCGATCGCCTCTGTACTGCCCAAAGGCAGGCCGGCCACCGCGCGCAGATGATTCTCAAACTGACTGCACAGGGTACCCTGCTGCGTCCAGTGGCCGGAGTTGTGCACCCGGGGAGCAATCTCGTTAACAATAAGCTGACCGTCAACATCGAAAAATTCGATGGCCAGTACGCCAACATAATCCAGCACCGAAGCCAGCCTGGTGAAAGCATCCACTGCCTGCTGATGGATATCACCGTCAACAGCCCTGGCCAGCGACAGCGTCAACACACCATGGGTGTGCTCATTTTCAGTCACCGGATAAACAGCCATGTTGCCCGCACGGTCACGCACCCCAATCACCGAAAGCTCACGCCGAAAGGGAACCATCTGCTCCGCAATGATGGCGTGTTGTGCATCCGCGGCAAGAAATGCGGCCATTTCTGCCCAGACCGGCGCCACATCGCTGTCAGCGTGCAGCCGCCACTGGCCCTTGCCATCGTAGCCGGCCTGACAGGTTTTGATCACCAGCGGCAGACCAAGCGTTTCCATGGCCTGATCCAGATGGGCGCGGGTGGTAATCAGTTGATACGCGGCACAAGGCACTCCGGCCTGTGCCAGCAGTGTCTTTTCCAGAGCGCGGTCACCACCGATTTTGATGGCCTGTTGGCCGGGGTAAAACTTTCCCGAAGCCTCACACTGGCTCAGCACCGCATCGGGAATGTGTTCAAACTCGGCGGTAATGGCTTCACAGTCGGCAATGGCCTGAACAAGCGTTTGATCAATAACCTGCCGGGTTAAGGGGTGCACCAGCTGGCCTGAGCCAACATCGAAAGAGATGACATTAATATCCAGCGGCGCCCCGGCCAGACTCATCATGCGGGCAAGCTGGCCGGCACCTAACACTAAAACGTTCATACAAATCTCTGGTAACCGGTTTGACTTATGGCTGGGCAGCCGGGTCTGGATTGGCCAGCACCATTTGCGTCTGCTGCTGGCGAAACGCATCAATACGCGCTTGCAACTCAGGCTGCTGACAGCCGAGTATCTGGGCTGCCAGCAAACCGGCGTTGGCCGCACCGGCCTCACCGATGGCTAACGTGCCGACAGCCACTCCCCTGGGCATCTGACAAATAGACAACAGAGAATCAATACCGTTCAGCGCCTTTGATCTCACCGGTACACCAAGCACCGGCAAACTGGTAAATGCGGCTGCCATACCAGGCAGATGGGCGGCACCACCGGCACCGGCAATAATCACCTTAATACCACGGGATGCCGCTTGTGAGGCGTACTCGGCCAATAAATGGGGAGTCCGGTGAGCAGAAACCACTTTGGTTTCATAATCAATACCGAATGTTGCCAACATCTCAGCCGCGTACTGCATGGTTGGCCAATCAGAACTGGACCCCATGATAATGCCAACAGTCATAAACCCCTCCCTTGTTGCAGAAGCCTCATCATAACATAGTTCTTGAACCCGACTGCCATTGCCATTATAAAGAGCAGCAGTCACCCTGGGTGTCATTTATGCGTCAGTTGACTTTTATAGGCCAAAGCACACTCTTGCTCAGCCCTGTGGGCAATGCACTAGAATGTGTGCTTCTTTTTGCAATCAGGTCAATGTCAGTAATCCGTTATGAAAAAACCATTTGAATCCGGGGATCTGGTCACCACGCATTTTTACCCGGTGCAGAAACACCTTCTGCGCACCGTTATTCGCTGTTATCGTTCTATTGACTGCCCATCAGGCTGGCTGGTTGATACAAAAGACGACAATGGAAAAATGTTAAAGGCACTGGATGCCAAGTGGTTTAAACGCGCTGAACCGGCGTAAGCAAAACCCATTGTTGTATTGCACGGCTGCGCTGACAAAAAACAACAATGGTTTTTTATAACAGGGAAATGGTAGTCGGTACTGGACTTGAACCAGCGACCCCCACCATGTCAAGGTGGTGCTCTACCAACTGAGCTAACCGACTGAAGACGTATCCCGGAACCGGAACACGATTGAAACTGGTAGTCGGTACTGGACTTGAACCAGCGACCCCCACCATGTCAAGGTGGTGCTCTACCAACTGAGCTAACCGACTGAAGCGCCGCGTATATTATCAATGCCGCTAAAAAATGCAACACTTCATGACGATAATTCTAACCGGCAGTAAACAATAACGTGCAAACACCATAATCGGCTGCCGGCAAAAAGCAGCATCACGGCTAATGCTTTAACACCCGCTCCCGCAACAAGGCAATCTCATCACGAACCGCAGCAGCCCGTTCAAACTCCAGGTTACGCGAATGCTCCATCATTTGCGCCTCCAGCTTTTTGATGGTGGCGGCCATAACGTCGGGCGTCATGGGTTGCTGGTAATCGGTGGCTGATACGGCCGCTGCTTTTTGCCCTTTGCTGCCCTTCTTGCGCCCGGGTATTACTGCCCCTTCGAGGATATCCGTCACCGACTTATAAACACTTTTCGGGGTGATATTGTGCTGCTTGTTAAAAGCCAACTGCTTTGTCCGCCGTCGTTCGGTTTCGATAATGGCTCTGTCCATGGAGCCGGTCACCCGGTCGCCATAGAGAATGGCCCGGCCATTGATGTGCCGCGCCGCACGCCCGATGGTCTGGATCAGTGAGCGGTCCGAGCGCAGAAACCCCTCTTTATCGGCGTCCAAAATGGCCACCAGCGAGACCTCAGGCATGTCCAACCCTTCACGCAGCAAGTTGATGCCCACCAGCACATCAAAAGCGCCAATACGCAGGTCACGGATAATCTCCACCCGCTCAACGGTATCAATATCCGAGTGGAGGTAACGCACTCGCACGCCCTGCTCATGAAGAAATTCGGTCAGATCCTCCGCCATGCGCTTGGTCAGCACCGTCACCAGAATCCGCTCCTGCCTGGCCACCGTGCGGTTAATTTCCGTCAGCAGGTCATCCACCTGAGCACTGGCCGGGCGCACGTCAATTTGCGGGTCCACCAAGCCGGTGGGGCGCACCACCTGCTCAACCACCTGCCCCTGGTGTTCTTCTTCGTATTTGCCGGGCGTCGCCGAGACGAAAATAGTCTGCGGTCGTCGTGCTTCCCACTCTTCAAACTTCATTGGCCGGTTATCCAGCGCCGATGGCAGACGGAAGCCGTATTCCACCAAGGTCTCTTTGCGCGACCGGTCACCTTTATACATGGCACCAATCTGCGGCACCGTGACGTGGGATTCATCAATAACCAGCAGTGCATTGGGGGGAATGTAATCAAACAGGGTCGGCGGCGGTTCACCTGCCTTATTGCCCGACAGGTAGCGGGAGTAGTTCTCAATACCGGTGCAGTAGCCCAGTTCAATCATCATTTCCAGATCAAACTGCGTGCGCTGCTCCAGACGCTGGGCTTCCACCAGTTTGTTATTGTCCCGCAATACCTTCAGTCGCTCCACCAGCTCCACCTTGATGGCATCCACCGCATCAAGAATGGTCTGGCGCGGGGTGACGTAGTGGGTTTTCGGATAGATGGTTGCCCTGGGCAGCTTGCGCAAAATCTCGCCGGTCAACGGATCAAACTCGCTGATGGCCTCCAGCTCATCATCAAACAGCTCCAGGCGCAGGGCTTCGCGTTCCGATTCGGCCGGAAAAATATCGATCACATCACCTCGCACCCGGTAGGTGGCCCGGCGAAAATCGGCGTCGTTACGGGTGTACTGCAACTCGGCCAGACGGCGCAGAATGGTGCGCTGATCAACCCGGTCACCCCGGTCCAGATGCATCATCATCTTCAGGTAAGATTGCGGATCACCCAGGCCGTAAATGGCTGATACCGTGGCCACAATGATGGCGTCCGGACGCTCCATAAGCGCCTTGGTAGCAGACAGACGCATCTGCTCGATGTGCTCATTGACCGAAGCGTCTTTTTCAATGTACGTGTCTGACGTCGGCACGTAAGCTTCCGGCTGGTAATAATCGTAATAGGAGACAAAATACTCCACGGCGTTATTGGGAAAAAACTCCCGAAACTCACCATACAGTTGTGCCGCCAGGGTTTTGTTATGAACCATGACGATGGTCGGGCGCTGAATCTTCTCAATCACATTGGCGACGGTAAACGTCTTGCCCGAGCCGGTAACCCCAAGCAGGGTCTGACAGGCTAGGCCAGCATCAATGCCTTTGACCAGCTGCTCGATGGCCCCAGGCTGATCGCCGGCCGGAGCGAAACGGGAAGAAACTTTAAACGTCTGACTCATGCTAACCTTCTGACGGGTGAAAATCTGCGACACGCCTTGCCAGCCACAGAAAAACGGATGCCAAGCCCACACCGTATTGTGTATGATGGCCGAATTGTGCTGCCTGGGCGGAATTATATCCCGGGGCCATAATCATAAACGAGGAATACCGTGACTCCATCCCAACGAGTACAGATGGTCAAGCCCTCCCCCACGTTGGCCGTTACCGCTAAAGCGGCCCAGCTGAGGGCGGCCGGACACGACATTATTGGCCTGGGTGCCGGCGAGCCGGACTTTGATACCCCGGAGCATATCAAGGCAGCGGCCGTCAAAGCCATTGCCGATGGTCAAACCAGGTACACCGCCGTCGATGGCACCGCAGAGCTCAAGCAGGCGGTGATTGATAAATTCCAGAGAGATAACGGGCTGAGTTACACCCCGCAACAGATCCTGATTTCCTGTGGCGGCAAACAGAGCTTTTTTAACCTGGCCCTGGCCCTGCTCAACAAAGGGGATGAGGTCATCATCCCGGCACCCTACTGGGTATCGTATCCCGATATGGTACTGATTGCTGAAGGCGTGCCGGTGATCATCAAGACCAGCCTGGAAAATCGGTTTAAAATCACCGCACAGCAACTGGCAGCGGCAATCACCGACAAAACCCGCCTGGTGGTACTCAACAGCCCGTCTAATCCGTCCGGTGTCGCCTATAGCAGCAGCGAGTTACAAGCGCTGGCTGACGTATTGAAAAAACACCCCGGGCTAATGATCGCCACTGATGACATGTACGAGCACATTCTCTGGAGCGAGGAGCCGTTCAGCAATATTTTGATGGTCTGCCCGGAGCTTTACGATCGTACTATCGTACTTAACGGTGTTTCCAAAGCTTACGCCATGACCGGTTGGCGCATTGGCTACGCGGGCGGTCCCCAGTGGCTGATGCAGAATATGAAAAAGATTCAGTCACAGAGCACCTCAAACCCCTGCTCCATCGCCCAGGCGGCAGCCACCGAAGCACTCAACGGCCCGCAGGACTGCGTGCAGGACATGCTCACTGTGTTCAAGCGTCGCCATGACTACGTGATAAACCGACTGCAACAATTGCCCAGTGTCAGGGCCATTGCCGGCGATGGTACATTTTACGCCTTTGCCGATTTCAGTCAGGCTATACACGACCTTGGTCTGACAACTGATACCGAGCTGGCTGCCCTGCTGTTGGAAAAAGGCGTGGCGTTGGTGCCCGGCTCAGCCTTTGGCTGCGAAGGTTGCCTGCGGCTCTCATTTGCCACCAGCGACGAGGCTCTGGAAAAAGCCCTGGATCGTCTTCAGGCAACGCTGTCGGGCAGATAATTCCTGCCAACGGGTGCTCACCGACAGGACTCATTCGCTTGACAGCCACCATAATACAGATAAAATTCGTGGGACTGATCCCCGATAGCTCAGTTGGTAGAGCAAATGACTGTTAATCATTGGGTCGCTGGTTCGAGTCCAGCTCGGGGAGCCACCCACAGCCTTTCTTTCAAACACCTTCCTCATCGACAAACGCATCATAGGGCGCTGCCCGTCACCCTGACAATCACACGCCGAGCAGTTTGATCACCTTGTTTTCATGATTACGCCAGTGGTCGTCTTTTTCTGTTTGCTCCCCATCCGGATTCAGCACCCTCGCCCGCTCAAACAATGGCAGGTAGTCTTGTGGCGGATGCCCGAGAATGCGTGCGCAGTGCGCCTTATGGCTAAGCAATAAACTGTTTTGCGGGAATTTCTGCAAGGCACCGTCGGCGATCTCATAAGCTTTGGTGCACAACGCCTTGCCTTTAGCCCGGCCCTGGCCCAGGTAGCAGTGCAGTGCTTCGTTGAAATACCGGACAGAGACTGTCAGATCGTGCTGAGCCTTGCGGCGCAAACCGGCAACCCGCTGATCAAATTCTGCCCACTTACACTGTCGGCACAGGTCAATCAGACTGAGGGCCAGAAAGTCTGCATCCTCAGGGTAACACTCCAGGCAAGCACTGAGCAGCTCACTGTGCTGTTTTTCAAGCCCCGCCGTTTCCAGCAGTCGCAACATGGCCATATCCAGAACCGGGCTACCGCAAGGGCCGTGAACAGTGGTGGTTACTGGTTCCTCAGGGCCGATCTTCATCATGGCCAACAGCAACGTTTTGGCTTCCTGGTAGCGGTTCTCAGTTGTCAGGAGTCTGACCATGGTCAGGTCCAGATCATGCTGGCGGCATGGAGTAATTTGAGCCTGCTGTTCTGGCAGCCCCTGCTGCTCGCTCCTGCGGTAGAGGTCCATGGTGGCCAACAGCAGTTTTTTTGCGGCACTGGTGTCGCCCTGCCGGATATACAGCATGATCATCGACATATTCATGGTGGCGTCGTTGCAAGGGGTGAACCTGAGCTGATCTACCGGGATAGTGATCCGTAGGTGTAGCGGGCAGCTTTTCATCATGGCCAGCATCAGTTGCCGGGCGACCCCATGAGTCTGTACACGCCGACTCAGCACGGCAAACAGCATTTGGTTCAGCGCCCGTTGCTGACAGGGTGTCGTCAGGGCCTTTTTGCGGGACAGGTTCTGTTGATTGTTCGGCCGATGCAACTTCATCATGGCCAGCAACAGGTTGATGGACTTCTCTTGCTCGTTCATTTCTAACAAGATGGCGACTGCTGTGCGATCCACATCGTTGTGCCCACAAGGTGTGAACAAACCCTCACCGAGTGCCTGGTTGCCTTCATTCAGGCAATTTCGCACCATGATCTCCTGCAACAGTTGCCGGGCGATCTCTTTTTTACCAGCCCGGCTCAGCAGCCTGAGCAGTGCCATGTTGTGTTCGTGGCGCAGGCAGGGAGTCTGCATGGCCTGCTCCCGGGACAGTTGCCCCAGCTCCCACCGCCTTGTCCGGTATGTAGCCATGGATGACAGCATTAGTGTTATGGCTGCCTCAACGTTGCCCTGTTCCTCATGGACAGAGGCCATGGCCATATCCACTTCGTTGTTGCCACAGGCGGTAACCAGCGCCTCTTCCCGTAACAGACTGGATTGAGATTGCGGTCGGTGGGTGCGCATTAGCGCCAGCAATAACGACTCGGCCTCGGTGTATTTGGCCCTTTGGCACAACACTTTTGCCATTTGCAGATCCAGCTTCTGGTTGCCACAAGGGGTGACAAGCGCCACCGACGGCGACAGGCCACGCTCGCGTTCCGGACGCTGTTGTGCCACGATCCTGCACATCAGCGCCTCTGCTGCGGGGAGATTTTTCTGACTGCCCTGCAGCTGAACCATGGCCAAATCCCATGAATCACAGCCGCATGGCGTGGTGATCGCCCTGGGCCTGGGCAGATTGCGCTGATCTTTCGGGCGATGGCTGTCCATAACCTGTAACAAAAATGCCTCCGCTTCCGCTAGTCGATGTTCGTCGCTCAACAATCTGAGCATGGTTGAGTTGAGATTGCTGTCGTCACAGGGAGCAATACCTCCCACTGCCGTCGATCCGTTTTTGCCTGAAGTTTGCATAACGGCCGTAAGCAAATGAATAGCGGCCGTTCTGTTGCCTTCTTTGTGCAGTTGCCTGACCAGCGCCATGTTCCATTTGTGGTCGCTGCATGGTGTTGTCCACAGGTCTTGATCCTCAATAAGTTGATGTCGGGCTGGCTCGGCACGGGCCATGGCTTGTAGAATGAACAACCGTGCCTGATGATCTTTGCCGCTTTCTGACAGTAACCGAGACAGATTCAGGTTGAGCATCTCATCGGCACAGGGCAGTGGTGATACCGGATTGGCCGTTAGTCGCTTCTGTCGTTTGATCGGGTACTTGCACATGAGCACCAGCAACATCGTCTCTGCTTCAGCAAAACGCTGCTGTTTTTCCAGAATCCGACACATCAGCACGTCCAGTTCATTGTTGCCGCACAGTGTGCGCATTATCTCCTCTTCAGGCAGATCAAGCTGTTCCGGTGGGCGCAGACTGGCCATAATACCCAGCAGCAGCCTCCTGGCTTTGTCATAATGACCCCTGCCAAGATGCACACGCACCATGGCCTGATCCAATCTTTGATGGCCGCAGGGAGTGATGAGTGCAACCTGTTCATCCAGATTGACACGTTCAGGGTCTGCCCACTCCATGGTCCGCAGAAGTAGCGGCCGGCTTTGCAAGTATTTACCCGAATTGATCAGTACATGGGCCAGGGTCAGGTTCACGGCCATCATGTGTTTTACCTGAGTACTGTCGGTAAATTTTTCCTGCAGTGCATTCAGGATGCCCTCTGCCTCGGCCCAGTGCGGCCTGCCCTGACGCAGCAATGACCGGGCCAGACCCTCCTTCAGGCTATCAACTACCCACTGGGAGTTACCGCGAACCTCCAGCAGAGCACGAAACCGCGCTTCCGCTTCAGCCGGACTTTCCTTCAAATACCCAAATGCTTCGTCCATATCGCGCCGTTGAACGCATTCAGGCTCCTGAGTTTTTACCGCTGTGCGAGGGGCTTTTGCGATGCGTTGGCCGGTGTTTTTAACGGCGGCGGAAGTGGCAATCGTTCTGGCCACGATACTGGCCAGCGTGACTTTCTTTTCTGTGTTGTTTTCAGGTAGCGACAGGGCTTCGGGCTTTGCCTGTTCTGCAGTCAGTGGCTTGACAGTGCTTACTTGGGTCGTACTGGCTGTTGCGTTTTTTGGGGATGCTGCGGGGGCGGACGGATTGTTCGCATTGGTGGTGCCGAGTGATGCAGTTTCAGGAGGGACGGTCTGTTCGGGTATTTTTTCTGACGTTGGTGGTATGTCTTTAGTTGGTACTTCACAGACCACTGTCGTTTTTACTATAACTCCGTTCTCTGGCACGGTTTTGCTGATTGCCGGGGAGGCAGCAACCAGGATGTCCTCTTTTTTATGCGGCGTGCTTTTGGCAGTGGTGGTTTTTTCAGAATCTTTGTCTGTGGTCGCTGGCGTGGGCGGCCTGGTTTGAACAACGACCTCGTCAGGTACTGTTTTGGTCGTTGGCGCCGTTGTTTGAACAGGATCTTTCTCTGTGCTTGCTGGTGTAACCGTACTGACTTTTCTGATTTTACTCTCTGCCGGAGCCCGCTCTACCGGTGCTGGTAGTGGTATTTCAGCTTCATCACCTGGTTGGTTACCTACGGAGGTGTTTTTTTTACTAGTCTTGTCGGGCGGCCATGAGGTGGCTTGGCAGGGCTCGTTATGCCCGGTCTGCTGCTCTGTTTTGCCGACCTGAACCGAGGGCAGTGCTGGAAAGGCATCCATATTGCTGACAAACCGCACCTCATCCCGGTCGTCGTCATCATCATGGTGGTGGTGATTAGATGCCCCGACTGTTGCCTTAAACGCTTGCCCCGGCACGAACTCTTTAGCCAGGGGGTTAAGTGCTGACGTGGCTCTGTTATTAAATGCCTGCGCCTGACGCTCTTGCAGGCACTGCGGACAGTTCGGGTTAAAATAAGGGAGGAACGCGTAACCGTAGACAGTTGTCGGATACATACCATCAAGTCCTGTTATTCAGATTTTTTTTTATTGATGGTGGTTTAAAGTAGCAAAATTTTTCAGGACTATGATGGCAATTAACTGTTAATTCACTTCCCAGTGTCGCTCCCAGTTGGTGTACACCCGTTTCGGGTACCAGGTTTTACCGAGGCTGCCATTGTAGCGAGCCAGCGCCCGGGTCAGGTTACCACTCTCTTTTTCCAGATAGTGGTTCAGGATGGTGACGCCGTAGCGGATATTGGTGTGCAGATTCATCAGGTCGTCTTGCTTGTTACCAATAATGAACTTCCAAAAAGGCATAATCTGCATCAGGCCGAGGGCACCGGCGGAAGAAATCGCCTTGGGATCGAACGTGGATTCGGTGTGAATAACGGCCAGCACCAGCTCAGGCGGCAAGTTAACTTTCTGAGCTTCGTAGTGGACCCGGGCCACCATTTCCAGGCGCAGTACCGGGTCATCGACGTATCTTTCCAGCCGGGAGGACATATCCATCAGCCAGACCTGGGTATCGAAGTTTGTGGCCGAGGCGTTGAGATACCGTTGGCCAGGCGGGTTGGATTGACTCCAGCCAGGCATCCCCACCAGGGACAGGCAGAGGCCCAAAGCACAGCCAAGTGCTTTGGGATACCAGCGGTTCAGTGCATTACGTGTTGATGCGTGCTTTGAGCAGGTCGATGATTTCACCAAGCTGAATATCTTCCTTGTCGTTGGCAGTGCGGTGTTTGTACTCCACCATGCCATCGCTCAGCCCACGGTCACTGAGCACCACGCGATGGGGAATACCGATAAGCTCCATATCGGCAAACTTCACCCCGGGGCTAGCTTTTCTGTCGTCCAGCAATACTTCAAAACCGGCCGCTGTCAGCTCCTGGTAGAGCTTCTCTGCCGCCTCACGCACTTCTGCTGATTTCTCTATTTTCAATGGCACCAGAGCGATCTGGAAAGGGGCGATGGCGTCTGGCCAGATAATGCCCCGGTCGTCATAATTCTGCTCGATGGCGGCGGCAACAGTCCTTGATACGCCAAGACCGTAGCATCCCATGGCCAGCGGAATGCTCTTGCCATTTTCACTCAGTACAGTGGCGTTCATGGCCTCGCTGTACTTGGTGCCGAGCTGGAAAATATGGCCAACCTCAATGCCGCGTTTGATAAACAGCTGGCCTTTGCCACAAGGGCTGGGGTCGCCTTCGCGAATATTGCGCAGGTCTTCGATGCGGGTAAAGGCGCAGTCACGCTCCCAGTTGATGCCAAAGTGGTGCTTGCCATCGATATTGGCACCAGCGGTGAAATCGGCCATTTTGGCCACGGTGCGATCAACAATCACCGGAATCGGGCAGTTGACCGGGCCAAGAGAGCCGGCACCAGCGCCCATAATGGCTTTGATCTCGTCATCATTGGCAAAGCGCAAAGGTGAGGCGACATCGGCCAGGTTTTCGGCCTTGACTTCGTTCAGTTCGTGATCACCACGGATCAGCAAGGCAACAAACTCGTAGTCAACCTCATCAGTCGCCGCAACGATCAGTGTTTTGACCGTTTTTTCCACTGGCAGGTTAAACTGCGCTACCAGTTGGTCAATGGTTTTGGCATCCGGCGTATCCACCAGAGTCATTCCGGCCGACGGTGCCGGACGTTCACCGGCCGGGGCCAACGCTTCGGCTTTTTCGATATTGGCCGCGTAATCGCTCTGATCACTGAAGACGATGGCATCCTCGCCGGACTCAGCCAGCACATGAAACTCCTGGGAACCACTGCCGCCGATGGCACCGCTGTCAGCCTGAACCGCCCGGTACTCAAGACCCAAGCGATCAAAGATGCGACAGTAGGTGTCGTGCATGTTCTGGTATTCGGCTTTCAGGCACTGCTCGCTGGCGTGGAATGAGTAGGCATCTTTCATCAGGAACTCACGGCCACGCATCAGGCCAAAACGTGGACGACGCTCGTCGCGGAATTTGGTCTGAATCTGATACAGGTTGATGGGCAGTTGCCTGTAGCTGTTCAGCTCATTGCGGGCGATGTCGGTGATGACTTCTTCGTGGGTCGGGCCAATAACAAAGTCGCGGCCGTGACGATCCTGAAACCGCAGCAGCTCGACACCAAACTGATCCCAGCGGCCGGTTTCCTGCCACAGTTCCGCCGGTTGCACCGCTGGCATCAGCGTTTCCAGGGCACCGCTGCGGTTCATCTCCTGGCGCACGATATTTTCTACTTTTTGCAGTACTCTCAAGCCCAGCGGTAGCCAGGTGTAGAGGCCGGAGGCCAGTTTACGGATCATGCCGGCGCGCAACATCAGCTGATGACTGATGACCACCGCATCGGCAGGCGTCTCCTTCAGGGTTGGAATCAGGTACTGACTGGTTCTCATGTGTTTATTTACCGGACTATACGGGGGAATGAAATAAAGCGTCATTCTAAAGACAATCGGTTATTATACCAACCGCTGTGGCGAAATCCGCCACTACTTTTTGCCGGATGGTTTTCATTGTGAGTAGTTTTCAACTGGATTCCCGACTGGCCCGGGATTGCCTTGTGGTTGGTGATTTCCCCCTGTGCCGACTGCTGTTAATGAACGACAGTCATTATCCATGGTTTATCCTGGTGCCCCGAATTGCCGATGTGCAGGAGATTTATCAGCTGGACGACACCGATCAGCAGCAGTTGCTGAGTGAATCGTCTTTCCTGGCACACACGTTACACGTGCTGTTTCTGGCGGACAAAATGAATATTGCCGCGCTCGGTAATGTGGTTTCTCAGCTGCATATTCACCATGTGGTCCGTTACCACACGGATGCCGCATGGCCAGCGCCCGTTTGGGGCAAACAGGCCGCACAGCCTTATTCGCCGGAAGAACTGGCTGAGGTGATGGCAAAACTGGCACGGGGGTTGGCAGATATGCCGTCTTTTACGTGGCTTTTTGCACAGCAATAAATAACGCTGTCCCCTCCTTTTTTCTCTGCCTGTCGGCTGATCACTGATCAGCGACGGTGTACAACAATCGTCTTCGTACTGTGGGCAGCTGAATACGCTACCTGCGGGGAGTAATCATGCAAGAAGAACTGTTTGAGCTGCAAATGCAGCTCAGTTACCAGGAAGATACCATCGCTCAGTTAAATGACGTGGTTACCCGACAACAGCAGGACATTCAGCGCCTGACAGAAGCCTTTGCATGGTTGAAAAAACAGTTTGAGGACATGGCCGCCGGACAGCCAGAAAACCAGGACGTGCCGCCGCCCCATTACTGATTGGCACGGCGCACTTGCGGCCGGCTTATTTTCTGGTTTTGGTCCCGAGAAGGGTGACATCTTCTGCCTGCAAGCCCTTCTCTTTTTCCACCACCACAAACTCTACGCGCTGTCCTTCACCGAGCGTCTTGCGACCTGCACCACGAATGGCGCGATAGTGAACAAAAACGTCGTCACCGCCATCGGTGGTGATAAAACCAAACCCTTTGGCGACATTAAACCATTTGACTGACCCGCTCTCGCGATGATCAGCAGACACATTAAGAGATACTGAGGGTAAATCGATGACTACCAAAACGATTGTCCCGACACAAAGAGCGATTAACGCCAGCTGATCGAGGGCAACATTGGCGATTGCCAATGTGCTGTTCAGGGTGTGGCTAAACGCTGCGGCAATTCCGGCCAAAAGCAAGACAGAACCAACGAATTGGCTTTTTCCCCGGCTTTTTCCACTGCCGGCCAACAGGTTCACCAGGGCGGCCATAAGCAGCACACCAGTATCGTTACTGCCATCAATGAGGCCACTCATGTTAGCGATGACGAGCAGCAATGCAGAGAAGCCAGCAACCAGGTGCAAAATGTTGAAATAGTTCAAGGCATGTTCCCTTTTTTGTTGTTCAGTATCGGTACTGCTTTATGTTTTGATGGAACAGACGGTTTCCAATACCAGTCGTTAATTTACCGCCACCGTGTTTTTTTCTCAAACACTCCGGTAATTTGCCGGTGAATCTTTTGCTAAAAAGTACTCGACGTAAAAAAATACCAAGATTATAGTGATATCCAGCATCTGAAGGTCGGCGCTTACTGTGCCTTGGTAGCAAAAACCATCGGATAGCCAATAGCTGTCAGGGAGTCGTCACAGGGGCAAGCCGCCCTCAGACGGTCAAACAATTATAAAAAGAACTTAATACCCTGGTCGCAGGGGAGAAAAATAAAGGGAATTATTTTCAGGAGGGTGCATCTATGGCTGCCAAAAAAGGGGCTGCTAAGAAAACGGGTGTGAAAAAAGGCGCTACCAAGAAAGTAGCGAGCAAAGTGACAAGCAAAAAAGTGACCACCAAAAAAGTGGCCACCAAAAAAGGCGTCACTAAGAAAGCGCCAGCTAAAAAGGCGGTCGCCATTAAAGAGAAGTACAGCAAAACCCAGATACTCACAGAGATTGCGCAAAGCACCGGCCTTAGCCGCATGCAAGTGAGTTCCGTGCTTGAAGAGCTGAGCACGCTGGTAGAACGTCACGTTAAAAAGCGCAGCTGTGGCGAGTTCACTTTGCCCGGCCTGTTAAAAATCGTGACCAGGAAAAAGCCCGCCCAGAAAGCCAGAAAAGGTGTACCCAATCCCTTCAAACCCGGTGAATTTATGGATGTGGCGGCAAAACCTGCATCCATTCAGGTTAAGATCAGGCCACTGAAAAAACTGAAGGAGTTTGCTGCTTCTTGATTGGGTGGCTGCACGCAATCCAGCAAAGAGACTTTGATGTCCGATGCCACTCGCGCCAAAACGAGTGGCCCTTTTTCCTGTGCAGATATTTGCCTGTTTTCCTCATCAACACTAAACAACCTATAACCCAATGGCACTGACTTAAGCGGAAAAACCTGTCATAGCAAGGGCTTGCCCAAGAGAAATCGACTATAAAATAGTCACACAATCTTGAATCCTAATGA
>Ga0126343_10000243_pt1 | contig 18920 bp, 15 predicted proteins | sample Cyp2metagenome_FD_92531 | JGI IMG/M metagenome (GOLD analysis project Ga0126343, IMG submission 92531) | Coral microbial communities from Lord Howe Island, Old Settlement Bay, Australia - Cyphastrea 2 metagenome | ecosystem: Host-associated > Invertebrates > Cnidaria > Coral ...
AGCGGGCATGATTCGTAGCAATATGACCGGTAAACTGCATCTCACAATGGCACAGAATCACTAAAATTCCAGTCGATATCACTAAAATTCCAGTCAATCATGAGGGGGGCTGAATAGTTACTAAAAAGGAGTGCATTATAACCAAACCTGGCAGGAAGGTGAGACAAGGATTGCCTCTGGAGGGGTCATTCGAACAACGACCCATCAGGGGGGTAAGACTGGAAATTTGTCGGGATATCGTTCGATTTGTGCGTACCTGCCTCCTTCGTAATTATCCGCAAAGCGGATATTCAGCCTGGAGGCATTTCGTTGAGTGGCCAACCACTCTTTTTTACGTTCATCAAGTGCCTGGAGTTGTGCCGCGCACACTGATGCAAGCCTGACAGTCTTTGGTGGCTTTGTCCGCCTGAACGGCCGTAACTTCCTTATTGCCGGCTGTAACTTCTCTGATGGCTGTAACTTCCTTAGCGGTTTTAACGGTTTTAACGGTTTGGATGCATCAAACGGATTTAACGAATTAAACAAATCCAACAAATTTAACAAATTAAGCCACTTTACGGGCTTTAATGGCTCTGGATTGCTGGCCAGCCTCTGCTCTTCCTGAAACATCTCGATTATCACGGCTTCGATGATGTCATCTCCTTTTGCATTGGTCACTGCCTGCACATCACTGTGACAGCGAAACTGCTTGCTCGACTTCATCAAAAAAGGGGTCTCTGCCTGAGTATCTTTATCTAAATGTACGACCGTAAAATATTTTTCAATCACGCCGGCATGTTGTGACTGAGATTGTAACTGCTCATTTTTTACTGGAGAGCCTTCATTTTCAGACTCACCAGGCAAAAATCGGCTTTGTAATTCGATAGAAAAAAGGGTGAACGTATAAAGCTTATCCGCACCCATGACCTGAGCAACTATAGCCCCGGTTCCCGCTTCATAAAAAAGATTCTCTACCACAACTTTTCCGGAAACACCCGACTCTCTGGCAAGGTCACTCCCTTCAGTAATAACGATGGTACTGATAGCCAGTTTTTCCTCCTCGCGCTGAACGTAGACCATGCTGGCCGTATCGAACAGACTTTTTGGCGCAATACTCACCGAGCCGTGATGAATCACAGGGCTTTGATCAGGGAAGCAGTCATCGGTGGTGATCCCACTGCCAAGGTAGGGTAAAGCCTCTGGCCCGCTCTCACACGGAAAATCACTCCCCTGGTATACCGATAACGAGGTTGGGTCAGCGGCAGTTATTGATCGCTCGTTGTCGTCACTACCTGGTATGTCACCCCAGAGGAAATCATCCCTCATAGGCAACAGTTCACCCGATGCGGTTCTGAAACAATCTGTACTGCCATTAGAAAAAGGCAATGCGCAAGCTTGAGGAGGGCAACTGCTTTCCTCGTGAGAAGGAAACAGGTAGTCGGTAACACGAGTGACGATGGATACTGTACGGTTTTTCAGCCCAGCCTCGGCACCACCAACCCTCTCCACAAAATGAGTGTGATCTGGGAACAAATAGCCTGATATACCACGTAACATCCTGTTCTTCCTGTAATTATCCGTATTTTTAAAATCAGCACCTGCACTCACCGATTTCTGGTATTGGCAAAGAGCCATTGCTTCTTATGCCAAGTGATCATGTTTGATGATTAATATGAACACAGTACACAAATTCTTTTCGGATCCATCCTCAAGAACTTGTCGTTTAGCTGTTTAGACATGGATTTAGCAAAAACGTTCCAATCTGTTTGGCAGAACAATGACAAAAACCGGATAAAAAAAAGGGAGCTCAGCCTAACGGCTGAACTCCCACTCGAAGATAACTCTTAAAAGAAAGAATTACTCGATGATTTTGGCAACAACGCCGGCACCAACAGTACGGCCGCCTTCACGGATCGCGAAGCGCAGACCTTCTTCCATGGCTACTGGGTTGATCAGAGTAGCGATGAAGTTGATGTTGTCACCAGGCATTACCATTTCAACGCCTTCGTTCAGTTCTACTGCGCCAGTTACGTCAGTAGTACGGAAGTAGAACTGTGGACGATAGCCTTTGAAGAATGGAGTGTGACGACCGCCTTCTTCTTTAGACAGGATGTACACTTCAGCTTCGAACTTGGTGTGTGGCTTAACGGTGCCTGGCTTGATCAGACACTGACCACGCTCAACGTCTTCACGCTTGGTGCCACGCAGCAGGGCGCCGATGTTCTCACCAGCACGGCCTTCGTCCAGCAGTTTGCGGAACATTTCAACACCGGTAACGGTAGTCTTGGTAGTCTCTTTGATACCAATGATTTCAACTTCGTTACCAACGTTAACGATACCACGCTCAACACGGCCAGTTACTACAGTACCACGGCCAGCGATGGAGAATACGTCTTCGATAGGCATCAGGAACGGCTGGTCGATAGCACGCTCTGGCTCTGGGATGTAGCTGTCCAGAGTTTCTACCAGCTTCTTGACAGCGGTAGTACCCATTTCGTTGTCGTCTTCACCGTTCAGAGCCATCAGGGCAGAACCGATGATGATTGGGGTGTCGTCGCCTGGGAATTCGTAAGTGTCGAGCAGCTCACGAACTTCCATTTCAACCAGTTCCAGCAGCTCAGCGTCGTCTACCATGTCAGCCTTGTTCAGGAACACGACGATGTAAGGAACGCCTACCTGACGAGACAGCAGGATGTGCTCACGAGTCTGTGGCATGGGGCCATCAGCAGCAGAACATACCAGGATAGCGCCGTCCATCTGGGCAGCACCGGTGATCATGTTCTTAACGTAGTCAGCGTGTCCTGGGCAGTCTACGTGGGCGTAGTGACGCTCAGCAGAATCATACTCTACGTGGGCAGTAGAGATGGTGATACCACGCTCACGCTCTTCAGGAGCGTTATCGATCTGGTCAAAAGCCTTGGCACTGCCGCCCCAAGTTTCAGCACATACGCGAGTCAGTGCTGCGGTCAGGGTAGTTTTACCGTGGTCAACGTGACCGATGGTGCCGACGTTAACGTGCGGCTTCGAACGTTCAAATTTTTCCTTAGCCATGTCTCTTAACCTTTAGCTATAGATAGTTTGATATCGGGTTAGATTTCCGGCAGGCATTCTAACAGCGATTGGTCAGGGAAAGGAATTTTCCAGTGCAAAAAAACTGAGAAATCCGCTTACTCTCCCCGACCATTGCAGTCAGTTATCCGACCTGAAATGCCATTGGCCTTTGGGCGTGCCCAAAGGCGTCAGGCTCTGAAATCAACCCTGGTTTTTGATAACCGCTTCAGCAATGCTGGCGGGCGCTTCGGCATACTCACAGAATTCCATGGAGTATGTTGCACGCCCCTGGGTTGCTGAACGCAGGTCAGTAGCGTAGCCGAACATTTCACCCAGCGGCACCTGAGCATTAATCACCTTGCCAGAAGGTGTGTCATCCATGCCCTGAACGAGGCCGCGACGACGGTTCAAGTCGCCCATAACGTCGCCCATGTAGTCTTCTGGTGTGACCACCTCGACTTTCATCATTGGCTCCATCAGGACTGGCTTGGCCTGCGGCGCATATTTCTTCAGAGCTTGTGAAGCAGCGATTTTAAACGCCATTTCATTGGAGTCAACATCATGGAAGGAGCCATCGTACAGACGAGCTTTCAGACCCAGCAGTGGGTAGCCGGCGATAACGCCGTTTTTCATCTGCTCTTCGATACCCTTCTGGATAGCCGGGATGTATTCCTTCGGAATAACACCACCGACGATCTCGTTGATAAATTCCAGACCTTCTTCGCCGTCGTTAGCCGGTGAGAATTCGATCACAACGTGTCCGTACTGCCCGCGACCACCGGACTGTTTGGCAAACTTGTGGTTGGCATCCACGGAGCCTTTGAGCTTCTCGCGGTAAGCAACCTGAGGTTTACCGATGTTGGCTTCAACCTTGAACTCGCGACGCATACGGTCAACGATGATGTCCAGGTGCAGCTCACCCATACCGGAGATGATGGTCTGGCCACTCTCTTCGTCGGTGTGAACGCGGAAAGACGGGTCTTCCTGAGCCAGTTTGCCCAGGGCAATGCCCATTTTTTCCTGGTCAGCCTTGGTCTTGGGCTCAACGGCCACAGAGATTACTGGCTCTGGGAACTCCATGCGCTCCAGAGTGATGATGCTGTCCATGGCACACAGAGTGTCACCGGTGGTGACGTCTTTCATGCCGATCAGGGCAACGATGTCACCGGCCACACACTCTTTGAGCTCTTCGCGGTTGTTGGCGTGCATCTGAACCATCCGGCCCACACGCTCTTTACGACTCTTGACCGGGTTGTAAACGGTATCACCGGAGTTCAGAACGCCGGAGTAGTTACGGATAAAGGTCAGAGTACCCACAAATGGGTCGGTGGCAATTTTGAATGCCAGGGCAGAGAACGGCGCGCTGTCGTCTGCTTCACGCACAGCAACTGTGCCGGCAGCGTCGTCCAGGATACCTTCGATCGCCTTAACTTCTTTCGGCGAAGGCATCAGCTCGATAACGGCGTCCAGTACTGCCTGCACACCCTTGTTCTTGAAGGCAGAGCCGCCAAAGACAGGGATGATTTCGTTGGCCAGCGTACGGGCACGGATGCCAGCCTTGATCTCTTCTTCTGACAGTTCACCCTCTTCGAGGTATTTTTCCATCAGCTCTTCAGAGCCTTCGGCAGCGGCTTCGACCATGAACTCGCGCATTTCGGCGCACAGCTCTTCCATGTCGGCCGGAATGTCGCCGTACTCGAAGGTCATGCCCTGGTCAGCTTCGTTCCACAGGATGGCCTTCATCTTCACCAGGTCAACCACGCCCTTGAACTCATCTTCAGAGCCGATGGTCATCTGCATAGGCACAGCGTTGGCGTTCAGACGATCGCGCAGCTGGTCAATAACCATCTCAAAGTTGGCACCGGTACGGTCCATCTTGTTGACGAAGACCATGCGCGGTACTTCGTACTTGTCGGCCTGACGCCATACAGTTTCGGTCTGCGGCTGTACGCCGGAAGAGCCACACAGTACAACCACTGCGCCGTCAAGAACACGCAAGGAACGCTCTACTTCGATGGTGAAGTCAACGTGCCCGGGGGTGTCGATAATGTTGATACGATGCTCGTCAAACTGAGCATCCATACCGCGCCAGAAACAGGTAGTGGCAGCGGAGGTAATAGTAATACCGCGCTCTTGCTCTTGCTCCATCCAGTCCATGGTGGCAGCACCATCATGAACTTCACCGATTTTATGGCTCAGACCGGTGTAAAAGAGAACGCGCTCTGTAGTCGTTGTCTTACCCGCGTCAACATGGGCACAGATACCGATGTTGCGATAGCGGTTGATCGGGGTTTTACGGGCCACGACTCAATCCTCTGATACTTAGAAACGGTAGTGGGAGAATGCCTTGTTGGCTTCAGCCATACGATGCACGTCTTCACGCTTCTTGACGGCAGCACCCTTGCTTTCAGCGGCATCCAGAAGTTCGCCAGCCAGGCGCAGTTTCATGGATTTTTCGCCACGCTTGCGGGCAGCGTCTACCAACCAGCGCATGGCCAGGGCGGTACGACGGGCAGGACGGACTTCAACCGGTACCTGATAAGTGGCACCACCAACACGGCGGGACTTAACCTCTACCATAGGAGCGATGGTTTCCAAAGCTTTTTCAAACAGCTCCAGAGGCTCCTTGCCGGTGCGCTCCAGGACAACGTCCAGGGCACCGTAGACGATCTTTTCAGCGACGGATTTCTTGCCGCTGACCATCACGTGGTTGATGAATTTGGTGAGTGTTTTGTTGCCAAACTTAGGATCTGGCAGCACGTCGCGCTTAGCGACTACGCGTCTTCTTGGCATTGATAAGGCCTCTGCGTCGGTCTTCAGGTAATCCAGGATCGTTCAGCAAAGTGCGTTGACCTGGCCTTACTCTCATCAACCTGATATTAAAAATTCGTTGCTTTTCTGGTCACTGGCCTGTTGCCAGCGGCTAGCTTAGCTCTTTGGTCGCTTGGTACCGTACTTGGAGCGGCCCTGCTTACGGTCGTTAACGCCCTGGGTATCCAGGCTACCGCGAACGGTGTGGTAACGAACACCTGGCAAGTCTTTTACACGACCGCCACGGATCAGGACAACACTGTGCTCCTGCAGGTTGTGACCTTCACCACCGATGTAGGAAGTCACTTCAAAGCCGTTGGTCAAACGCACACGACATACTTTACGCAGCGCCGAGTTAGGCTTTTTAGGAGTAGTGGTATAAACACGGGTGCAAACCCCGCGACGTTGTGGGCACGCCTGCAGCGCAGGTACGTCAGTCTTTCTGACTTTGCGCTTGCGGGGCTTGCGCACCAGCTGGTTAATCGTTGCCATTGAGCAAACTCCAATTGCTTCGCACAGCTATTGCAAAAAGCTATTTCCCATACAGATTGGTGATAACTAACTCGAAATGCCGTTGCGAAAACCGTTTCTAAGTGTCGGGCCTGAACCGTCAGAGGAAGTGCAGCTCAGGCGCCTGCCGTAAACAGCGAAAGCCGGCAGGAACCGGCTGGCGCATTGCCCGTCCTGAATCGGACGCAGACAGAATAAGGCGGTGAGATTTTACGGATTGACAATAGCGACGTCAAGCGGCGGTTTGGGGGGGGATGGTCGGTAAATACCTGAAAATCGGGCGTTGTGCGAGAGGTGGTTGATCATGGCGATTTAACACTCTGCAGAAGAGATCCCCAGTGATAAAAAATGTATACCCTTTGCTCTCCTTTTCCTTTGTTCTCCTTCCCTGTCAATTCGGACCATTGACCGGAAGCAGATTAATTATCCATACGACCAGATAATCCGTTGGGTTTTGAGGCATGAAAATCAATAGGTAACTGGAAAAAAATTGCGTCCGGGAGGATTTGTTATATTTTGTAGACGCCAACGATCACCAGAAAGCTTCAGATTTAGTGTAGCGTGAATAATGAACATGTAGTTAAACGTCCATTGCCATTTATTTTTGAATTAATAGCGGTTAACAAAACGTGATTTATAACCAAAGGAATTATGAAGACAATGCCTGCAAACGTAATAGAAACCCATCGACCAATATTTCCGGACAGCAAAGAGGCCCACCCCATTAATACCCTGAATGCTCCGGTCTCTGGCTTATTAACCACGTTGAATTGTTGTTATGAGTTTGTTAAATCGCTGAATCCGGGGCATGGTTATCACAAACCAGATGACGGACCGATGGTGCAGTTTGATTTTCGACCTAACGTACTGGCCGAGTCTGCCATTAGTGCCATTTCACCCGTGGCCAGACTATTCATTGATGCCGTTAAGTTTGCCAGCGGCAACAAGTTGCTTGCCGGTTCTTTGAGTTTACTGGTGGATGTCGGGAGGAGTTCAGCCAGTCCTAAAAGTATTATCGAGATCAATAATGCAGAAACACTGCAGCAAATTGGTGAAACCAAAGATTACCCGATAAATGGGAGTTATATCCAACATGAACCGATAAATTTACATGGTACGCAGTTTCGATCGATTGGGACTGAGGATGCTCCTTTTATTGGCAACTATGATGGCGATGGCAACCATATTTCCGGTTTAAACACCTGCTTGTTCAATAAAATCAGTGGCGATAGTGTAGTGAAAAATGTAGTTATTACTGATTCTGAAATAAACATGACTGCCACGGCAAACTCCAGACACATTGGTTTTATGGCTTGTGAACTCTCAGGGTCTGCGTCTTTGCAAGACAATCGTCTGGCTAACTCAGTTTCGGTTACTCATGTACCTTATAACAGTAACGTAGCGGGCGTCGGTATCATCGCAGGGCGGGTGTCCGGAGCAGCGCGGATTTCAGGCTGTAAAGCGGATAATTGCACAATAACAGCTACTGCATCTATCGAGCCTGAAATGCTGGCTGCTGGTTCGATTGCTGGTTTGGCCACAGATGAGTCAGTACTGTTAAATAACAGGGTTAACAATTGCTCTGTTAACGTTGGCGGCTTCGCAACAAAAGCTTCAGCAGCGGTGGGTGAAGCCTCTGGAAACGTGACAATTTATAACACCTCAGTAACCGGCTGTACTGTTATTACCAGTGATGTGCATACGTATTTAGGTATGCTTGCCGGGCAAGCGAAAGACAATGTAAAAATCCATAACACTTCAGTCACTGACTGCACGCTTTCTGTTCACGGGCAAGATGGTTCCCGGGCAGGCTTTGGAGCGGGAATGCTATTGAACAATGCATATATTATGCAAACACAAGTAACCAACAGCCTTCTGAACAGCACCAGTGATGGTTGTAATGCTGGTGGTGGGGCTGGGACGATTCTGGATAATACCGGCATTAACTATACGACTCTGACCAAGTCAGTGATTATGACCACAGGAAGAGGAGCAAACGCTGGCGCGGGGGTGGGATTTGTTATTGGAAACATGAACCCCTCTGTTACTAATACAGTGGTTGACTCATCCAAAATAATCACCAGAGGCTTTGACTCAAACGCAGGCTTTACCGTTGGCCATGCTAATTCAAACCTGAGCATTTCCAACACTGTGGTGAACAATAGTACTGTTGAAAGTTTTGGCATGGAATCTGACGCCGGTGGCTGTGTTGGGGAACTGTTGGGGATACTTGAATCGGAAAACACCCGGATTCAAATGGAAAATATCAGGATTAAAAACTCCTCCGTTATAACACATGGCAAAGAGGCAAGCGCAGGCTTTGCCATTGGCCGTGCCAGCCACCACGACAACGTAACAATAAAAAACACTGTGGCAACTAATAGCAAGTTAGAAACCGCTGGAATGCGTGCCAATGCCGGTGGCGGTGCCGGGGAACTGTGGGGGCAAATTCAAATGGAAAATATCCGGATTAAAAACTCCTCTGTTGTAACACATGGCAAAGAGGCAAACGCAGGCTTTGCCGTTGGCTATGCCTACTACGACAACACAGCAATAAAAAACACTGTGGCAATCAATAGCAAGTTAGAAACCGCTGGAATGTATGCCAATGCCGGTGGCGGTGCAGGGGAGTTGATGATACAGGTGTCACTCCAAAAGATCAGACTTCAGAATTCTGCAATTTCAACCCACGGGAAACATGCCCATGCTGCGGCTGGCGCCGGATTAGCAACGGATAGCAGCCATGTTCATGATGTTCTGAGCAACAACACGAAAATTGTTACCACAGGTTTATCCAGTCATGCAGCTGTGGGCGTAGGCAGTCTTTCAGGCGACAGCGTAGTTGATAAAATAGTGGCTGCTTGCAGTGATGTTGAAGCGAAAGGAAGAAATTCCAGTGCAGGAATCGGCGCTGGCGTTGTTGCAGACAATCCCGAACTTTCGGATATTCTTGCTTGCGGGGGCGTTGTTCGTGCAGATAAGAATGCCGGTATTGTTGCTGGATCTGTGACCGGAACCCCGCAACCTGGCAACGTTACAGCATGCCATGTTCAGGTCAATGATCAACTTATTAATGATCATTGCCAAGAGGTGAACTGCCTCGGTTTGTGCTTGCCAGCTACCCGCGAACACGTGCGTCAGACAACGCCGGGCACTACTCTGACAACGGGGCTGAAAAACAGAAGCCCCGGGCAAGCTTCAACAATGACTCAACAGGAGGTACAACCCATTTCTATCGAGGGTGTACTTGGACTTAGTATTGCTCTGGGGGTCCCTGTCGTCTATGCCGCAGTGAATGTTGCCCGGGGGGTTAAAGATGGCCTGACCGGCCTGGATTTGGTTAAAGCGCCCGTTACCTACATGGTGCAGGATGTGCAATCGCTGATTGGAGTAGTGTGTGGAACTCAGGCAAGAGGAGCAGAGCAAGGTGCTATCCCTTTGCAACCCCTGGAAGAAGACGCCATATGATCTACTCCTACCACCACCAAGCCGCCAGACGGCTATGATGAGGGCTTCTGGCAACCTGCGCTGAGAATACCCGACGCCTCCCGCTATAGAACCTGTGCTGACAGGAAAAACACAAGTCATCCAGCAAGGTAATCAATCTCAGGGAGATTATTATCATTAACATAATAATCACGGCTTCTTTATTCGATAATATTGCCTGTCTGTAGCGTGCGGCGGGGAACCATTACACAATCAACGTGTCGAACGGGCGGCTGGCGCGTCATCCCGATGGGATTGATGCCTGCCAGACTCGCTGGTACTAAGTTTTTGGGGGCTTCGGCGCTACTTTTCGGCAACGTCAGTATGTGCGGAGTCTGTTAAGGTTGATGAACTGATGCGCCAGCGGTGTGTTATGTGAAGGAGGAGGCTTACTTAGTACTAAACAACCGTTCACTGAAGCATTACGAGGTGATCACATGATACCGAGCAATATTTCCAGCAATCCCCTGTCAACTTATCAAGCTCCAACTACTAATACCTCCGGCCCGATGGCCCCTTTGATGTTTGGTCGCAGAACGGTCGAACGCAATTCCGCTACTGCTGCCACAGCGGATAATCGTTTGTATCAAATCGCTAACGGCGACTCTGATCGGGCGATAGCTTTGGAAGAGATTGCACGAGACGGCGGGAAATCTGCGTTCAAGAGCCTTCTGGAGCGGCTTAATATACGCTCGGCCCCTCCAGAGAATAGCGATCGGGAGCACCGCTCAGTTTCTGATGCTTCACGACAGCAATTTACACCGGTTCCCATTCCCAGGCGTATCGATACATCAATACTCGCGGCTGCAGACCTAACCAGTGATGGCCAGTTTGCCCGGATCGGCGATCCAAACCCAAGACTCCTCAAACAAAAAAGCCTGCCTGATGGAGGAATGCTCTATCGGTTTGCATCACCTCCACAGAGTCATAATGCCACTCATCAGCCCTCTGCTAAACAGGATGTGGAGCTGACTAATTGCTTCCGGGGGCCGTCACTGAGTAAAAACGTCAGAATGAGCATTGCAGATAGTCCGGAGTATCAGAAGCTGGGAAGACTCACCGGGACTGCTCTTAATGGCTGTGGAGGCATAGCGGGGTACAGCTATAGTGGAGAAATGGATATCCATGTCCGGGTCATGGATTCAGCCGACTCTGGAAAAGCCACTATCTTCAGGCTAATCCCCCACCATGACAAGCTATACAAAAGTGAAGACAACCAGGTCTTCAGACTACCCGGGAGTGCAACCCTCAGTGATTACAACCATCTGATAAGAAACGGAAACGTATTTGATCAGTCAGGAAAGCCGCCGCTTACCATCAATGTTGAAAGGTACGATGGCAAGGATTATCTAACCATAAAAGCCCGCTGTGATTACTCCTTGTTTACCGAATCCGACAATCATTGTGATATCCCATTCAGGGGCGCTGATACCCCTGTAAATCAGGCGACTTGCTGCAATGATGGACAATTACAACGCGAGGATGTCAAGTACTTATACAGAACCCCTCTGCCAAATGGCTGGTTCAATGTGAAATTCCATACTGCGTTTTCACAGTTTATCGGTGGGCGGGACAGCGATTTCGGCGAACCAAATACCCTGGTTTTTCTCAATGATGACTTGGCGTTCAGGTCCTTTGCCAGGCTAGGTAACAATGATTGCAACCATGATGAGGATGGTTTGAGTGCTGTCTGCGGCTACCACGCTCAATTTGGCATTTCAGATTCGTCCCTGTCTATTGCTGTCAGAATAAAAGATCCGGATTTAAGGAACGACGAAAAAAGGCATGAGGCAGGAACACCCTACTCAGAATTTATGAAATCGAGAGGGTTTATAACCCAGCCTGCTGACGTTGTTGGAGAGTGCCAGCCATCATCGGTTAAGAAATCATTAGACGAGATACTTCGAGACGCGGGGGAGTAAATTAAAGTAAACGTGCCTCCGGTAAAGGGTTATAAACAACCCTTCTGCTGGTACGCCGTCTCAAACACTTCCACGCAATAATGGCTCCATAGCCACCAGGGCGCACCGACCTGGTTTTCATCGAGCCGGCAAAATCAATCGGCAATCACATGGGGAATAAACCTGGAGCTGTCTTTGGTGATTGCCGAGTTATCCTCGCGAATGCCTATCCCCGCCGGCCGGTCGGCAATGACCCAGCTGCCGATCAGGCTGTGGTTACCGGAATACACGGGCAGAGGATGGTACTTTTGTAAAATGTAGCCACTGTCCAGGTACGGGCCATCCACAAAGTCCAACACCTTTCCTCCCCTCACTATCGAAATATTGGCTCCCTCCCTGGAAAAAACCGGCTTTTTGACAAAACAGCTACCCAGATCATCCCCTGGCTGCTCATCCTCAAAATAACTGGGCAACAGGTTAGGATGACCTTTAAATGCCTGCCACAACAGAGGCAAAATGCCCTTGTTGGACAAAATGGCTTTCCAGGGCGGCTCAATAAACAGCGTGTCGCTGCCGGGAAGATAAGCACCGAACTCTTCGGCCAGCATAAACTCCCAGGGGTACAGCTTGAACAGACCGGGAATCGTCATGTCGTGTAAGTCGGTAAATTGCCCCTGCGGGCTTACGCCGATATCTTCGGTGTAGATAAACCGGGTCGCCAGCCCCGCCTGAACGGCGCAATCACGAAAATACTCAACGGTTCCGAAATCCTCTTCAGAGCCTTCACTGCAGGAAAAATACAGTGGCTCATCCCCCATGCGCTGTTTTTTCAGCAGCACCAGAGCCTCGATCAGCATCTCCTGAATAATATTGAACTGATCAGCGTCAGCCGGCAGCTTGTGCTCATCAACCATCTGCTCAAGCCAGAGCCATTGGAAGAAAGCAGACTCATACAACGACGTCGGTGTATCGGCGTTATATTCGTAAAACTTGGCGGGTGACCGGCCATCGTAAGAAAAGTCCATGCGGCCATAAAGATGCGGGTCTTTGCGCAACCAGGACTGGCGGATTGTGTCCCAAAAATATTCCGGTATGCGCAGGCGCTCCATCATCTGCTCAGAGTTGACCGCCCGATCCACCAAGTGCAGACACATCTGATGAATGTCAGCCGTGGGCGCTTCAATATCGTCTTCAATTTGCTTCAGAGTGAACTGGTAATAAGCCGACTCATCCCAGTAGGGAGCACCATCAATGGTGTGAAATTTAAAGCCAAGGGAGTCCGCCAGCCGCGTCCAGTGTTGTCTTGGCGTTGAGGCAATACGCCGCATTATCCGCCCCACCCTCCTCTGGCGGCAGACCGGCTGCCAAAGCCACCCCGGCTCATCGTAGTGCTTTTCAGTGAGGGTTTTGCTGGCTTGCTCAACACCGTGTTATCCACCGCCACCTTGCCCTGCTTGTAGCCACTACTCACCCGATCATAAGTACCGGTGCGGAAAAAACCACCGCTGCCAAGGTAAAGAGGAATAACCGTAAACGCAGAGCCGCGCCCGGAGTTCCCCTGCCCGGCCAGCATAAAGCCTTGCATGGTGGGGATGTACTCTCCGGAGGACACCTGCTGGCAGCCAGCGGTGAAATCCTGCTCACACAGAGCCTCGGTGCTGTATCGTGGTGCCGCGCTCAGATGCTCCTGCCAGGCTTTGTTGTATTGGTACTGGCAAACCGACTCGGAGACCACGCCACCTTTGGTGCAGCTGGCCACGTCCTGGTAGACCAGCGCCTCACTGGAGGAATCGGCGCAACCGCTGACCGCTAGCGGGACAGTGCCCATAATGGTCAGCCGTAACCTTTTTGACCGCTTCATTTCCCTTCACTCCGGCACTAATAGGTAAGACAGGCAGCGTTCAGCAACCCAGCCGCAATGGAAATGCCGCCCAGCCAGATGCCCGAAGCCAGTTCATTATTGGCAATGCGTTCAGAGATTTTGGGCATAAACAGTCGCAGGCCGAAAAATGCAGCGAGCTGAACCACCAGCGCAATGGCTCCCCAAAGGCCCATATCCACCAGGTTGACGGAGTTTTCGATAACGCTGGTCAGGGGTAAGACAAAACCGATCAGACTCCCGGCAAAGGCAACCGATGCCGCCGGCACATTATCTCTGATCAGTGCCATTTCATCGTGGGGCGTACACTTGGCATAGACCAGAACGTAGATCCCGGTCAGTAACAGGGCCAAGACAAAATAGGCCAGAAACAGCGGCACACCTGCCAGATAGTCGGTGATGGTAATCATCAGGTCACATCCTGAACATTATCGGAACTGGCTGACAAGGGCAGCCTTACCAGACGGAACATTTACGGTCGCAACTCAACTATACGACTATTTTTGTAAGAAAATATCACGCTTTGCTCCACTCAGGCCACGATGCATTCTTTCGCCCATGATTTGAGTCAAGTGATGTGCATTGAAGAAATATCAAGATCAAAACCCAGACTGACAACAGCGGTTGCTTCATCCTCACCACTGAACTCCAGCGATGCCAGCAAATACTCGTAACGTGTGCCATCACTGACCGGGCGCTGATAGAGCATGGCCAGGTGATCAACATCATAAGCAGCAATGGCACCGTCACGGTTGTGGACTGTCTCGGTAAAATTGACCGGCTCAATGGCTCCGGGCACTGCCTCGTCCCAGACCCGCTGATAGGCAGTCTGATCAAGCTGAAACTGAGCCTTGCCAATCAAACCGTCATCACTGACCCAAAAATCCACGCCACTTTGGCTGGCAATATTGTGAGTCTGGGTAAAGACAAAGAATTTTATGTCATCAATATGTTGGGCTTCATAACCACCATTGGTGGAGATCTGAATAAACCCGTCGTCCGACGTATAAAATCGGCAAAGTGAAGCACCGGCACCCAGATCAATAAAGCCCGCAGCTTCGATGATTTGAGGACCTTCCGGCAAGGCGCAGCGCAACTGCTCACGTATCATGTGCAAGGGCAGCAAATCCAGATCAACCGCACTGCCCAGTCGTAAATTAAGCGGCGAAGGTATAGTAATTTCACCTTTTTCGTCGTCTTTATGGCTTTTCAACCAGTCAAAAATCATAGCGGCAAACCACCCATTAACAGGCCAAATCAAAGCTATACTTCTTCACCCTTGTTGCCCTCCGAAAAGCTGCCATATAGGCAAACCTTAACTTATGGCAATAAAAAGAGAAGTTGTTATGCCTGAGTCATCACTGGCGCTATTTTTTATAGCGACCCTCGTTCTTGCTTTGGCTCCCGGTCCGGACTTACTGTACATCACTACTCGGGGTCTTGATCAAGGTGCCGTGGCAGGACTCATCTCTGCACTGGGCGTTCATACCGGTGTTCTTATCCATACCATTATCGCGGCTCTCGGGCTTTCTGCCCTGATTGCATCGTCGGCCATAGCCTTTGCGTTTATCAAGTACACCGGGGCTGCGTACCTGTGCTTTCTCGGATTGACGTCTTTGGTTTCCTGGCCTGGCGCGACGGTATCCCGTTGTCAGCAGGCCATTTCCCGGGCTGGCCTGAGAAAGGTATTTTACCAGGGTGTCATTACGGACGTACTGAACCCGAAAGTCATTCTGTTTTTTCTGGCTTTTTTTCCCCAGTTCGTTGACCCGGCCAGCGATTCAGCACCGATTGATATCTTTTTGCTCGGTCTGGTGTTCGTCGCCGTTGCCTTCCCGATTGATGCCGTAGTTGGCCTGTTTGCCGGCAGTATCAGCAAACAGTTGAGCCACAGTCGTCAACATCGACGATGGGGAAAATGGATGACCGGTTCGGCCTTTATCATTCTGGGTATCGGGACGGCATTCACCTCGCCGCCCTCCTGACCTGTTGCTATTTCTGGCGCGCTTTCAGCCGCTCCAGTACGCTGGCGGCGTCTGCATCACCCTTGGTGATACCGGCCGCCTTGAGTTTGGCCTGCAGATCGTTTTCAGCCGTGTCACCAGACAGTTCACTAGCTGCCTCCATCTGGGCGGCCCTCTCAGCCTGGCGACGTTTGATCCGCTCAAGAGAGTCGGTGGCGGTGGCCATTTTTGAATTTACACCACTGTGTTTGGCGGCGCAGGCGGCCTGTGCTTTTTGTACAGACTCTGTCGCTTTCACCGTATCCACTTGTTGCTTTAAACGACGCAGGTTGGACTCTGCATCGGCGATCGCCTTTTTCAGGCTGACGATGCTCTGGGCAAAACTCTGTTCCATCTCTTGCTCAGAGGTGAGGTTCGCTTCGTACTCCGCGATCTTGCTGGCCACTTCCGTGGCCAGTGACTCATCACTCTGCTCCAGCGCTTTCATGGCGTAACCTTCGTATTCCGCCACTTTTTCCTTTAGCTCGGCGCACTTTTGCGCTGAGAGCTTCTGCTTGGCCATAATACCGGCAAGCTGGGTTTTGGACTGCTGAAGCTGCTCGCTGGCCTCGCGGATTTCCTGATCCAGAATTCTCAGGGCATTGCTGTCAGCAATCGCTTCGCCGACTTCGTTGGTGGCCCCTTTCAGGGCTGTCATGACCTTTCCCCAGATACTCATTGCACTCACCTGCTGAAAATTAACTAAAAATTGTCGTATTTATGCCGCCGATCAGGCAGTCAAATGACTGGCGTATGCCTCTGTGGCCTTGATGGCATTGGCCGCCAGAGTTTCTATTTCCTGAATAATATTGGCCAGCGATGAGGCGGAGCTGAGCGCACCGAAAATAGAGTAATACTCATTCCCGTCAGGAAAACGGTCCAGACTGATGGTGGACAGGGGAAACAGCTTGTGGGTACGCAACACCTCATCGTTAAGCGCGGTTGGGTCTTTCACCGCAGACAGAGGCCACAGCACAGCGTCAGCGACAATCTGCTCGCCAGATACCGTCAGGTAGATGGGCAGATCACCAAACTCGGTCATACTGATCTCCAGGCAGGGGTCGGTGCCGTCCACCAGGTTCAACTCCACATCTGCACTAAAGGAATCGCTGGCCAGCGCCTCGTACAATTTTTGCATCGTCCAAACACTATTTGCACTTTTTGACAGCGTCATGATGGTTTTTCCTGATGGTTGACCGGAACCGGTTTGCCGAAGCTGCTGCTCAATATCACGAAGTACACTGGCGTGCTCAGGCAAAATCCAGATCTCTTTTTTGACCAGCCCCTGCTCTCTCATCCTTAAGCGGAACTGGCGCTGATAGTGGGCAGCAGTTTTCCGTAGCGCCATGAATAAACCCTCTCGGCTTATGCTTTATCTGCAGCGTGCGCTGCCACCCAGGCACTTATTACATGTAACAAATGTTACATGTAATATAATGGTCATCTTATTTTTTTCAACCGTTCTTTTTGCAAAGAATTGTGGTGGGGATTGTCAGCGCCGCCAGTAGGCAGAAGTGAAGAGAACCAGAACAGTGATAACCTCCAGACGCCCCATGAGCATCCCGGCGGCCAGCACCCACTTGGCCATATCAGGCAGCGGAGCAAAGTTTCCGGCCGGCCCGATCACATTACCAAGCCCCGGACCAACGTTGGCAATGGCCGTCACCGATCCGGTCAGACTGGTGATAAAATCCAGCCCCATCAGACTCAGTAACAGTGTCATGATGCCAATGAGTATCAAAAAGAAAAAGGTAAATGCGACGAAAGAGCGGATGATGTCGGAGTTTATTGGCTGGCCGTTGTATTGCATGCTGAAACAGGCCCGAGGATGGCTCAGCTGCTTGAGCTGCACATTCAGCAGCCTTAACCCCAGCTGAAAGCGGAAGATTTTTACCCCGCCGGTAGTCGAGCCGGAACAGCCCCCAACAAAGGTCATGAGGAAAAAGGCCGTAACGGCAAAACCGCCCCACAGGGAGTAGTCGGTCAGGGCAAAACCGGTGGTACTGATAACGGATGTCGTGTTAAAGGCAACCAGTGTTAACGCTTTAAAAAAATCATAATCTGAAGTCATCACCAGCCAGAGAGTCATGGTGCTCCAGATGACGGCCAGCAACGTCAGAAAACCCTTAACCTGGGAATCTCGCCACAACGGTTCCGTATTTCCTGAAAACGCCCGCACCAGCAACACAAACGGCAGACTGCCCAGCAACATAAACAGCGTACCGGTCCAATGGATGGCGGGGCTGTCAAAGTGGCCCATCGACGCATCGGAGGTGGAAAATCCCCCCGTGGACAGGGTTGCCATCGCATGATTGATGGCCTCAAATATCGTCATCCCGCCCAGGTAATAGGCCAGCGCACACAAAGCGCTCAATCCCAGATACACCTGCACGATCCGCTTGGCAATAACCTCCGAACGGGGCATTGCTTTATCCGACCAGTCGGACGACTCGCTCTGGAACAGGCGCATCCCCCCGACTTTCAGAAACGGCAAGACCGCCACCGCCATAACGATAAAGCCGATGCCACCCAGCCAGTGCAACACTGAGCGCCACATCAGAATACCAGGGTTCATATGATCAAGGCCCGTCAGTACGGTGGAGCCTGTGGTGGTGATTCCGGACATGCTCTCAAAAAAAGCGTCGGTGAAGCTGATGTTGGTTTCGAAGATAAAAGGCAGCGCACCGAACATGCAGACCATGACCCAACTCAGGTTGGTCAGCATGAAAATTTCTCTGGAGCGCAAGCCAAAGAACTCCACCTTGCATGATCGCCATAACAGCACACCAAAGCCGAAGGTAATCAGCGGTGATAACGTGAAGGCCATGGGATCGGAGGGAGTATCAAGGATAAGATTGGTAATCAGCGGTATACACATCAGCACCGCCAGCGTCATAAGGAGTAAACCAATGACGTATAAGACTGGTTTGTAGTTCATGGTCTTAAAAAACGTGTCCGCTTGGAGTTATGTTGCCCGAAAAATTTATCTGACTCGTTGGGCCTGAGCGTTGGAGCTGTAGATTGTTCTGCCAACTATTTTTGTTCGAGCACAAACGACTAATTGCTGATCAAGGGGAAACATTATTGTCAGTGGGTTTTCCTGTGTCTGTAGAAGTTTATACCTAGCAATACTGTGTATTCCGAACCGGCATCTCCTTTGTTCAACGCAACTGCTGGTTTTTTAAGCTAAAAGTGCTCATTTTTGCCATGCTCTTCGTGGTTTTGCCGGACTCGCAGGCGGTCAGTGACAAAGCTTGCCTGCAAACTCTGAGCAGTTGCATCAAGCACCCGCTTGAATAC
>Ga0126343_10000244_pt1 | contig 18896 bp, 10 predicted proteins | sample Cyp2metagenome_FD_92531 | JGI IMG/M metagenome (GOLD analysis project Ga0126343, IMG submission 92531) | Coral microbial communities from Lord Howe Island, Old Settlement Bay, Australia - Cyphastrea 2 metagenome | ecosystem: Host-associated > Invertebrates > Cnidaria > Coral ...
TCCTTCGACAGGCTCAGGATGAACGTCCTTCGACAGGCTCAGGATGAACGGAATGTGGTGGTATTTTTGTGTCCACCACTGTCCTGAGGGGCAGCGTTGGCCAGTACACCAAAGTGCTGTTGCGAGAACGCAACGCGTTCGGCAATGGGCAGATCGTGCCGGCTCAGGGCTTCAACGGTTTTCAGCCTCGGTTCAATGCCTTGTCCGTTGGCAATCTGAATGGCGAGGCCGGGGCGGGCATTGAGCTCCAGAATCAGCGGGCCGAGGTTTTTATCCAACACCAGGTCGACGCCCAGATAACCAAGATCGGTCATTTCGTAGCAGGCGGCGGACAGGCTCAATATTTTGTGCCAGTGGGGGACTTTCAGTGCCGAAAAATCGTGACCTGTATCCGGATGCTGCTGGACTGGCTGGCCGCGCTGCACACTGCGCAAGCTGTGGCCGGTGGCGATGTCCAGACCAACGCCCACGGCCCCTTGGTGAAGGTTGGCTTTGCCGTCAGAAGCGCGGGTGGCCAGACGCATCATGGCCATCACCGGAAAACCGCGAAAGACGATCACCCGAATATCCGGTACGCCTTCGAAGCTGTAATCGTTAAAGATCGGGTCGGCCTGAATCAGGCTTTCAATCACCGCTACATCGGTTTTGCCGCCCAGACTGTACAGGCCGCCGAGAATGTTGGACACATCCCGGCTAATGGCCTCAAAAGAGAGGCTGTCACCACTGGCTTTGATGAATCGGTCACCGTCGCGCCCGGTGATGACTAAAATACCCTTGCCACCGCTGCCCTTGGCCGGCTTGATAACAAACTGCTGCAAGGGGTCAAGAACGCTTTTCAGGTTGCGAATATCAGACTGATACTCAATAACGGCAATCAGTTTCGGTACCTCAACACCGGCTTTTTCTGCCATGCGCTTGGTGGTCAGCTTATCATCCACCAGAGGCAGCAGCCGTCTGGGGTTATACCGCGAGATATAGTTCAGGTTGCGACAGTTCATGCTCAGAATGCCGGTTGCCCTGAGCTGTGCCGGCGTGGTGACGGCGACCTTCTCCAGCGCCTTGCTCACCAGAGTGCTTAACCATGCCATAGGGTATACCCACCTTTGATCTTGCTTGTGATTGTTAACGTGGCTGTCTGGCAGCACGCACCAGTGGGTAAAAGCGTTTCAGTTCCAGCAGGCGATAGCCGGTGTACTGGCCTAACAGCAGAACAAGGCCGAGCAGTGTCAGCATCAGTTCCGGGAAGTTAAACGTCAGTTGTTCGACAACAGGGTTGGACATTAACAGATAGCTCAACGTCGCCACCAAAAGACTGCCGCCGCCTTCTTTCAGCACATCCCTCGGGCCTTCCTCTTCCCAGAGAATCGACATCCGCTCAATGGTCCAGGCCAGAATGATCATTGGGAAGAAGGTGACGGTTAATGCCTGAGTGATGCCCAGTTTCCAGCTAAGGACACTCATGACGGCCATCAGCAGAATCACGACAATAATGACCGCCCCGAGGCGCGCCACCAGAAGCATATTCTGCTGGCTCAAAAACGAGCGAATCCACAAACCGATGGACACCAAAGAGATAAAAATCACCAGTCCCGGCAACAGTTGGGTCTGTAAAAAGGCCATGGAAATCAGCACTGGCATAAACGTGCCGGACGTGCGTAAACCGACGATGATGCGCATAAACAGCACCACCAGAACGCCGATGGGGATCAGCAGAATGATCTTGAAGGCATTTTGCGCTTCCAGCGGCAGTGCGTAGATGGAGAAGTCGATCAGCGCTGCCTGCTCCTGAGTGGCTTGGGCCAGGGCCAGATCCCGTGTTGGTATTTGCTGGGAAATGATAGAAAACTTCACATCGGAATTCACGCCGCCCATCACGTCAAGCAGAGATTTCGCGCCTCGTTGCCACAGGAAAAAGGCCTTGGGGTTGCCGCTTTGACCGGTTCTCGGGTCAAACAGATGCCATTGGTCACCGTCGTATATTTCGATCATATCGACAATCGGTTGTCGACGACGGCCGTCTTCCAGGTGCAGCCCGCGGACGATACGGGCAGGAATATTGCCCATGCGCAACAGGTTGATCAGCAGTTCGGGAATCTTGACACCTTCATCGGTCATGCCGAGCAACATATTCACATTCTGGTCCGGCTTGCTGGCGCTGAACAAACCAAGCAACGTGCTGGCAAAGCTGGTGGCATTGGCGGAACTTTCCGTCACCTGCTTGAGCAGACTTTGGGCTGCGGTCTGGTACGGTTCGGGCAAGACGGGGGCAATAAACGCTTCGGGTTGATCGTTAACATTGGGGCTGAGGCCGGATTCCAGTCGCAGTTTTACCTTGTAGAACAGATCCTGACGCCCGTCGGCTTTGCGAATGCTCCATACTGCACGACGCTGACCGCCATCATTGATTTGATTAATGCCGTAACCGGGGGAAGCAAATGACTCATCCATAATCCAGACATCGGATTGCTGATCGGGCAACGTCAGGCTGGCCTGGGCGGCCTCGCCCTCGGCTTTGAAGCTGACCCAGGCTTCGATACTCCAGACGGTTGAGACATCCTTGCCAAGCAGCGGAAAACCCAGCGCGAAGTGTTTATACAGGGTTAATCCCAAGCCTGCGACAATCAGTAAAGCGATCATCAAGCCAAGCTGAAAACGACCTTTCATTATTTCCCTCGCAGTTAATCTCAATGTCACTGCTTAATTCGTCAGAGTGCCCAAAACAGCGTTTTGGATGGGGTAAATCAAGAAAAATATACGCGCTTTCCCGGAGCAGGGAAGCAGGCCTCAGTCGGTGTAAGAATCAACTGGTTGCCAGCGCATCCGGCCCCGGGCAGCCATCAGAAAATGGTAATTTATTAAATGATCAGTTAACTCTTGGCAGTGGCAAAGTGACATAACTGCCACTGCGAACCGGTATTAACCGGTTCGCTCATTGCCACGCACTCAGTGTTGTTGCTTGTCGTTGACGTATTCTCTGGAGACATCCACCAGGGCTCGATTCTCCAAAAAGCGCGCACCAATCAACACTGGGTATTCATAGCTTTCCCGATTGCGCAGGGTAAACTGCGTGGGGGCAAGAATATCGCCAATCCGGGCATTCAGGGTGACAACAGGGCGCTTCTCGGACTCTTCACCATGACGTTTGATCATCACAAAGCGCGTGACGGGTTCTTCCATGGTGACGATTTCGCCTGCCGCGTTCGGTACACCGAAGCTAACCCAGTCTTTTTCATCCTTGACAAAAAACGTGATGTCCCTGGCGTCGATGGACGATGTCCGTGCGCCGGTATCAATGCGAGCGTTCAGCACCATGTCATGGTCCGTCAGGGCCATGTGTTCAACGGCACCGAGCGTCGCCAGCCCTTCAACGCTGACCGGTTTGATGATGGCCTTGGTATGGGACTTTTGTGCAACAGGAACCACCGCCTGGCGTTTGCGGTTGCGAATCACGCCCTTGGTGGCGATTTCTTGCTGGTTGACGTCGATAATAGCAAGGTCCTGCATGAAGCTGCGGCCAATCAGCAGGAGTGAGGTGAATTTACTGCGGTTGATCAGAGAGACGGGTACAGACTGGGTAATGTCACCGATGGTTATGGTCATCATGACCACGGGACGCTCCACGGACGACAGGCCGGGACGCTTGATCTTGATGGTTCCTTTAAGCGGCAGTTCCAGAGGTAAGGTACCTTCGGAGGTGCGTGGCAGGTCGAATTTCACCCACTTTTTGCCATCACGCTCAAAAAACTGGATATTGCGTGCATCGACAGAGCTGTTTTCAGCACCGGTGTCGAGTTTCGCCTCCATTTTCAGGTTCAGGTTTGGCAGCGTGGCCATTTCCCTGATGCCCAAAACTAAACGTCCATCGACGTGAGCTGGTGTCTGGACGGTCTGCTCATGGATGGTAATGGTGTGGGTTTTGGGTGCCGGGGGTGGTGGGCTGACTTGTGGCTGTCGTGGCTCGGGTACAGGTACAGGCTGTTGCGGCTGCTCTGGCGCCGGAACGGAGGGTACTGCGGAGTCGTCTTGTTCAGGACGCTCTTTTAATAAAATGGATTGGCAGCCGGTTAAACTCATGGTGAACAAAATAAAAACAGGCAGAGCTAAATTGCGGAGCATGTGAATAGCACTACGATTCATGGAAGTTGTCAGGTTCACGCGTCTTGGGCGTGTGGCCATTGCTGTTGCCTGTCATCAGTAAAATCCATCGACAAAACAGAAACCTGAGGGAATGGTCCGGGCAAATCATTGCCGCAGGAATGGTTGGAAACTGAGGGCAGAAGCCCTGTTTCCAAACCGCCTTCTAACGGCAGCGTCTGAAGTACTGGCAACCATAGAAGGAGAGAAGCTTACTTGATCTACCTGCGCTTGCCAATTGGTAATCATGACAGGTACCGCTAAACACTGTCTTTCGGCCTCTGGCGATCCGGTGACAACGGGAGGATAAGCCCGAGCACAATTGTACCAATCAAGACGACAAGTGACGGCAAAAACCACAGCATATGGTGGTCGTAACCGGGAATGAGAGACAGTGGCTGCAAGAGTGGTTCCAGCCAGGCGGCCTCGTTGGCTCTGAGAACATCGACCACGCTCATGAACAGGGTGACGGCCAGCGTCCACCGGTAGCTAAGCAGAGGGTTGGGCAGCCAGTCCCGAATCAGGCCGAGAAAGATAAGGGCTATGGATAAGGGGTAGAGAATTAACAGCACCGGCAGGAACAGGGCAATGATTTCATTCAGGTCCATATTGGCAAAGCCAACACAGACCAGGCTGATCACGGTGACAATGGTGCGGTAACTGACCTTTTCCAGCATCTCGTCAAAGTACTCACTGGCGGCGGTAATGCAGCCGATGGCGGTGGTCAGGCAAGCCAGCGTTACCACAGCAGCCAGCAAGGCAGTACCCGCAGTGCCGAACAGCGTCTGCACGTACAGGGTGAGAATCTGCCCGCCATTTTCCGGCTCCGGCACTACGTCGCGGCTGGTCGCACCGAGGTAAAACAAAGAAAGATACACCAGTGCCAGACCGATGGCGGCGATAAAACCGGTGATGATGCTGTAATGGCACAGACTGGCCTTGTCAGTGATGCCGTGGGACTTCAGATTAGTGATGATGACGATACCGAACATCAGCGCCGCCAACGTATCCATGGTCATGTACCCTTCCAGAAAACCCCTGATAAAAGGCGTTTCGAGGTAAGCGCCGGTGGCATTGCCGGGCTCACCGAGGGGCATGAAAACAGGCGACAAACCAAGTACAACCAGCAGGGCAATCAGTGCTGGAGTAATTAATTCCCCCACGGTCTCCAGCAACTTGCCGGGGCGGATGCACAGATACCAGGATAGGCCGAAAAAGACGACGCTAAAGACAAGCTGGGCGAGTGCACCGGCTTCAGGCAGGAACGGCAGCAGGCCCACTTCAAACGAGACCAGTGCGGTACGCGGGACGGCATACAGAGGGCCGATAATCAGATAAATGAAGCTGCCAAGAAGGACCATAAGGGCTTTGGGCAGCTCGCCACTGATCTCGTTAAAGCCACCACCGACCCGGGAGATGGCAACGATACCCAGCAGGGGCAGGCCAACACCGGTGATCAGAAAGCCGGCGGCAGCATACCACATATCGGTGCCGGCCTGTTGACCAACCATGGGTGGAAAAATAAGGTTGCCAGCGCCAAGAAACATGGCAAAGACCATAAACCCCATGCCAACCGTGTTTTGCCAACTCAGTTTTTGTTTCATATGTTCAGCTTCCCGGTCCCCTGTTATTGTATTTTTCAGGGATCTGCTGTTTTGTTACCTGGAATGGTTACACAAAATAAATCCCGAAGGAACAGTTTGTGGGTACGAACTACCAGCTTCCAGTATGGACGCTATCCGGGAAAGTGAAAGTGGGCGATTTGACAAGATTCAGTTCTGGCCGACTGGTCTACAGCCAGCCCTTGCGTTTAAAGAACAGGAAGGTGGCCACAGCACTCATTAACATCAGCCCGAGCGCCATGGGGTAGCCGTATTCCAGAGCCAGCTCGGGCATAACCTGAAAGTTCATCCCGTAAATACTGGCGATCAGTGTGGGGGGCAGAAACATCACCGCCGCCACCGAGAAAATCTTGATGATATTGTTCTGCTCCAGATTGATGTAGCCCATGGTGGACTCCATCAGGAAGTTGATTTTTTCAAACAAAAAACCGGTGTGGGGCGTCAGGGATTCAATATCGCGCAGCATCTCCCGAATGGTGTCACGCTGTTCCTCATTGAGCAGATGGTTGCAGGCCCGCATCAGGTAGCGCAGCGAGCGCTGGGTATCCAGCAGATTTAACCGCACCTTGCCGTTCAAGTCTTCCTGCAAGGTGATGGTGCGTAGTTGTTCGTCAACATCGTGGTTTTTTTCCGACAGTGCGTTCTGACTGACCTGCTCAAGGTCTTCGTAAACCTCTTCCAGTGTGTCAGCCAGGTACTCAACCTTGGCATCAAACAGGGCAATGATGACATCCAGTGGCGTCTTTGCCTTGACGTGGCCGGTTTTCAGGTGTTTGCGCATCAGCCGGAACAAGCCGGTGGGCTCATCCTGCAAGGTAATCAGTTTGTCCGGGCGCAGGTTAAACGCCACATTGATATTACGCAGCTCATGGCCGGAGCGATGGGGAAACAGTGAGCGAATATGAACACCACTCTCGGTTTCGTAGTAGCGCGATGATATTTCAATCTCACCGAGTTCTTCTTCTTCCGGCAGGCAGCCCGGGAAATTGTTGGTCAACCAAAGATGCTCATCGTCGTCTGGTTCAGTGGCTTCGAGCCAGACAGTGCCCCGTTCAGGCGGAAACACCGGTGTTACCCGGTCAATGGTAAACTGGTTTTCCTGTGGGCCACCTGTTGCGATGTAGGCATAGATCATAATTACTGCCTTTGGGTGTTCGATGTATCGGGCGGCATTATACGGTAATTGACTTTTATATCGGTAGCGAGAATGTGTGCCCGGTGCGGTTATCCGCAGGTGTGACGATTAAGCGATGGCGTCAAGACCAGAAACCTTTTTCAGTACTTTCAACAGCGCGGTGCGGATAAGCCGGCAAAAAATGGCATCACTGATCGGCTTGCCGGCGCTGTCGGCAATGATAAAACGGTCTTCAACCTTTTCACCGAAGGTGGCGATTTTTGCGCCGTGTACTTGTAATCCCAGCTCGGTGAACGTTTTACCGATCAGAGCCAGCAGGCCAGGCCGGTCGGTGGCATTAATGTCCAGCACCGTTTGCCGGGGTTCGATCTGACTGCTGAGCACCACGTGCGGCTTGTGGTTGAAATAACGCAGCCGCCGTGGCGTACGACGCCGGATCAGGTTCGGGAACTGATCCGGGGCGCGCAGGATGCGCAGCAGATGGCTTTTGATCTCACCGATACGTTCGGCATTGGCACCAATGGCCGAGCCATCTTCTTCCAGAACCGTGTAAGTGTCGAGACTGTAGTTGGTGCGAGAAGTGATAATGCGCGCCTCCTGAATGGCCAGGCGCAGCCGGTGAAAGGCCACTACCGTGGCCGCAAACAGATTGGTCTGGTCCCGGGTGTAGACAAACACCTTTGATCCCTGCTGTTCATAGCCGTCAGATACTTCAGGAATGATGATCAACGGTTCGTCTGACTGATGGCTGAGAATAGCCGCCGTCTGCCAGCTGATCTCATCACTCTGATGGCGCAGAAAATACTCATCATCAAACTGGTCCCACAAGTACGCGATGGCCTCTTCCTGAATGCCCAGATGCGCCAGCAGGTCCATGGCCCGCTGTTTGGTCAGGGCGATCTGTTCATTGATTTGCGGCAGGTTATCAATTCCGCGCTTGAGCAGCCCGTGGGTTTGCCAAAACAGCTGTTGCAGCAGCGAGGCGCGCCAGCCATTCCACAGGCTCGGGTTGGTGGCATTGATGTCGGCCACAGTGAGCAAATAAAGGTATTTCAACCGTTCTCTGGTGCCTACCCGGCGGGCAAAATCCTGAATCACCCAAGGGTCAGACAAGTCTTTTTTCTGCGCCGTGATGGACATGGTCAGGTGTTCCTGTACCAGCCAAACGATCAGTGACGTATCTTCTTTATTCAGGCCGTGTACACGACAGAATTTTTTTGCCTCAATGGCACCCAGTTGCGAGTGGTCACCACCACGGCCCTTGCCAATATCGTGATACAGGCCAGCCAGGTAGAGCAGCTCCGGTTTGGGGATTTTGTGAATCACCCGGGCGGCAACGGGAAAACGTTCGGCACTGTCTGAATAGGCAAAGCTGCGCAGATACTTGATCAGCAACAGTGTATGGGCATCCACCGTATAAGTGTGGAACAGATCATACTGCATTTGTCCGATAATCTGGCCAAATTCCGGCAGGTAGCGCCCGAGAATACCATAGCGTGCCAGCCTTCTCAGGGTGATGGTCAGGGCGTATGGGGCACGCATTAACTCCAGGAACAGCCGGGTGCAGCGTGGGTCTTTACGAAAATTGTCGTCCACAAGCCGCTGGTGGTTGCGAATCAGCCGAATGGTCTCGGCAGTGGGCCCCTGGATGCTCTGGTCGCGGGTAATGAGGACAAACATTTCCAGTATGGCTGGTGGGTAGTTGGCAAACACCGTGTTGTCCACCGCCTCGATGTAGTGATTGACTACCCGAAAGCGCTCATTAATCGGGCGCACCTGCTGCGGACCGTCGGCGCTGAGGATGTCGTCATCAAAGTGCTGCAATAGCAGGTCTTTTAACTGGCTAAGCACCATAACCGTGCGAAAATAGCGCTGCATGAACTGCTCAACGGCCAGCGCGCCCTTGCGATCGCGGTAACCAAATTGACTGGCCAGAGTGCGCTGATGATCAAACAGCAGACGATCCTCGCAGCGTCCGGTCAGACAGTGCAAGGCCCAGCGGACTCGCCAGAGAAACGCCCGACAGCGTTGCAGCTGTTGATGTTCGCCGCTGCTGAGAAAGCCCAGCGCCTGCAGCTCAGCCAGGTCGTGGGTGCCATAGTGTCGGCGTGCTACCCAGCCCAGCATGTGCAGATCCCTCAGCCCGCCGGGTGAGCTTTTGATGTTGGGTTCCAGGTCGTACTCGGTGTCGTTGTACTTTTTATGTCGTATACGTTGTTCGTCAAACTTGGCTTGCAGGTACGCTTTGCCTGGCCACATGCGGCTGCTGTCGATGCGTTCCAGCAGCTGTTCATGGAGACTGGCCGGGCCACAAATAACCCGGGACTCCAACAGGTTGGTGATGATGGTTACATCCTGGGCGGCCTGACTGGCGCACTCATCGAGGGAGCGGACGCTGGAGCCTGGTTGCAGGCCCATATCCCAGAGCAAAGCCAAAAAGTGCTCTATGGCTTCCCGGTGCTGCTGGTAGTGATCGTCGGCCAGCAGGATCAGCATATCGATATCGGACCCGGGGTGTAGCTCACCCCGACCGTACCCACCCACGGCCATCAGGGCTACTTCGCAACCCCGGCCCCAGTCCAGATGTTCCCAGGCCAGGCGCAGCACCTGGTCAATAAGCCAGGTGTTGGCCGACACCAGCTCTTCAATGGCCATACCCTCAACAAACCAGGCATTCATTTTGCTGCCGGCTTCTTTCAGGCATTTTTTATAGGCCAGCACGGGGGTGCTGACTATGGTCAGGTCGGCCCGGAACTGGCTTTTGTCGAACAGGCTGTTCCGAACGGCTGGGGGGATTTTTTCATATGGCTGATTCATTGTTGGCGGTGTTCTGCTGAGTCCGGTTCACAATCCGGGTATTGGCCACATGTTAAAAGGATTAGGGAAAAAAATCAGTACTATAATAGGGGCGCGTGAGTAATAGCGGCTGGTCAACAATGGTGGTCTGTCAGTGGCCATTGCCGGACGGTCGTCGCCTGCCAACCAGTGTTGCACTGAATCGTGAGTAATACGTCCCTATGAGTATATTTTCCTCTGGCCAGACCCTGGCCATAATTGACTGGGGTGCGCAGCGTTATAAGGCTTTTTTATTGAAAAAGGCCACTCTTGTGGACAGCAAAACCGGCGACCAGGGCGTTTTACAGATTAAAGACGGTGCCTTTGAGGCCGCGCTGAAAGCGATGGTTGACCCTTGGCTGGCAACCCATGGTGAGTTTCCGATCATTCTTACCGGTCTGGTCGGTGCCCGGGAGGGGTGGGTGGAAGCGGCGTCCGTGCGCACACCGTGTACGCACACTGATATCCAGCAGGGTATGGTGCAGGTGGCCACCAATCAGCTGAAAAATGTCGCCATCATTCCCGGCGTTTTGCACACCGGTAACGATTACCCGGAGGCGTTGAGAGGGGAGGAGGTCTGCATCGTTGGAACACAGATCAGCGATGGCTGGATACTCCGACCCGGGGAGCACACCAAGCTGGTCAGGGTAAACGACAACAGCATTACACAACTGACAACTTACATCACCGGTGAACTGTACCGATTGCTGGATGAGCAGTCGTCCCTGTGCTGGTACACCGGCCGCTGCCACGGCGGTGTCGAGCAAAAAATGTCGCCCATTGATTTTATGACTGGCGTCAGGACATCACTGAAAGCCGGCTGTCTGTCCAGAGTGCTTTACAGCGTCAGTACCCGCCGACTGTTTAATCAAATCGAGGTAGAGCACATCAGCAGCTATCTGTCAGGGCTGGTGATTGGCCACGAGTTTCGCGATATCAAAGCCATGGGGCTGGACGATATTACGCTGGTGGGCAGTGGTCCGCTCATGGAGCTGTATCAGCTGGCTTTTGAGGAGATGTCCATCCATAGCGAATTGATGGACGCGCAACAAGCTTATTTGGCCGGTGTGCAGTTGATACTGGAGTCTGCTGCCGCATAAGTCGGGAACCTGCAGCAGCTCTCTGCAATTGGCTACCGGGGGACTTTACCGTCGTGATACGCTTCGGGAATATACTGCTTCGGCCATTTTTTACGATACACAAATTCACTCACATCTCGTCGCGTACTGTTCATGCTCTTGCTTTTCAGGCCATCAAGCAGGAACTGCATGAAATTGTGCATTATCTCAGCCTTTTTTTGCTCGTCGGCAGAAGATTCTTGTACTGGATACGGTCGTTGCCCTTCAGTTGCAGAAAATACCTCCTTATGATAGTGATCCAGAGCCACGATAATAAACTTTGCATTGCGATCCTTGAAATGCGTTTCCTTTTTTAATGAGCTCTGCCTGAATTGGGAGTCTCTTTTTGCGAGCAGCCGGCAGGTCAACTCGCGTATTGGTAACCCACCTCTTACTCCTCCTATTCCGCGAATATCGCCAATTATGTCAATCAAATCAAAAAAGTTAACACCATACATCCGATTGCAGCTTTCTACCTGTGGCCTCAATTTGGGGTGGGGAAGGGCACCGGGGATATCTTGATAATTTAATTCAGAGAGCTTGGGAGGAGTGGGTGGCTGCTCATTTTCTACTGATGAATCTTCGTTTTTAGCCTTTTCAGCATTGAAATTACTGGGCGGTAGAGGAGTTTTTTTTCCTGAATCTGCCCGGGGTTTTTGAGTAGTTGCAGAAGCAGATGCTTCACATCTCAGCTCTTTGCACAACGTGGTCAGCCCTTCCTTGACAAGGAAGCTTTCAATCGTCTCACTGAGGCCTGCTGTTGCCACTCTATCTTCCTCGGTAAATCGGTAAAAAAGCTTGAAAAACTGCTTTCTAACCGAGGATGCCGGATCAGATACAGAGGGATCATCAGCTTTTTTGTCGGTGGATTCTTTTTTCGGGCTAGTGGCCGCAATCTGTGCTTTTGCTTTTTGTTCAAGAAAGTACAGGCAAAGAGTGAAAGCCAATTTGTTTTTGTTTGGATAGGCTGTTGTACCTTTCCAGCCACTTTGGAACAGGGCAAACAACTGCTCTGCCAATGACTTAAGCTCTTCTGGCATTCTTCGGGATGCCGTTCCGGGGCCTATAAGGTTGCGCGTCATTACCTCAGTTGCGGCATAAAGAAAATGGCAGCCGGGGCCATAAATTTTCTGGGCCAGATCGCCCAAACGAACACGATACGCCATGCTCAGTTTATCGATGCACCCATCATAAGAGAGCGCATCCTGAGCGGGGATGGCGTTTAGGTTTAGTAGGGAAGAGCAGTCCACCGGCATGTATGCGGGGGGACGGTCAGCATTGGCACTGCCGTTAGCGGCTGGCAATGGTTTTTGGGAGCTATCGGCCATTACGCTGTCATAGGTGGGTGGTGCTTCTGAGACGGTTCGGCCAAAGGCGCTGCCTTCGGGGGTGACTCTTTCGGGTGAGCTTCCTTCGGGTGTGCCTGGCTGTGATATTCCGGGTGGTGCTACGTTTCTTTGTGGAGAGATATTTAGCTGACTAAAACTGTGATTATCCATGCCTGTTACCTGCAATGGGCTGTGAGAATGATTCCGACAGTTTGACATTTCGGTTAGTAAATTAGTTCCATTCACAGGGGAAAATAACCCAATACAGCAATGCATCCGAAAATTGGTCGTTTTTTACCTTCATGACAGGTTTTGTCGCTCACAGTTGTGCCCGTGGTTGCCAACTGGGTTTTTCCGGCGGCAACGGGTGTGCCTTATCACGGTGAGCAGTTCCGGCCCTTGGAAGATGCTTTCTGATCAAGGTCTCAGGCGCTGCTTTTATCTGCATTAAAGGCAGAGTAGAATTGCGGCTTACATTTGCAGGAATCCCTCATGTCCAACACCCGCGCTGCTGTGACGGCACTGCTCCGGCCGTACATGGAACAGAATGATGGCACCCTTGATTACCACGGTCTCCATGGTTTTCTGACCGCCTTGACTATACGCCCTGCCGGGCTGTCGGAGCAGGATCGCAACGAGCAGATTTTTGATGCTCCGGTCACCCTCCCGGACGCCACCGCCAGCGAGTTGAACCGGCTGATTGCTGCCATGCAAACTGCCATTGACCGCAGCTTTAACGATGAAGAGGGGGGCTTCACCCTCTCCTGCGAAGCCGAGCTTGAAGATCACGATGATGAAGCGCTGGCCTGCTGGTGTACGGGGTTTATGGTGGCACACTTTGTTAATGAGGACGACTGGTTTGTCAGCGATGAGCAGGAAGTCTGTGAGTTGCTACTGCCGGTCATGTTGGCCTCTGGCTTGTTTGATGATGAGCCGGAATTTCAGCAGATGCGCAAGGATGGCAAGCTGACAGAAGATATGTGCAGCCAGATTCCGGAAGTGTTGATGGAGTTATACCTGATGTTCAATGCGCCGGAAGAGAAAAAAGGCAACCCTGGCAGCAAACGTCGCTGATTGTGACTGCTCAAAAATAACTGACAGATCGAGTGAAAACTTTTCTACAGCCCAGTAACTTTCTTGCAGAAAAGGCTGAAAATGAAGATTTGTCAGTAAAAAATGAGCGGTTAGCGCTGATTACGTGAAAATAGCAAACTCTTTTGAATTGTAAGTAGGCAAGCAGGTTTTGTTAACCGTGGTGAAATACAGCTTGCCTACTAAATCCCGGGCGGTACATGAGAGCTTGCATTGCCCGACCATAAATATCTGATGCTACATAAAAATAAATTGCTTAATCGTTATTTTGTCTTAATCAAAAGCTGATTTTAAAGTATTCATTATTTATTTTAGGCCATACTCTCCCCCACTTGGCTCTGCAACCTTGACTCTGAATCAGGCACCTTGTGTCGTCTGACCAGACAAATGTTCAATGCTGGTCAAGCTGGTTAATTATGGTGAATATTTTTCTTGTTAGCAGCGTGTTATGTGAAAAGGAATTTCGATTACTTTAACGGCAAAAATGAGGTTGTTTTATCATGATATCAAGCAGTAGGCAAATGCCTGTTAGTCAGGCTTTGTCGAATCAGCAAGCTATTCACGATCATCCGGTTCAGGGTGAGTCAAACGGTAGAAGTGTTGTAACAACTGCCGATGCATTACGGCAGGGTTTTCAGCATTTGTCATCAGCTTTGCAAAATATACCCAATCCCCTTTATTACATGACCCAAATGCCAGGGAAAGTCTTGTTGGCAACATTGTTATTGAATCGAAGTGTTACTGCCGATGCAAGATCTTTCCCAACAGCAGAGTCCTCAGTGAAATTAAATGGGACAGTGAGTAATAGTTCGGAATTAGCACACATGGGTGTGCTGCCTTCACTAAATGGAGAATCCCAGACACAGGCACTTAAGGAAATTGCCCGGGATGGTGGCGAATCAGCGCTTCAGCGAATTATCTTGTCGTTGCAACAGAGTGATGGTCAAATTTCACAGAGTGATGAAGCGCATGGAGGCATTCCCCAAGGGGATCCCAACAAGTGGAAGCCAGTCGCTCAGCTGAATGCACCTAAAAACCTTAATCATCCGCTGACTCAAGATGAGACAACGACTGATGGGAAGTTTGCCAGAACTCCTGAAAGCTTCGATTCACCTCATGTTGTAGCAGAAAGGAAAATTCCTGATGGTAAAAGTAAAAGTGCCAGCTACCGTTTTGTATTGCCGGGAGCACACACTAATGATCTGGAACCGCTAAAAAAATGTGCAACTCCTCCGCCAGTCATAGGTAATGACGGTTCCCAAAAAGAGGGAAGTGGCAAATGTATAAACACTGAGGATGGCAGTCCGGGTAATCGGGGGAGAGGTATGGTGCGTGCAGAGCTGACCAACTGTTTTCACACGGCTGGCTCTGAACCTAAGGCTGATGACAAGGGACTTTTGAAGGCTTCCGGTATGTACCTTAATAGTTGCCCTGAATCAGTCTCTGCAAACACGGTTTCCGGTTCAATGAAAATTCGAATTGATCAGAGTGGTCCGGCAACAATTTTTAATATACGTAGTATGCCTGACCGGTTGTTATATCGTGATGGTAGTGATAAAAATCACTGGTTGTCGCCGGAATCTTCAGGTAAGACCTATGAGTCACTAGTTGCAGATGGAATGCGTTTTGAGCAGGAAGGACCCGCCCCTTTTTCCATTGGTATTGTTCAGAAAAGTGATAGGGGCAGACCTTATTTGGCGATTATGGGGCGATCTGATAATAATCTTTTTGCCACTGAAAATGACTGTTTGATCCCTTTCACAGGTAAAAATTGGACACCATTAAATGAAGCGAAATGTTGTGATGGCAAAATCAGCGTAAGTTATCTGCATCACGAACCTGTTGGTTATATTTTTTCCCATGATTGGGTCAGTGTGGTGTATGAGGTTGCCTTTAGTGATTATTCCGGAGCAAATGTAACAGACGGACGGGCTAAAGTTTGGATTGATGGAGAAAATGTCGTAAATACAGTTCTTCATATTGGCGCTAACAACAGACCTGAGCGCGGTGGTGGTAATTATTATGCCACCTTTGGGGTCAGCGACATGAGCTCCAAAAAACCGGTGGTGGTCAAGTTCAGAGATGTTAAGTTTAATAGTGGTCCACTGCACTACTATGCCTCGGAGAGTCCGATGAAGCCTCTTGACTCAGTAGAGTACCAATGTCCCGGTCAACTTGAGCCAGAGTGCACATAAGGTTTCAGGCATTGGTAGTCAACCGATCAGGCACTGCTGTTTGATCATGTAACTGCTCATTTTTTTACTGGCAAATCTTCATTTTCAGCCTTTTCTGCAACACAATTGCCGGGGAGTGGAAGGTTTTTCCCTAAATCTGCCAGAGCTTTTTGAGTAGTTACGAATTTATCTGCACTGGTGTGTGATGTTTTTTGTCAGAGAGGTCTTTTGTCTCTGGGCAGCCGTCCAAATTTCCCCATGAGATAAATGCTGTTGAAATGACGTGCATTTAAAAGTTTAAAAAAGAATGTGTGCTGCTACAATGGTGGCCGAGGAACAACCTTGAAACATAAATATTAAACTGTCGGTCAGTCAAGTTACTCTTTGCTTTTCAGTTTTGAATTATTTTTAAATGGGAAATGCTATTAAATTTTTAGCGGGTGCAAATATCCATAAGAAATTTACTGGTTAATCAATTTATGAATATTCAGCCTGAAGTCAAGCCGAACGTTATAGCTAATAATAGTTCTGATTTAATACCTGATTTAAACATCAACAAAGATAATCGTGCCGATGGCAACGGTGTTTTTAGCTCCCGACAAGTGGTGAATAATCAGGAAACAGTAAAATTTCTTTCATCAAACAGTCGGATGAAATTTACTGCTGCAACACACTCGGTCAGTTTGGGTTCAGCTGAAGCAGCTAAGGACTTTAGTTCAATTTCGACACACACCAGTGCTGTGATTTCAGAGCAAAGCCCGGTTTTACCAAGTGCTGGTTATCAACCGCTTGCCGTCAGTGCATCAACAACAGCACAGGGCTTGGCGTCTGCTAACAAAACAAGACCTAAATCCCCGGGCGGCAGTACATCAAGCTCAGCGCACGGGGCAGTGGTTGCTGATATAACCCGTTCTCGACCAGTGACGTCAGGCACTGCAGACTTTTCGACAAGTTTTGCTTCGGTTAATACAACAAGCCCTCTGTCTTCTGGTGCCAGTACATCAAGCCCAGCCCATGAGTCGGTGGCTGCTGCAAGGGGTTCCCAACTCTCTTCCTCCGGAGCATCAAATTCAGTTCAGGGCTTAGCTTTTGCGAATGCAACCCATTTCCTGCCGCTTTCTGCCAGTACAAATGGTCGGTTCCAACTACCAGTCAGTGTCATGCAGCCGACCACTGCATTGAGAAACCAGACGCAATTGCTGACAGGCAGTGTGATACCCTGGCATGTATCCGGCGACATTGTTGATATAACTTCTACTCGCCAGACCGTGGCGTCGTCCAGTTCATTGATGGCCAATGCCTCCAGCCCCGTAATGCTAAAGCAGCAATTGATTACCATACTGGACGACATGGGCAACTCAACCAATACCGGTATGCTGAAAAAGGACCTGCTGATCTTTAAGGAACTGTATCCAGTCGTTGATGTGTCTGGATTAATCTCATTGATCGATTCAAGCGTCCGGGCTCTTGAGATTTTTATGCTATTGGATGGCATCTCTACTTTCGCCAGGACGATCAACGGCACTCTCCCTCAAGTTGCTCAACAGTATGAGCACATCCTGAACGAGGGGGTGAGTGACATGATGCAACAATTCAATAGTACCGAAATACCAGTACCAACTTCTCAATCGACGACAGTACCCCAGCATGCTCGATCAAAGCGGATGATTGTTTCGGAGTCTGAATTTGTTGAGAAGATTATAAATCTGATAATTTATCAGCACGCTGTTAAACAAGGAGATATGACCCCGAAGTTACTGGATTTTTTAAAGGGGGTATCACAAATGCGTCATGATTTTATAGATATTTTTCAACGAAATTTACCAACAACCCAAGACGCATCGGAGCTCGCCAGTGAAGTTAGTGACTCGCAACAAATAGCCAATTATTTGCAAAGATATAACCGGATGGTGCCAGAGTTGATAAGAAATAATGACTACGTCGCTCTTGGGCGATTAACCTATAAAATCAACGTGCTTAATTTTGTTAACGTGGAAGAAATATCAGCAGCACCGGGAGAGAATGTAATGCAAGTTCTTGAGCTAATGGTGCAAAGATTTCTTCAGGAGGTGGAACGGATATCAGTTTTACCTGAAGATTACCCCTATCCCATTATTTCCACGGCTATAGATCAAACCTTGATGTTCGCTTATGCGTGGAACCCGCTGCAACAGGTTGGGCGTGTTATTAAATACCCTCAGGGAGTATGTCTCGGAGATGCGATAGCATTGAGTATTGCCAGTCATTCCGGTACTACAATCACCAAAGCCATAAAAAACCTGGTTGATTCCATTTTTTTGGGCGCTGGATATGCTGATTTGCCTTATATGGCCAGAGAAATATTGCAGATAATTGGAGATAAGGACGTTGAAGATCAGTACATAAGCTCTAGCCGTCTTGTGGGGTTGAAGCGCAACAGCCTTTATATCGATAAAATTAGTCAAGGCATAGTATCAGCAGATAACAGTACTCACATAGCACAGCAATTTTACTCGTTGAGTGAAATGCTATTTCAGATGATGATTGCCTTTCATTCTGTGGCAGATCCGCTGCCTGTTAACGAAAACCTTTCTATCCAGTTTCGTATCGCTCCTAAAGCTCAGCATATTATATTTGTTGAGCTCAAAAGAGTGGTGAATATGCTATCCATCAGCGTATGTGATACCAAGGGGATTTTTTTAAGGGCCAGTGGCAATTCAATAGACAGCTTGTTTGCTAATGCCAAGGAATTACTAACACCTATTGCCAATTATTATCAGTGGCCAATAGATTCGCCAGACGAAGCTGAAGCTGGAAGTTGTTTCGGCAGAATTTATCAAACGACCGATCAGGAAATAAGTACATGGAGCAATTGGCAGCTCTTTCCAGATTCGGCGTTGACGCTGCAAGACATCGTGACCCATGATATCTCCGAACTGGAAGCCCTCGATAAAATCGCCATCAAGACACTGGCCAAGCAATTTTTTTCCAGGGTGACCAGTCCCCAGGGGCTTGAGAAACTGAAATTCCCCGACACGGCTGATCTGACGAATCTGGAGGTTCCCGACTCAACCACTGAGGTGACCACATCCGATCCACTGGTGATGCAAATGCGGGAGGTGCTGAGTGTTCTTGACGATGCCCTGAAAAACAATACCCCTGTTCCTGAATCCATCAAAAAAATCAACGCCCGCCTCCTGCTACAAACCACGCTCAGCCTGAAAGCAAAGGCAGAGTCCGAGTCTCCTGACCAGACTGAGCAGGCCGCAGGTCCCTCCGGGGTAACCCGGCCGTCGCAATCAGGAACAGAAACAGAGGTTCAGTATCCGATGAAGCTGGCCCTGTTGACGGATGCCCTGAATGCCCTCTCCCCGACTCTTCACGGGGAAGCCCTGGCCGCCGGGGTTGCTGATGCGGCGGCAGGTACATCCTCTGGCGGTGAAGATTCTGAGCAACAGGGGTCAAGTACTGGGGCCAAA
>Ga0126343_10000245_pt1 | contig 18890 bp, 1 predicted proteins | sample Cyp2metagenome_FD_92531 | JGI IMG/M metagenome (GOLD analysis project Ga0126343, IMG submission 92531) | Coral microbial communities from Lord Howe Island, Old Settlement Bay, Australia - Cyphastrea 2 metagenome | ecosystem: Host-associated > Invertebrates > Cnidaria > Coral ...
CACTGAATATCACCTTCACTATGTAACCATAAAGTGAAAGACTACTGTCTACTTTTATTAATAATTTACATTCCAGGCCATTGTCATAATCCAATGGATAGTTGGGACTTGTAACACTGTTGTAGAATTCAGAAGCAATAACTGTCTGTGACTGTCCAAAAACCCGACAACCTAAAAGGTAAGAGAAAGTAAGGTATTAAAAAAAATAAAAACACTGACTTCAGCCTGGGTTGAGCCCATAAGAAGGCTCATATTAACATGCTTATTACAGGGATAAGTAAACAAAGGGCCAGCTAGGTGACTAATTGTAAAAAACTGAAATTGCTTACAAACAATTAGAAAGAAACAACCAGATCTAGAAATGAGACACATTTCAGAGGAGTCTGATCTGCACACTTTCTAGATGGTGCTTGCTACCCTTACTATATACAGTCTTCGCATGGAGTCTTCACCTTTGGGTAGGAAAAATCACAACTTGCAAGCGTTGTGAAGGATTGCAATACAGGAATTGTCTAAGAAGAAAATATGCAATCCAATTTCTCCCAACCCCGCGCCCCCTTCAAAGAAAGCCTTCTTCCTTTGAATAGTAATCCTATGGGCATAGTAAACCAAGAAGTTTACCCCAAGGGGAACTCAAGTCCACATAAAATGTTACACACATAACAATTTTACTTTAAAGAAACCCAAATAAATAAGCAGCCTAATTTGGTAAAGAATAGAATCATTAGGGTTTCAATTAGTACATTCTAGTTTACTGCAAGATGCAGTATCATAATTGCACCATTGCCTAAGTTGGCCAAAACAAAACAAAAAATTTAAAACTGTAGCACATACATTTTAACATGCTAATATGCATGCATATAATTATATAAACTATGCACATCCCATTCCAATAACTAATTAATTACAGTAATAATTTAGTTTTCATAAAAGATAGATCACTCTACATATAAAAATTACTTACCTGTTAAGCTCAGTGCAAATGAAGTGCTTGATATCCAGGAAGCCAACACTAGACCTGGAATCCAAGAGGGGTGCATCAGAGGTGCTGAGGTGATAACTCACCCAGAGTGTTTCTGTAGCTTACCCGGGAATGGTGTTAACTAACTTACAGGTCCATTGAATTTTACTTGAGATCTCATCATTTCATTCAGTTTTCCCATTTAACTTATAAATTATCTAGGAGCAGAAAATTGTTTTTGTGCAGAGTCCATTCAGCACTCCTTTCTCTCCAGGGTGCAGACACCTTCACACAAATTCATCAGGATAGGCCTCATCATGGTTTTCTATGCCATCTTGACGGGTAGGCAAAGCGGTCAGAAATTACCATCAATTACAGTGTTTGAATGGGAATCCGACGGCAAATAACATTTTCCAAAATTGAATTTGACACAATGTGAATCATAATGTTGAAATACTAGGTAGAAGATTGTATTCACCAAGTTTGGAGGATGTAGCTTAGCCAGCTAGAAGACGCTCAGTTAATATTTTTCTAATTTTCCATACATATATTTGCCTGTAAACTTGTCTACATGGGATACAAGAGAAAAAAATACAGACAAATGTATGGAGAATTAGATGACTTAACTGAGCGTCTTCTAGCCATCAGCTACATTCTCCAAACTTGATGAGTACAATCTTCTACCTAGTATTTTAAAATTGCGATTTGTAAAATTCCTTTTTGGAAAATGTTGTTTGCCATCAGATTCCTGTAGAACCACTCTAATTTCTGACCTCTTTGCCTACCTGCCATGATAGCGTAGAAAACTGTGATAAGGCCTATTCTAATTTTCACATTAGAACAACAGTATTGAACAGCACATGCAAAAAAGGTAATTCCCATCAAGGAAATGGACAAAATTATATTTTAATATAATTTTGATGACTGATTTATTTCCTTCTTTGTGGTAGTGCTTAAATTAGAGCAGAGGCAAACACACAAAGCATTATGCAAATAAAACAGTGCTGGTGCCACAGCTGTTGTGCTTTGCTGTCAGTTAAATTAAACATGAATTTTACTTGCCAAGGTCCTATTGCAAACTAATATAAGTTAACTGACAAACATTAAAAGCTATATATATAACATTGACTGATGCTTTAGGCTGTGCATCGAGTTATGTTTCACTTGAAAATTTTCGGAGAACACGCAAAACTTTGCACTCCGCTGCACTTCTAGAAACTTTTAGCATTGCATTGTTTAATTTTCTGCCCTCCAAAGGACCAACTGACGTCATCGATATTTTTGCTGTTAAGAATCGAGCAAAAAAATAAAACAAACAAAACTGATACAAGACTATCACGATCTAACAGCATAGTTCCCATACAGGTATTTTCATAAGCTTAGCTTACTACAACAAATTTTTTTCTCATAACTTGAGTTTACATGACTGAGAAAACTTGAGGACATTTAAATTTTAGTCGTCTTACATTTAACGACGATGTCTGCGGTGTGCGAGCAGATGCTAAAAATGCCTAAGCTTAAATTAAGACATGTGATCAATGAGATAAAGGTAGCACGAATATTTAGACCGTACTCATGCCCACTGGAATTACTTTTCAAGGTAATCTCTCGTTGCCCGTCTGTTGTTTACGAGTGCTCTGAAAATTATTAGTCAGACAATGCAAAATTTGGAGGGTGTTTCAACTCGCGCCCGAATGTAGCTGATAAGCTAATTGATTGCAGCTGGCAAACTCGAAATGCGTCGTTCGGAAAAAGTAAAATATGTAAAGCGCACAACCCTTAAACGTCAGAATAGTCAGTCATCTTACCCAGGATGTTCAACTTCAAGCCTGTTGTAGGTGCCATAAGTTATTGGTACACTGTAAATCGTCGAAACGAAGCAACCGCAAAGTCTGTGACATTAGCATGTTCCGGGCGTTCGATCCAAACCGATAGTTTTGAAAAGATATGGGTAGTCTGGGTATAGAACCCAGAACCCCTCGCGCGCGGACACCACTCAAGGCTCTATTGCCTGTTTTCAAACCGTGAAGGACGAGGTACGAGTCTGTAAATTATGGGATTGGCAACTATTGATCCACATAGACATAAAATGCAGGCAAAGCTTTACAAAATCCCCAAGTTTGGTGTAAATTGACCCGAAAGTAAGCAAGATACAGCCATTTGAAAATGTCAAAATTCACAAAGAAATGTGTAGCCATCCGGGCGGACGCTGTCCGACACTTCGTCCGGATGCCATACATTTCTTTGTTAATTTTGACGTTTTTGAATCGGTGTATCTCAGTCAAAACTAGCCTGATTAACACCAAACTTGGGAATCTTGTGAATCTCAGTGTGCTCTTTCTGACTTAACCTGCGTTGCAGACGAAACTAAACCCCGGTATAGTCCGTCTGCGAATCAGCGACCAAAAAGCTTGTTCCGGCCCCCGCGTGTTACCAAGGGTTTCTATAATAGGATCTAATTGGCTCTTTCATATGGCTGTTCTTTCGTGCACCGTGATTGGACGAGTGGATCTCGTGGCACCATAGTTACGCTCTCGATGAATACCTGATACACAAACACGGCGGCGATCACGGAATTACCTGGAGAGGTATAATTTAAAATGTAAACGTTTTACTGAAATTCTGTTCGGAGTTGCTAACGCAACGGTATGTTTATTTCTTTGTCGCTTTGAGCGTTCGTTTAGCATTCACAGTCCCACAGGATTTACATTTTAGGCACTTGCCATGTATGCATGTTTTGGTATAGAATGAACAATATCTGCGACAATCGGCAGGTATCGAAAGATGAGTAGATTTTCCGAATTAACAAAGACATCGTTGTCCCAAAACGACTTCCACAGATTCCCGTTGTTCGGGAAAATTGTCAGCCCGAGTTCGAACTGCTTTTCGTGGCGCTTCAAGCGCTAATTCTGTGATCGCCGCCGGCCGCCGTGTTCAGTTATGTTGTGTATCTGGTATTCATCGAGAAAGTAACCATGGTTGTACGAGATCCACTCGTCCAATCACGGTGCACGAAAGAACAGCCATATGCAAGAGCCAATTAGAACCTATTATAGAAAGCCCTGGTAACATCACGGGGGGCGGAACAAGCTTTTGGTCGCTGATTCGCAGAAGGACTATACCGGGGTTTAGTTTCGTCTGCAACGCAGGCTATTTCTGACTATGTGGATCAATAGTTGCTAATGCCATAATTTAGAGACTCGTACCTAGTCCTTCACGGTTTGAAAACATTCAATGACGACTTGGAACGTCAGAAAAAATCAATTTCTTTCTAATGTGGGAGGAATGAAAATTTCTTTAACCCTGGCGGGTGAGACGGACATAATGTATTTGGCCAAGCCTAAAAGCGGAGTTCCCATAAAATAACAATCATCCACTGGACACATGCCCAATAACCTTCACAGAAATTCACCAATATAGTAACTACCTCACTAAATCGAGTGAACTAAACAACAAAACAAACAAGCATAAGATACGATGAATCTGCATGAACACAATGTACCCATAGCCATCATAGCCATAGTCTAAATGATCGACGAATAGCTTGGCCACGTGTTAAACAAGCTTCGTTCAAGTCGATTATCATTCAAGTTAAGCCAAGAAATGCATTTAGCAGCCGGAAAACGTCCAAAATTTCGACTTGCGGTGTTCAAGCTTAAAAATAGGAACCTTAGGCAATGACGACGGCGGCCCTGAGGACAATTTTACCTTCGAATTTCGCACGTGTCTAGTTCTAATGCGTTTACTTTTTTCTTGTACCCGATTGGTTGAACTACTCTGGCGGTTAGATAAACCAAGACTAAACCCTACGACTTGGTTTGGGTAATTATTATTATTTTTTTTTATGTATCCATAGTGATTGTTGATGCCAAAGGCGAATCTTTCTTGGCCACTAACAGTAATAATTCCAAACGCTCGATCGAGGAGAAGTTTGAACTATGAGAAACAAGAAACAAATACAAGCTTACAAAATGTAAAAATATAAAGCTGAAAAGCGACTTGAAGCGAAACGCAATGAACATAATAACTGAAAAATTACATTGTATTGGTGCTGTAGGCCGCGAAAGGGAAACTCTATGAGGGTTTTAAGACGACGTATTCTCGTTGATGTAACGGTGAAAACTGAAAAACTGTAACGAGTGCGAAACTGAAAAACTAGGATGTTAAAGTACATGCAAATTATAGTAATCGCGCGGAAAAGAAACACAAAACATATTCCCGAAGGAACGCTAATGAAGCTAGCTAAATAAAAAACTCAACGTGCTAAATATAAATTCTACAGCGATATCCCATGGGCACTTTCACTGTGGGAATAGAGGTCACACACAAAACACAGACTTCCAATGGGTGCAAAGTCTCACTTTTTCGTGGGCAAAAGGTCTAGTGGAACAGCAACTATTGTGGACGATTCTCACGAGATAGTGTGACCAGATTGTAAACAATGTTCGGCGAGTGCAGATTTCTTGGGATGTTCTTGTTCGACCGCTTTTTGATGTTCTCTGAGTGGAGTATTGAATTTCCGTTTGTCCCCCCGATGTAGAGTTTGTCATAATCTTTGCACGGAATGGAATAAATTACGCCGCGCGTTTGATCCTTTGGAATGGGGTCTTTAGGCTTGGGAAACAAGTTACCAATGGTTTGGTGTGGTTTTAAGGTGACTCTGGTATTATAGTTGTTGTTTGTACAAGGCCAGACTTAACCGTGGCACATACGTCATCGACATATCGTTTCCAAAACCGGGGTTGAACGAGAGAGGTGGATAAAGCTCGTACCATAACGGCTGACACAGGAGAGCCTAGAGCAGTACTACCAAAGATCTTTTGGTAGTGGGTACTGTTGAGTTTGTTGTTGTGTTTGTGTTTCAATAGCTTTTTTGTTGTGTTTCAAAAGCTTTTAACCAGGGAAACCTTTCTATATTTTATTATGCAACCACCTGGTTACGAATCAATTTTTAAAACAATTCTTATTTCACCGTGAAAACGGCCTTGACGCAGGTATAAACACAAGCACAAGCACAGGCACAAGCATCATTTTTTCCCTTTTTGTTGTTTTGCGCTTATGCCTGCGTTTGCGCTGCAACAAGTGAAAACGAAACACCGAATTCAACTTTCTATCTCGAGTTCGCCCCCAACTTTTCGAAGTTTTCCCGCCACCAGTAATCTTAAAATGGATAAAAGAACGAGAAATAATCTCCATATGTGACTCGATCTGGTTGGGGGCGAACTTGATCAGGTTGAATCAATGTGGGGGCGAACTCAGCGGGAGCAAACTCGCCATGGGGCGAAACCGGCAGCTACCCTCAGGCATAACACAAGCACAAGGCTATTTTAATAGCACGCTTGGTTATGTTTAGCCATTACTGACCTAGCGCGCCTACACAGTTTGGAATGTTCGCATGATTTTGCTTGTGCTTGCGTCGAATTTTATTTTCACTTGGGTCATCCCTACTGTTTGCGCTTTAGCTTGCGTCGCCACTAGTGCAATGGCCACTACTGCTTATCCCAAACTACCGGCCAAGAAAACCTCTCCAAAACCCCGTCGTTAGTCTCTTGTTTCAGTTTATTGTCTGTTTTATTGTTAAAATAGAGAATTAATTTAGATCGGGCTGCACTCTGTACAAAGCACTTTGTCAACAAAGTCGGTTGCAACGATATTTTTGTTACACCTGGTCGACTTCCGATAGTAAAAAAGCTATCTAAATTTTCTAATTAAATTAATTCATGCATAGAATCTGCATAATTATGTCACAGCACAGTAGCTCAGTATCTACATCGATTATTACATGTTCTTCTATTGCTTCCGTTGCATGTGGTTGTTACAATTGCGAGATTTTCACATAACCTCACATCAAATTCTGTAAAAGTTTCTCAAAGTTACCTGGCACCTTTCTCCTCCGCACCTCACAGGAGGTTCGAACGTTCGTTATAAAAATCCACTATGCGGGGCGAGTAGAGGGGCAAAGTCGAATGGAGGGATCGGCGAGCCTCGAGGCTACCTTGCTTTCCGCCGTAGCCCTTAAAATAGCCTCGCGCTTGCACTCAAATCGCTCGATAGATTCACTCCACCTGAAAAAAAATCCTTTGAGAAGCGGAGGAGAGCGGCCTGTCGCTGTTACTCTGTTATATTAGCAAAGACTGATTTTCGAGTCCTCGCTTGCGCCATCAGGTAAAAACAAGCGTCACCTCACGGACTCTAAGGCGGTGCTGACACTGGCGCACTCTGTATCCAAGGATATGGTTGCCCTGGAGGTGGATATTGTGGACCTGTTTCTTTTCCAGGGTAGGGTGGTGGAGGTTCTGATGGATATGGGTATGCTGGGGGCGGAGAGGATGGGTTAGTTGGACCTGGAACATAACCCACAGGAGGGGGGGGGTAAGGATTTGCTGCTGGTTGCTGAATGGGATTGGAAGGGGGATGTTGAATCACTCCTGGTTGTGTTGTATGTGATGCTTGAGTCGTGCCAGTCATTGGAATTCTAACAGCAGCTGCTCTACTGGGCGTCTTCTTACGCTTTGCAATACACACGATACAGCATACAAGCCCAATAAACACGGCCACGCTGACAGCTACGCCTATTATCAATGCCAAGTTAGGAGCTAAAGTTGAATAAAAACAAACAAATAAATGAGCATAGACCGCACTAAATTAGTACAAGTAATCCTACGACTGCAAGTTCAATGACAGATTTGCCCTCTCGAAACTGAAAGAGCCTTTACTCGAGCTTTCATACCATTATTCATACTTATTATTTATAGTATACATATTAATTAAATGATTGGGAAACTTACGAACTATATGAACTATAGCGCAAATTTCAAAAAGAATACGATAAATTGGCTAGGTTATTTTGTATTTGTATTAGAGGAAAACTGGAGCAACGAAATATGCAACCTTATTCCCAGGGTCCTATCTCTTCCTACCTCGACAAAGTACCCTGGTTGCGGCTGGTCGGTAACCGGTCGTTTCGCTTACGAATCGTTTCGCCTACGTCTAGCGTTGATTCGCCTACGTCCAATATGTCATTCGCCTACGTCTTAAACTCTGTACTTCTGATTTTTTAAGGTATCGAGTCAGTTCGATCGAAGGTTGTTTCGATCGAGAGTTCATTCGGTCGAAACCAAAGGTCAGTTCGATTGAAGCAAAGATTCGATAAAAGAGTAAGTGATGATAAAAACTGAGACTCGATGCATATAGATTATTTTTCGTTCTTTTATCCACTGCCAAGCTAAATATTTTTACACAGATTTGAACTGACATATTGGACGTAGGCGAATCGACTCAGAACGTAGGCGAACAGACAGTAGGTGAAACGACCGTAATTAGGCTGGTCATATGGCTATGTATACAAATCAAATCCGCACAAAGGGTGGGTCTTTGACTTAATTTTGTCGACACTGTTCACATGGCTCTGTATACAAATCAAATCCGCACAGAGGGTGGGTCTTTGACTTAATTTTGTCGACACTGGTCACATGGCTATGTATACAAATCAAATCCGCACAGAGGGTGGGTCTTTGACTAAATTTTGTCAACACTGGTCACGTGGCTATGTATACAAATCAAATCCACACAGAGGGTGGGTCTTTGACCTAATTTGGTCAACACTGTCTTAGGAGGTGAAAGTTGCACTGCCTGACAGACGTTTATTTTTTAAAAGTTAAGCAGATTATTTTTCAGATGTCCTGCCTAACGGGTGATTCCTTTCTATCTGAACTTCAAAGAGTATGAGATGCTGAGTGAGAGGAAAGTTTGCTTATTTTCGGGCTTCCTAACCATCTCCCGTATTAACTTAGGGTATAATCAACCGAGATAATTTGGTTTTATCAACTGCGTTGGTAATGTGAATTGGCCACCGTAAAGAGATTCCAAAGCTGACGTTTCGAGCGTTAGCCCTTCTTCGGAGCGAATCAACCAAGGACTGTACATGTACAAATTATACCAGTTCGGTTCAGAAAACACTTCTGCTCAATGACCATAAAGATGACTTCCACTAAGTTTTCAGAACTTAACACTGATCCTACTATACAAACGAGGGTCGGGTTGTTCTAACGCCAGTTAATCAGTTAACGCTAACCCAGGATTAAAAGTGAACCGAACTATTGATCAATGTTTTGTATAAAAATGTTTTTAATACTCACGTTTTGTGTAGTTTGAGCTTAGTCAACCTCAAAACTGAAGGGACAAGGACAAACAGAATAATAGCAAACTTCACCGAAAAGTTACAACACTGAAATTAAACCTCCTGCTATTCTGCTAATAAAAACTAGTTTTTTATTAGCAGAATAGCAGGAGGTTTAATTTCAGTGTTGTAACTTTTTGGTGAGGTTTTTTTTTCACAACATTAATCTTTATCTGAGTTTTCTCCTTGCTACTTCTAGCATGTTATTAGTGTAAGTTTGTACAACAAAAAAAAACTAAAAAATAATCATGTTAGCTGCTATTAAAGTCAGTCATCAAAAATTCACTACAATGTTCAATACTGTTAACAGTATTGAACATTGTAGTGAATTTTTGATGACTGACTTTAATAGCAGCTAACATGATTATTTTTTAGTTTTTTTTTGTTGTACAAACTTACACTAATAACATGCTAGAAGTAGCAAGGAGAAAACTCAGATAAAGATTAATGTTGTGAAAAAAAAACCTCACCAAAAAGTTACAACACTGAAATTAAACCTCCTGCTATTCTGCTAATAAAAAACTAGTTTTTATTAGCAGAATAGCAGGAGGTTTAATTTCAGTGTTGTAACTTTTCGGTGAAGTTTGCTATTATTCTGTTTGTCCTTGTCCCTTCAGTTTTGAGGTTGACTAAGCTCAAACTACACAAAACGTGAGTATTAAAAACATTTTTATACAAAACATTGATCAATAGTTCGGTTCACTTTTAATCCTGGGTTAGCGTTAACTGATTAACTGGCGTTAGAACAACCCGACCCTCGTTTGTATAGTAGGATCAGTGTTAAGTTCTGAAAACTTAGTGGAAGTCATCTTTATGGTCATTGAGCAGAAGTGTTTTCTGAACCGAACTGGTATAATTTGTACATGTACAGTCCTTGGTTGATTCGCTCCGAAGAAGGGCTAACGCTCGAAACGTCAGCTTTGGAATCTCTTTACGGTGGCCAATTCACATTACCAACGCAGTTGATAAAACCAAATTATCTCGGTTGATTATACCCTAAGTTAATACGGGAGATGGTTAGGAAGCCCGAAAATAAGCAAACTTTCCTCTCACTCAGCATCTCATACTCTTTGAAGTTCAGATAGAAAGGAATCACCCGTTAGGCAGGACATCTGAAAAATAATCTGCTTAACTTTTAAAAAATAAACGTCTGTCAGGCAGTGCAACTTTCACCTCCTAAGACAGTGTTGACCAAATTAGGTCAAAGACCCACCCTCTGTGTGGATTTGATTTGTATACATAGCCACGTGACCAGTGTTGACAAAATTTAGTCAAAGACCCACCCTCTGTGCGGATTTGATTTGTATACATAGCCATGTGACCAGTGTCGACAAAATTAAGTCAAAGACCCACCCTCTGTGCGGATTTGATTTGTATACAGAGCCATGTGAACAGTGTCGACAAAATTAAGTCAAAGACCCACCCTTTGTGCGGATTTGATTTGTATACATAGCCATATGACCAGCCTAATTACGGTCGTTTCACCTACTGTCTGTTCGCCTACGTTCTGAGTCGATTCGCCTACGTCCAATATGTCAGTTCAAATCTGTGTAAAAATATTTAGCTTGGCAGTGGATAAAAGAACGAAAAATAATCTATATGCATCGAGTCTCAGTTTTTATCATCACTTACTCTTTTATCGAATCTTTGCTTCAATCGAACTGACCTTTGGTTTCGACCGAATGAACTCTCGATCGAAACAACCTTCGATCGAACTGACTCGATACCTTAAAAAATCAGAAGTACAGAGTTTAAGACGTAGGCGAATGACATATTGGACGTAGGCGAATCAACGCTAGACGTAGGCGAAACGATTCGTAAGCGAAACGACCGGTTACCGACCAGCCGCAACCAGGGTACTTTGTCGAGGTAGGAAGAGATAGGACCCTGGGAATAAGGTTGCATATTTCGTTGCTCCAGTTTTCCTCTAATACAAATACAAAATAACCTAGCCAATTTATCGTATTCTTTTTGAAATTTGCGCTATAGTTCATATAGTTCGTAAGTTTCCCAATCATTTAATTAATATGTATACTATAAATAATAAGTATGAATAATGGTATGAAAGCTCGAGTAAAGGCTCTTTCAGTTTCGAGAGGGCAAATCTGTCATTGAACTTGCAGTCGTAGGATTACTTGTACTAATTTAGTGCGGTCTATGCTCATTTATTTGTTTGTTTTTATTCAACTTTAGCTCCTAACTTGGCATTGATAATAGGCGTAGCTGTCAGCGTGGCCGTGTTTATTGGGCTTGTATGCTGTATCGTGTGTATTGCAAAGCGTAAGAAGACGCCCAGTAGAGCAGCTGCTGTTAGAATTCCAATGACTGGCACGACTCAAGCATCACATACAACACAACCAGGAGTGATTCAACATCCCCCTTCCAATCCCATTCAGCAACCAGCAGCAAATCCTTACCCCCCCCCTCCTGTGGGTTATGTTCCAGGTCCAACTAACCCATCCTCTCCGCCCCCAGCATACCCATATCCATCAGAACCTCCACCACCCTACCCTGGAAAAGAAACAGGTCCACAATATCCACCTCCAGGGCAACCATATCCTTGGATACAGAGTGCGCCAGTGTCAGCACCGCCTTAGAGTCCGTGAGGTGACGCTTGTTTTTACCTGATGGCGCAAGCGAGGACTCGAAAATCAGTCTTTGCTAATATAACAGAGTAACAGCGACAGGCCGCTCTCCTCCGCTTCTCAAAGGATTTTTTTTCAGGTGGAGTGAATCTATCGAGCGATTTGAGTGCAAGCGCGAGGCTATTTTAAGGGCTACGGCGGAAAGCAAGGTAGCCTCGAGGCTCGCCGATCCCTCCATTCGACTTTGCCCCTCTACTCGCCCCGCATAGTGGATTTTTATAACGAACGTTCGAACCTCCTGTGAGGTGCGGAGGAGAAAGGTGCCAGGTAACTTTGAGAAACTTTTACAGAATTTGATGTGAGGTTATGTGAAAATCTCGCAATTGTAACAACCACATGCAACGGAAGCAATAGAAGAACATGTAATAATCGATGTAGATACTGAGCTACTGTGCTGTGACATAATTATGCAGATTCTATGCATGAATTAATTTAATTAGAAAATTTAGATAGCTTTTTTACTATCGGAAGTCGACCAGGTGTAACAAAAATATCGTTGCAACCGACTTTGTTGACAAAGTGCTTTGTACAGAGTGCAGCCCGATCTAAATTAATTCTCTATTTTAACAATAAAACAGACAATAAACTGAAACAAGAGACTAACGACGGGGTTTTGGAGAGGTTTTCTTGGCCGGTAGTTTGGGATAAGCAGTAGTGGCCATTGCACTAGTGGCGACGCAAGCTAAAGCGCAAACAGTAGGGATGACCCAAGTGAAAATAAAATTCGACGCAAGCACAAGCAAAATCATGCGAACATTCCAAACTGTGTAGGCGCGCTAGGTCAGTAATGGCTAAACATAACCAAGCGTGCTATTAAAATAGCCTTGTGCTTGTGTTATGCCTGAGGGTAGCTGCCGGTTTCGCCCCATGGCGAGTTTGCTCCCGCTGAGTTCGCCCCCACATTGATTCAACCTGATCAAGTTCGCCCCCAACCAGATCGAGTCACATATGGAGATTATTTCTCGTTCTTTTATCCATTTTAAGATTACTGGTGGCGGGAAAACTTCGAAAAGTTGGGGGCGAACTCGAGATAGAAAGTTGAATTCGGTGTTTCGTTTTCACTTGTTGCAGCGCAAACGCAGGCATAAGCGCAAAACAACAAAAAGGGAAAAAATGATGCTTGTGCCTGTGCTTGTGCTTGTGTTTATACCTGCGTCAAGGCCGTTTTCACGGTGAAATAAGAATTGTTTTAAAAATTGATTCGTAACCAGGTGGTTGCATAATAAAATATAGAAAGGTTTCCCTGGTTAAAAGCTTTTGAAACACAACAAAAAAGCTATTGAAACACAAACACAACAACAAACTCAACAGTACCCACTACCAAAAGATCTTTGGTAGTACTGCTCTAGGCTCTCCTGTGTCAGCCGTTATGGTACGAGCTTTATCCACCTCTCTCGTTCAACCCCGGTTTTGGAAACGATATGTCGATGACGTATGTGCCACGGTTAAGTCTGGCCTTGTACAAACAACAACTATAATACCAGAGTCACCTTAAAACCACACCAAACCATTGGTAACTTGTTTCCCAAGCCTAAAGACCCCATTCCAAAGGATCAAACGCGCGGCGTAATTTATTCCATTCCGTGCAAAGATTATGACAAACTCTACATCGGGGGGACAAACGGAAATTCAATACTCCACTCAGAGAACATCAAAAAGCGGTCGAACAAGAACATCCCAAGAAATCTGCACTCGCCGAACATTGTTTACAATCTGGTCACACTATCTCGTGAGAATCGTCCACAATAGTTGCTGTTCCACTAGACCTTTTGCCCACGAAAAAGTGAGACTTTGCACCCATTGGAAGTCTGTGTTTTGTGTGTGACCTCTATTCCCACAGTGAAAGTGCCCATGGGATATCGCTGTAGAATTTATATTTAGCACGTTGAGTTTTTTATTTAGCTAGCTTCATTAGCGTTCCTTCGGGAATATGTTTTGTGTTTCTTTTCCGCGCGATTACTATAATTTGCATGTACTTTAACATCCTAGTTTTTCAGTTTCGCACTCGTTACAGTTTTTCAGTTTTCACCGTTACATCAACGAGAATACGTCGTCTTAAAACCCTCATAGAGTTTCCCTTTCGCGGCCTACAGCACCAATACAATGTAATTTTTCAGTTATTATGTTCATTGCGTTTCGCTTCAAGTCGCTTTTCAGCTTTATATTTTTACATTTTGTAAGCTTGTATTTGTTTCTTGTTTCTCATAGTTCAAACTTCTCCTCGATCGAGCGTTTGGAATTATTACTGTTAGTGGCCAAGAAAGATTCGCCTTTGGCATCAACAATCACTATGGATACATAAAAAAAAATAATAATAATTACCCAAACCAAGTCGTAGGGTTTAGTCTTGGTTTATCTAACCGCCAGAGTAGTTCAACCAATCGGGTACAAGAAAAAAGTAAACGCATTAGAACTAGACACGTGCGAAATTCGAAGGTAAAATTGTCCTCAGGGCCGCCGTCGTCATTGCCTAAGGTTCCTATTTTTAAGCTTGAACACCGCAAGTCGAAATTTTGGACGTTTTCCGGCTGCTAAATGCATTTCTTGGCTTAACTTGAATGATAATCGACTTGAACGAAGCTTGTTTAACACGTGGCCAAGCTATTCGTCGATCATTTAGACTATGGCTATGATGGCTATGGGTACATTGTGTTCATGCAGATTCATCGTATCTTATGCTTGTTTGTTTTGTTGTTTAGTTCACTCGATTTAGTGAGGTAGTTACTATATTGGTGAATTTCTGTGAAGGTTATTGGGCATGTGTCCAGTGGATGATTGTTATTTTATGGGAACTCCGCTTTTAGGCTTGGCCAAATACATTATGTCCGTCTCACCCGCCAGGGTTAAAGAAATTTTCATTCCTCCCACATTAGAAAGAAATTGATTTTTTCTGACGTTCCAAGTCGTCATTGAATGTTTTCAAACCGTGAAGGACTAGGTACGAGTCTCTAAATTATGGCATTAGCAACTATTGATCCACATAGTCAGAAATAGCCTGCGTTGCAGACGAAACTAAACCCCGGTATAGTCCTTCTGCGAATCAGCGACCAAAAGCTTGTTCCGCCCCCCGTGATGTTACCAGGGCTTTCTATAATAGGTTCTAATTGGCTCTTGCATATGGCTGTTCTTTCGTGCACCGTGATTGGACGAGTGGATCTCGTACAACCATGGTTACTTTCTCGATGAATACCAGATACACAACATAACTGAACACGGCGGCCGGCGGCGATCACAGAATTAGCGCTTGAAGCGCCACGAAAAGCAGTTCGAACTCGGGCTGACAATTTTCCCGAACAACGGGAATCTGTGGAAGTCGTTTTGGGACAACGATGTCTTTGTTAATTCGGAAAATCTACTCATCTTTCGATACCTGCCGATTGTCGCAGATATTGTTCATTCTATACCAAAACATGCATACATGGCAAGTGCCTAAAATGTAAATCCTGTGGGACTGTGAATGCTAAACGAACGCTCAAAGCGACAAAGAAATAAACATACCGTTGCGTTAGCAACTCCGAACAGAATTTCAGTAAAACGTTTACATTTTAAATTATACCTCTCCAGGTAATTCCGTGATCGCCGCCGTGTTTGTGTATCAGGTATTCATCGAGAGCGTAACTATGGTGCCACGAGATCCACTCGTCCAATCACGGTGCACGAAAGAACAGCCATATGAAAGAGCCAATTAGATCCTATTATAGAAACCCTTGGTAACACGCGGGGGCCGGAACAAGCTTTTTGGTCGCTGATTCGCAGACGGACTATACCGGGGTTTAGTTTCGTCTGCAACGCAGGTTAAGTCAGAAAGAGCACACTGAGATTCACAAGATTCCCAAGTTTGGTGTTAATCAGGCTAGTTTTGACTGAGATACACCGATTCAAAAACGTCAAAATTAACAAAGAAATGTATGGCATCCGGACGAAGTGTCGGACAGCGTCCGCCCGGATGGCTACACATTTCTTTGTGAATTTTGACATTTTCAAATGGCTGTATCTTGCTTACTTTCGGGTCAATTTACACCAAACTTGGGGATTTTGTAAAGCTTTGCCTGCATTTTATGTCTATGTGGATCAATAGTTGCCAATCCCATAATTTACAGACTCGTACCTCGTCCTTCACGGTTTGAAAACAGGCAATAGAGCCTTGAGTGGTGTCCGCGCGCGAGGGGTTCTGGGTTCTATACCCAGACTACCCATATCTTTTCAAAACTATCGGTTTGGATCGAACGCCCGGAACATGCTAATGTCACAGACTTTGCGGTTGCTTCGTTTCGACGATTTACAGTGTACCAATAACTTATGGCACCTACAACAGGCTTGAAGTTGAACATCCTGGGTAAGATGACTGACTATTCTGACGTTTAAGGGTTGTGCGCTTTACATATTTTACTTTTTCCGAACGACGCATTTCGAGTTTGCCAGCTGCAATCAATTAGCTTATCAGCTACATTCGGGCGCGAGTTGAAACACCCTCCAAATTTTGCATTGTCTGACTAATAATTTTCAGAGCACTCGTAAACAACAGACGGGCAACGAGAGATTACCTTGAAAAGTAATTCCAGTGGGCATGAGTACGGTCTAAATATTCGTGCTACCTTTATCTCATTGATCACATGTCTTAATTTAAGCTTAGGCATTTTTAGCATCTGCTCGCACACCGCAGACATCGTCGTTAAATGTAAGACGACTAAAATTTAAATGTCCTCAAGTTTTCTCAGTCATGTAAACTCAAGTTATGAGAAAAAAATTTGTTGTAGTAAGCTAAGCTTATGAAAATACCTGTATGGGAACTATGCTGTTAGATCGTGATAGTCTTGTATCAGTTTTGTTTGTTTTATTTTTTTGCTCGATTCTTAACAGCAAAAATATCGATGACGTCAGTTGGTCCTTTGGAGGGCAGAAAATTAAACAATGCAATGCTAAAAGTTTCTAGAAGTGCAGCGGAGTGCAAAGTTTTGCGTGTTCTCCGAAAATTTTCAAGTGAAACATAACTCGATGCACAGCCTAAAGCATCAGTCAATGTTATATATATAGCTTTTAATGTTTGTCAGTTAACTTATATTAGTTTGCAATAGGACCTTGGCAAGTAAAATTCATGTTTAATTTAACTGACAGCAAAGCACAACAGCTGTGGCACCAGCACTGTTTTATTTGCATAATGCTTTGTGTGTTTGCCTCTGCTCTAATTTAAGCACTACCACAAAGAAGGAAATAAATCAGTCATCAAAATTATATTAAAATATAATTTTGTCCATTTCCTTGATGGGAATTACCTTTTTTGCATGTGCTGTTCAATACTGTTGTTCTAATGTGAAAATTAGAATAGGCCTTATCACAGTTTTCTACGCTATCATGGCAGGTAGGCAAAGAGGTCAGAAATTAGAGTGGTTCTACAGGAATCTGATGGCAAACAACATTTTCCAAAAAGGAATTTTACAAATCGCAATTTTAAAATACTAGGTAGAAGATTGTACTCATCAAGTTTGGAGAATGTAGCTGATGGCTAGAAGACGCTCAGTTAAGTCATCTAATTCTCCATACATTTGTCTGTATTTTTTTCTCTTGTATCCCATGTAGACAAGTTTACAGGCAAATATATGTATGGAAAATTAGAAAAATATTAACTGAGCGTCTTCTAGCTGGCTAAGCTACATCCTCCAAACTTGGTGAATACAATCTTCTACCTAGTATTTCAACATTATGATTCACATTGTGTCAAATTCAATTTTGGAAAATGTTATTTGCCGTCGGATTCCCATTCAAACACTGTAATTGATGGTAATTTCTGACCGCTTTGCCTACCCGTCAAGATGGCATAGAAAACCATGATGAGGCCTATCCTGATGAATTTGTGTGAAGGTGTCTGCACCCTGGAGAGAAAGGAGTGCTGAATGGACTCTGCACAAAAACAATTTTCTGCTCCTAGATAATTTATAAGTTAAATGGGAAAACTGAATGAAATGATGAGATCTCAAGTAAAATTCAATGGACCTGTAAGTTAGTTAACACCATTCCCGGGTAAGCTACAGAAACACTCTGGGTGAGTTATCACCTCAGCACCTCTGATGCACCCCTCTTGGATTCCAGGTCTAGTGTTGGCTTCCTGGATATCAAGCACTTCATTTGCACTGAGCTTAACAGGTAAGTAATTTTTATATGTAGAGTGATCTATCTTTTATGAAAACTAAATTATTACTGTAATTAATTAGTTATTGGAATGGGATGTGCATAGTTTATATAATTATATGCATGCATATTAGCATGTTAAAATGTATGTGCTACAGTTTTAAATTTTTTGTTTTGTTTTGGCCAACTTAGGCAATGGTGCAATTATGATACTGCATCTTGCAGTAAACTAGAATGTACTAATTGAAACCCTAATGATTCTATTCTTTACCAAATTAGGCTGCTTATTTATTTGGGTTTCTTTAAAGTAAAATTGTTATGTGTGTAACATTTTATGTGGACTTGAGTTCCCCTTGGGGTAAACTTCTTGGTTTACTATGCCCATAGGATTACTATTCAAAGGAAGAAGGCTTTCTTTGAAGGGGGCGCGGGGTTGGGAGAAATTGGATTGCATATTTTCTTCTTAGACAATTCCTGTATTGCAATCCTTCACAACGCTTGCAAGTTGTGATTTTTCCTACCCAAAGGTGAAGACTCCATGCGAAGACTGTATATAGTAAGGGTAGCAAGCACCATCTAGAAAGTGTGCAGATCAGACTCCTCTGAAATGTGTCTCATTTCTAGATCTGGTTGTTTCTTTCTAATTGTTTGTAAGCAATTTCAGTTTTTTACAATTAGTCACCTAGCTGGCCCTTTGTTTACTTATCCCTGTAATAAGCATGTTAATATGAGCCTTCTTATGGGCTCAACCCAGGCTGAAGTCAGTGTTTTTATTTTTTTTAATACCTTACTTTCTCTTACCTTTTAGGTTGTCGGGTTTTTGGACAGTCACAGACAGTTATTGCTTCTGAATTCTACAACAGTGTTACAAGTCCCAACTATCCATTGGATTATGACAATGGCCTGGAATGTAAATTATTAATAAAAGTAGACAGTAGTCTTTCACTTTATGGTTACATAGTGAAGGTGATATTCAGTG
>Ga0126343_10000246_pt1 | contig 18869 bp, 21 predicted proteins | sample Cyp2metagenome_FD_92531 | JGI IMG/M metagenome (GOLD analysis project Ga0126343, IMG submission 92531) | Coral microbial communities from Lord Howe Island, Old Settlement Bay, Australia - Cyphastrea 2 metagenome | ecosystem: Host-associated > Invertebrates > Cnidaria > Coral ...
CAAAATGCCTTATCTTTGACAGTAATCCGATAGTTTTGCTAAGTTTCATTGTTATAGAGTCAATATGGTTTTTCCATGATAGTTTATAATCGATATGAACACCGAGATATTTCACATGATCTTCTGAGTTTATGTCTGGCGTTGCACTTGCTGTTATCCGTCAGTTATACATGTTATGAAGCGTTATTTTTCTTCTATTTTAGTGCTTGAGAGCGCATGGCGAGTCCCTGAGTGGTCATCAATGAAGGACGCTCTGGCTCAGGTAAATATTGAACAGTTCTTTTGCTTCAAACAAATACTTTATATATTTTCCTCTTTTGTTGTTCACTTTTTGCTGTCACAACTCGCGTTATAGGTTGAAGTCAACTTCCCAGAATCTATTGCATACAAGCTAAACTTATATCGAGGCTACATCGCCATTTGTCACCCAGACGATCAACATCTTAACATGGTATGTACTATTTAGTTCCTGTTAAGTTGAGATCTAGGCTTCTAGACACGTCACGAATGTCACGCAAGTATTACTTTGCTTACCATGCTTGGCTCCTTGAAACGCCATGGATGTCACGCAATTTTTACGTAGCTGCCTCTGCGTGCTATCATCGTACGCTGTTGATCAGAATACTGTTGTCACTGTAACGTTTTTGTGTTACAGGTGGACAAACTTGTAGAACATTCCACTACTCAAGCAATCCGTCAGTGGAGAAGACTCCCCCCTGTTATCTCACAACAACATATTCCTTTATTACAGGTGGGTTGAACTGAATGTTTTGTTTTTTTTTTCCTGCTAGATGTACAATTGTTTTCCCGATTTTGCTGCTTATTGTTGCTGGTATTATTTTCAGGCAGCACAACAAATCATGGAACTGCAAGAAGCGGCTCAGATTCATACGGGACTCCAGCCTCCGAATGTTGGACGATCAACCAGTCTGCATGACATGAAAGCTATTGTGAAAACATGGCGGTGAGGACTTACTTCCAGTCAGCTACTTAGATATGTAGTTTTTAAATTATCTACTACAGTTGTTGTAATTGGTGTTAATTTTCACATTTAGTAATCGCCTTCCCATGCCTTCTGATAATTTATCACACTGGAGTGACGTGTTTATGTGGAGACATCATCATTATCAGGCGATTGTGGCGGCATATGAGAGTCAAGCCCAACATGAACCGGTCAGTTAACACTCGCTTATCGTCCTTATTTCCTTTCTGATCAGTAAATGAAGACTTATCTTCCATCCTGGTCAGTAAATACGCCCTTAGCTTCATTTCTGAATGCATCGATATCATCCTTTCCGATCGTGGAATTAATGCTTATCCTCTTTTACAGTCGGTTACGATCTTTTGAAAAAACAACAACGAAGACAACGCCATAGAAAACGTTGTAGTCATTCGCCGGTGTTTAGTGGTTCGCGTTCATGACAGAGACTAGTCACTGACTTTTCTTAAACCATTTCAGTTTGTTTACTCCACTTCAATTGTTCAGTTGTTCTGGTGCTCTAAGCTTCACTAAGTTATCCTTGAAGCTGAATATTGCACCATACTATACGTATTTTAACGTTTTTTTTTTCCAAAGCAGCAGAGTAACCACTCCATGCTTGGCGTCCACGCCTCTGCCTGGGCCATTATCCATTATGGTTACATAGCAAGAAAGCAAGGCCTGACGGGAGTGTGTTTGGACTCGCTTAGCAGGTTTGTGCGGACATTTTGTGCCAGCCAACATGACAATCCAAACAACGCGGTTAATTCACTCCAAATGTTCTTTTCAGAATCCACACGATTCCCAGCGTTCCTATCGTGGACTGTTTCCAAAAGATCAGACAACAGGTGAAATGTTATCTGCAGATGGCCGGCGGCATGGGCAAGCAAGAGTTACAAGAGGTTAGCGGCATATGTATAGCATATGTTTCGGTTTATCTTTACCTCTGTAGTGTTTGCAACTGTTCATTTCATGTAATCAAACAGACTTACCAGTAATCAATTGTTATTCGTTACATTAGAACTGTGCCTTTGAACAGCTACTTTGCAGATACTGTGTGAACGTTTTTATTCGCTACAGTACGACTGCAAGTTTAGGTCTGAGGTTACAAGATTTTGTTTCCATTTCGTCATACATCTTTTAAGTAGCAAAATTTAAATTATCAGGCTTAAAACAAACGGCCAACTTCCAGCTCTGCTCTTTTAATAACATGTATGAAAAGAAAAAACCTGCTTTGCTTCAATGTTTGGATGTCGTCTTTCTAGTTGCTCACTGCCACTGGTATCAGTTTTCGTTTTACTGTAAGTCTCCAAATCATCTAAAGGGAGCTGCTAAGGATTTACTTTGTTTTATTTCTTCTTGCAGGGTCTTGAAGTTATCGAGTCCACGAATCTAAAATACTTTTCCAAGGAAATGACGGCCGAGTTCTTTGCCCTCAAAGGAATGTTCCTGGCACATATTGGCAGGTAAATCAGGCAAAAATTCACCAAAACACACTCAATTCTGTCAAATATGAAGTAATATGAAAATGTCAAATAACCCTGCTAAATATAAAGTACTAATTAATCAACACTTGCATTCAATCCGGGACATAAGTAGGTAAATCAAGCCGTGGTACAATAGAGGTTGGGAACAAATATTAATTGGCAATGTTTAGGTTTTCCCTGAGTTGTAATATTTTGTGTAAAAATGAAAATGAAGGCCAAGACTGTTTGCTTATGGCTTGGTTGCAGATCTGAAGATGCAAACAAAGCTTTCTCGCAAGCTGTTCAAATGCAGGATTCGCTCGTGAAGGCCTGGGCCCTGTGGGGAGACTACCTTGATGGCCTGTTTGTACTGGAGAGGTGAGAAGATGCTTTCTATTAATTTTTGGAGGGTTGCTTTATTGCACGTTAAACCATCGAATAAACGATCAAGGTAATAGTTAATCAACGTGCTTATTGCTGTTTTGTTTGTTATCTTGTTGTCATAGGAACATGCAGCTCGGAGTGTCGGCCATTGTTTGTTATCTTCACGCCTGTAGACACCAAAACGAGGCCAAGTGCCGCAAATACCTGGCGCGGACTATCTGGCTTATGACGTATGATGACGAAAAGGTCTGATATGAGGCTGCACATGGCTTATTATTTACTCGTTCTTAGAAAGAACTAGCGAATAGTTATTTATTTGTCTACTGTGTACCGATTCACTCGCCCTCTGCGATCTCTTAACTTGCAAATTGTGACACAGCCGTTTGGTTTGTTTTTATTTAGTTGTTTCATTCGGGTTTTTTTGATTTTTGTTTGTCTCACACGTTTGTGATGCTAACAGCTGGTCTGTCATTTCTCATAGGGGTCTATCTCGGAAGCAGTGGACAAATACTGTGTTGGCGTCCCCCCGGTTCACTGGCTACCTTGGTATGTGACAACAATTCGCCTGTCTTCACTAGTTAAGTTTTGTTATTTCATGGTTTGTTTGTTTGTTTGTTTGTTTGTTTTCATTACCGTTCGTGTGTTTCTGTAGGATTCCTCAGCTGCTCACATGTTTAGTTAGGCGTGAAGGTCAGAAGATCCTGAACCTTCTGTGTAACATTGGACGAGTTCATCCTCAGGTAAGTTGACCGCTTTTACAAGAGAATCTTTGCTCAAGTCATCGTTTCCAGAGAAGTCGTCACGCTAGACACGAATTGACTGCAAACAGAGCTTGTGAACGTTAGTCCTTAGTAATGGGTGAAATTTCTGGCTCTTTTCGTGTTATATTGGTAAATTTGCTTTCAAAAACTGCAAAATTTCAAGGTGGCAAACGAGCTCATACATTCCTTGTAAAATTTTGAGATTTTAAACCCGCTTCGAACAAAAAGTATCCAATACATCGAGCTCAAATTCCTTGGGGCAGTTAATCGTACTGCGCCCTTTCAATATTCAGAACTAATGTTTTTGTAATTCCGTCAGAAACTGCATCGCTCCTGCTAATGTAAACGATGTAAACAATGATTCTCCTATAGCAAGTGAATTACTTGTTCATTGGCTTGGTTACTTATTATGCAATCTTATGATCACTGAAGTGTATTAATTTTTATTCGTGTTCTAGGCCATGTATTTCCCAATTAGAACGTTGTACTTAACTTGGAAGATTGAACAGCGAGAGAGACGTAAGTGTTGTAAATCAGCATTTAGCAGCATGCCCGAGGACGGGATCAAGTTGTAGTTTGAACTGCGTTTACCGAGCTTACAACATGCTTTAAAAAATCAGAACAAAGGTAATCCTTCTCCGCCAGTCAGATGTAAAACCAAAAGCTATCGTGATTTGATGAATAGAAACGTTTTTAAAATTGAAAAAAGAACGTATCGCATTAGCAAAAGATAAAAAGTTCCCAAATCATTATGTTTAAAATTCCAGACAAAATGGAGGCTGCCGCAGCAGTAATTACAAGTCAGCGGACTTCCACAGGAGGCAACAACACCACCACTTCTTCAGAATCACAAAACGCGACTCCAGCCGCTGTTAAAACCAGCACAACTGGCTCAGAAACTGGTCAAACCAGTACAGCGGCCTCGTCGACAGCAAGCAGAAGTGCTGGTTCAACTCCAGTTAGTTCTTCAATACATGGTATGTTGTCATGCTCTGCTCGTCATCACGTTAGCTTTAGTACTTCATGTTTGACGCACAGAATTCTACAATCTCTCTTGTTGTCTTGAACGAACTAAAGCTACTTCGTCCCGAAAAAATAAAATAATTTCAAAATTGACGATGGCGTATGATAAGTTGTCGTTTTACCCCGTTGTCAAGTGTGTATTCATAATAGTGTCCTTTTTCCATATCGTAGAAAATTATGTTAAAAAAGATTCTTTTTTTAATTCCAATCCAGACAAAGCAGCAGGATCAAAAACAGTCACTCCGGTACGTAAAATCTTATGTGAAGTGATTTTATTTTCAGTATATCATTGAGTATCTTCTTGTCAAGCAGTTTTGTTTGTTGTTCATTTAAGACAACACCATCAACACCGACTGCGCTTGCTGCTCCAACCACTCCTACTGCCACTGAACAAGCTCCAGCAACCTCTGCGGCAACTTCCACAACTGCTGGCTCCACCACTCCAAGCACAACAGGCACCCCACAGGGGACGGGTAAGATAACACTATGCACCCCACAGGGGACGGGTAAGATAAAAATATGTACCCCACAGTGGGCGGGTAAGGTAACTATAGACACCCCACAGTGGATAGCCAGTCTCCTTACAATGAGTGTCCCCGTGATTTTCCTGCCAGGTTGCTTAGTACCTTTTTTTATCCATGTCGTGACATTGTGACTATGTTGAAGAGAGTTCCGACTGGGATGAGTTTAGTCCCTAGATACATGGTAACAAGAGAGCGTGAGTTCGTTTTCTCTTGATCTTAATTAATTGATATATTGTTTTTGTTTGATTTGATCTCAAGCAAAAAATCTAATCAATTTTTACTTCTTCTTTTTAAAACAATGATTACCGAACTATTAATTGCTAAGAAACCGTCGCAAAGTTAACAAGATGTTGCAAATGTTCACAGGCGCTACGCCAGCCAGCAGTCAGAGTGATCCTGGGGCGATCAGAGCCACAGCTCAGATGTGGCGCTGTAGTAAAATCATGCACCTACTGAGGGACCTTCATCCAACTCTTCTCTCAGCCCTTGAAGGGGTCGTCGATCAGGTACATGTTTACATTCATAAGATGTAATTTTAGTTCTCGGTACATTTGTATACTAACCAGCACGTTCAGAAACGTTTTTGAGGTCTTTACTTTGCTATGTTCCTCGCTATTACTTGGGTAACTGTTTTTGAACGAGTAAGCTAAATGAATTTGCAGCTGAAGACCGATTTGAAATGTTTAATCGCGTGGATTTTGCCACCTTGACGAGTTACGCGAGTTACAACGTGACATGGTGCAAGCAGTCAGTAAAATTCACAAACGAAGCCGCAAACGTTGTTGTTTACATCGTCAAGCTCTGTATTGAGGCTCGTGTAGAATATGTATTTGATTTGCTCATAGATGGTGTGGTTCAGAGAGTGCTGGCACGAGGAAGTGCTGAGACAACTGCGGCAAGGACTCACAAAATGTTATCAAGTGGCATTTGAAACAAGAGGAGATGGTAAACAATGCTTATCTTATTCTGTAGTCGATTACCGGTTTGATTTAGTAATTATATTCGAAATTGGAAAACTCTTAGGTGATGCAGTATTGAATTGACAGTTGCACTAGTGTTCCTTGGTCACAAAACAATTATCCGTTTATTTTTAAAATGGATACGGAACTATTTGTTATGGCTCATTTTCTTTTTCACACAGTTGGAGCTGCTCGCGTCACACCTCACACATCGAGTTTTGTGAAGAAGTTGGTCAGCACATTTGGGATCGGATTTGAGTCAGCTTCAAGTGTATCAAGCACCTTTTCATCAGCTGCATCAGAGTCCTTGGCTAGAAGGGCCCAGGCTACCGCTCAAGATCCAGTATTCCAGAGACTGAAAGAACAGTTTTCTCTTGATTTTGACTTCAGGTAACTACTGTAAACGAGATGAAAAGTTTGATATAGGATATCAACATTTTTTCCCACGCATTAGTGAGATACCACATCGTAATTACTGTTCAGTGTTTAACGTTTTACTAGTAATAGAGGATGTTTTGATCCATGTTGACAACTCTTTCAACGCACAGGAATGAAAAAAAAAATTTTCAAGAGTATTGGGCGGGCGAAACCTGACACTTTCTTTATTTTGTAGTCAACCAGGCGCCATGGGGCTTCACAATTTGATTGGGAAACTAAAGAAGTGGATCAAGATTCTAGAGGAGAAAGCAAAACTTCTTCCAAAGTAAGACAGAGTAGTTCATAGTGAATCCCGGTTTTCCCAGTGACGAGTGTGAAAGAAATTTGTGTATGTTTTATTGAGTTCCATATTTGGTCATTAATCCTGTCATAAACAACATACAATAACCAATCAGAGCGAGTATATTCCTTCTCAGTCAATCAGAGCTTGCGGGTTTTCCCGCGCTTGCAGCCCGTTTTTGTGCGTTGAGATGCCTTTCCGCGACTGCCGTTCATTACGCGTTTTAAAATTTATGTTACTGCTGGTACGTTTTTGGTGTTTACGGAGGTGATCTTGTTAATCAAGAAAGTCGCTGTTTCTTTCTAGTTCATTTCTTCTGGAAGAAAGATGTCGCTTCCTCAGTAATTTCACAACATCCACAGCAGAAGTAGAACTTCCTGGCGAGTTCCTTATGCCCAAGGCCAACACGGTTAGTTTTCTCTCTCTTGAAAACTTCTATTTCATAATTTTAGTTATTTGTAGGTTCAAGGTTCAAGGTTCATTTATTTCACACTATTTACATTAAATTAACATAGAAAGAAAAGTATAGTTATACTAAAATACAAGATAAAAATAATTACAGTACGTGTTATAAAAATGTGTATGGTGGTGAAAGTAGCAAAGGCTTTCTAGTTGACCACCATCTACTTTTAAATAAACAAAGAAATGACACTGAGCTTAATCGGGATGTAGTAGAAAATACTTGTAGAGCGTAGGACTAATGCACAGAAAAAAAAAATACTTGTATATAAATTGAGCATGCTAGAGGTATAGTGAACCAAGAGAGAAATCTAGACAGGACAAGCTTAGCAAAAGGGAAAAAGAAAGAAAAAGAAAAGAAAATACAAACAAACAGCAGCAGCAACAAGCAAAACAGAAAGAAAAGAACAACACATCATCATCGGCAACAGCAATAGCACCGACAACACAGACAAAAGTATAAGCGGACAATTAATATTATTATTATATTATTGTTATTAATTCTATTATCATTATTAGATAGTTACTATTCATTTGACCATTAAACAGAACATATATTACCTGATTGACAAGCGATCAGGTGGGCCTTATAAAGTTTCTTAAACTCGTTCAGTGTGTTTGTTTTTTTTTTGTAAAATTTGCCCTGTCGATACTAGCGCTTTGATTAGCGGATCTGTACTCTCGTGTAGTTAATTAAGTCCAGTCTCGGAAGATTGATAATTAATTTTAGATGTTTTGTTTCCACAGCATAGCCCATATTACATCAGAATTGCTCGCTTTATGCCGCGAGTTGAACTTGTCCAGAAACACAACTTTTCCGCCAGACGCCTGTACATCCGGGGTAACAACGGCAAGGTATGTGACGTCATGTCAGCTTATCGTTTGATTATAGCGGCATTTCATCTCAAACAGGAGACATTAACTTCTCCTTTGATAGAAAGCCAAGACAAATGCTGAAACAGCTCGATTTTTTCTCAGATCTATCCATATCTTGTGGTAAATGATGCTTGTATGACAGAATCAAGAAGAGAAGAGAGAATTCTCCAGTTATTGAGACTTCTGAATCTTTATTTAGAGAAGAGAAAGGTGAGAATTATTTAGCTGGAAATATTAAAAAGTCCCATTACATCTGTGATAAGAAAGCTGCCATTGGTCCTAGCCCACCCCACTCTTCAAATGTTCAAGTAACGTTCATTTGATTTTCGAACGAGCAAACCTATTAATAGAATGACGAAGAAACGGCACAAGAATCAAAACTGATTACTATCATGATTTTTTGTTTCATTTAGGAGTCCTGCAAAAGACATCTTTTGTTCACTGTTCCACGCGTTGTTGCTGTGTCGCCTCAAATGCGACTCATAGAGGTATCAAAGTCATATGATGTATAGGAAGTCACAATGTTATTATCTTTACAAAGATTTGTTATTTTGTAAATTTATTAACTTTCGTTTTTTTTTTTTTGTCTTTTGCTCTTTTTCTCAGGACAACCCATCGTTCATTTCTCTCAGGGAAATCCTTACTGAGGTGAGTTAGAGCCGGCTACTTTGTGTAGCATGTAACGAAGTGTTTTTACAGTTGTTTTGCATAGTCTAGAATTTTAACTGATACTGAACTGAGAAACCACCTCAGATTCCGCCATCTGGCCTCTACTGGACTCAAGGTTCGACTACTTTCTCCAACCTTGTACCGCCTTTTTTTCTTGTAGCGTTGTGATAAGAAGCACGTGGAATCTGATGCACCAATTGCCTTGTACTACGAGCGCCTCGCTTCGGTGCAATCACGTGGCTGTCAGGTGACTCACCAGGTCCTGAGGGACATTCTTAAAGAGGTGCAGCTCACGCTAGTTCCTGAAGTGCTTCTAAAAGAATGGGCCCAGTACACTTATCAGGACCCTTCAGATTATTGGACCTTCAGGAAACAGGTACACTAAACATCTCATGCGCGTCTCGTAATTCATCGTAATTGCGTAATTAATCGTAAAACTAACGATGGCTTTTTCCATTGTCCAGCTCTCTATTCAACTCGCTCTGTCTGGGTTTGCCGAGTTCATATTACACCTCACAAGACTGGGCCCGGAAATGCTTCAAATTGCGCAGGACTCAGGTCGACTAACTGTCTCGTATAGTCGCTTTGAGGTTGACGACACTAAAGGTAAGTCTTTTCCATGTGGTAAATCTCAGTGTAATTTACCCTGATCCGTAACCCTGGTGTTTGTTCTCTTACATCCAAGGTGAGCTAGACGCGAACCGTCCCGTACCTTTCCGACTGACTCCGAATATTGCCGAGTTCGTGACGCCAGTCGGCGTGAATGGAGTGATGACAGCGGCTATTGTGTCGGCCGCACGGTGTTTAGCCGAGCCTCACTTCAGTGTGCAGAGTGTGTTAAGGGCCGTGTTGCGAGACGAGATGATTGCCTGGCACAAGAAGGTTGGTCAGCTACTAACGTTATTCTCTCTGAAATGCGTTGTGGTTGTTCACGGAAATGTCAATGCTTGACGTATTCGACACTTGTGTGGACTGGAAGAAAGCCTTACAAATCTTTAGCGATCGGCTAAAATATCCATCGAACGTTTTGTAGTTTTGATTCGTTATCCCAGCTTTTGAGCCAGTTGAAGAGGCGACAACCGCAAGTTGAACTAAACTTACGGCTTTGCCGCATCGCGGCTGTACTTCGTTTTTGATAATCTAAGTAATGAACAAAAATAGATATCGAAGTCAATCAGGCTTTTCCGAGTAGCAAGGAACTGCGGTTTCCGCTGTGACAATAAAGATTATGAGCAACAACAACAACAACGTTATTTCTTTTTCATTAATACAGCCTTGAATTTTAGGTAGTGAGTTGTCTTACATCTGCTCTTTATTATTGAAAATAATTAAGTTAGACACTTAAATATATTAACATCATGAACCCCCCTGTAGTCTAGGCTAATCTGGGCGGTCCACATCTATATTTACATTATACAATTAATATGCAATACATGTAGGCTTACTTTCCTTGTTCTTAGTCAAAGATTTACGAAAATGTTTATTACAATCGTTTCTTTTGTACTGGTATCTAATCATTTACATATTATTGATACCAGAGATAAGCTAAACGATGGGTTAAAATTATCAGGCACTAAATTTAAGAATTTGAGTCAGGGTGTCGACTTCCATATAGTCATTTCTATCGAAAGAGTCTCAAATAAAAATCCGCGATATTTTTTTTGAGATTAGTTCAGATATATCTCTCCAGTCTGGAAAAATTTAATTCCATAATATCGCTCCAGTTCTTAAACACGGGGGTGGAAAATTTCAAACTTAACTTCTTACCGAAGATAACTGCGTTTCGTTGTACCCGTGAATTTCATTTGACCAAGTGAAAAGAGCTCTGATAAGCGAAGGGGCAAATCCTTTCCATGTCAAAATAGATTATATTTACAGGTCTGACGTTTTTAAGTTACCACGTTAACAGAATGTAAACGCTTTTTTATGCAGAAACAAGACGAGACGCACTCCCTCCCCCTGAGTAACCCACCAACTGACATGGATAGTGAGTTACTGATTACACTCGTGAATGGAGCTGTGACTGCTATCACCACAAGATTACAAAGTAAGTGATACAAGACATGCAAAAACAAAAAACACGAACGAAACTTTATCGATATCCAATGCAGCGTTCACAATACGTCGAGGAAATTGCAAAACTCAGCTTTCTTTCTGCGGTTAGTTACCGTCCACATTAATCCGTCACAAAAACTGAGCTTTTCAAAAATTTCGAGGAATTTGAATACGGCGGGTTTTCGTTTTTGGTGCGGACGGAAAAACATTTCGAAAACGGAGCTTTTTTAAAACGATGGTTTAACGATAACCATGTGATTTCTTCTCAACGAGTGTACTTCAAACAAATCCAAAATCGCTTGTGATTGCAGTGTTTTTAAATTCCTACGTCTTAGTTCGGTTCTACTCTTCAGCGTATCATTCCTCGTGCACAAGCTGTTACATGAAGTTCAACGATGTTTTTTTTTCTTTCAGACCTGGCTCAATACGAGGGCGGTGAAACCAAGGTGACAACTCTGATCGCGGCGGCCACCAGTCCTGATAACTTGTGTCGGATGGATCCTGCTTGGCACCCATGGCTGTAGGACACTTTCTACCATCAAGTCCATCGTCAAAATGATCTCTCAGTTATCGATGGATATCCAGAGGCCCAGTTGGTTCATCGTCAAGAGTCGTCACGCTTACCATTTTAAAGTTCCTCAGAAGAGTCGTTCATAATCAATTTCAATCATCCCTGCTCGTTTACGTGCCATTTTAATTTTTTTTGTTGTTGTTTGTAGGTCTCGATCACCCTACATCATATGAACTTGGAAACGCAGTTTTATTTCTTCGGTTAGGTCTACCGTCCACACTAATCCGTCACGAAAACCGAGCTTTTCAAAAACGCTTTTCAAACGAGAAGAATTTGTAAACGACGGCTTTTCGTTTTCGTGTGAACGGAAAACAATTTGGCAACAGAGCTTTTCTCGAAAACAATGACGTTAGTTTACGATAAACGTGATTTCCCTGGCGAGTTTACCTTAAGGCTGGTTTCGGAGGCGTAGTCGGAGTCGTAATCAGAAGCGTAGAGCGATGCGATATAGTGAACTTCAAACTGACGGAGTTAGAAGCAGAACACTGTATCCGCTTATGACTTCGTTGCTTACGATCTAGTGAAAACTGCATTGTGGGAGTCGCAAGCAGAAGCGGAAGAATGTGATTGGTTAGGTCTTCCGCTTCTGCTTCCGACTCCGACAATATAGTTTTCTCTAGATCATAAGCGACGGAGTCATACGCGGAATCGGGAGAAAGAAAAAATGGAAACGTTCTGATTCTTCTTCTGACTCTTCTGATTCCGTCGCTTACGACTCCCTTTTTCGATTTTCACTAGGTCACAAGCGCTCTTACGACTCCGACTAGGACTACGACTCCGTCGCTAGTGAAAACCAACCTTTAATGACAAACACAAACTCAAATTATCAGTGATTGTTGCGTGTTTGAATTCACCCGGTTTAGTGTGGACGGAAAACATTTGAAGTGTTCTCAGAGTGAAACTTCCGACTCGATATATCGTGACTTGGATATCGCGTGTTAATTGCAGCCTTGTTCCCTGGTGTCGTAACATGTTCATTGTACATGCAGTTCTAAGAGGAACACATTACGGACTCATTGAAGGAAATATTTATGATCTTAGTAGAAATGACGATGCTGTCCAAAATTAAGTCTTGTAGCTGTATTCAGCTGTTGTATATATCTTGGCCAACTGGATTTTTTAGGCGAGTAGCTACCATGAAAACGAACTTTTTTAGAAAGTACTATTAACTAAGCTGTTAACAGTTGTATATCTCGAGCTTTTCCGATCACAGCATTATTTCAAAGTTATAAAGTTGCTAGTAATGTACACGTCGTGTAGAAGAAGGAAACCATGCAAGTATCATTAGTATAAGTGAGCATTATAAAGTTCCTTTGTTTTGAATTTTATTTTCATTTTTTGTTCATTTCATTTTATTCATTTAAATATAAGTTATTAAAGTCAGTGGAAAAAATGTGGGCATATGTACAGTTAATGGTGAAGTCACAGACATGTGCTGTGCATTGTTGTTTTCTCTGTGTAATTTTTTTTCTTGAGCTTGGAATGTAGTTCTCTCAATCACACTGCAGACTGCAGGCAACTGTTTTCTCAGTGGTTTGGGCAAAATTGGCCCGCAGAGTTTACATTGCTTTGGCCATATTTCATTTTGTGATGCTATTAGAACAACCAGCCTCACCATGTAACCCAAACATACCAGAAGCATATCACCTCGTTTGAGGTGATAAAATTATGCTTCTGAACATACTGACTGTGTGGCTTAAGAGTGAATACCAGGCCAGCCAAACAAATCATTTTCACATCCAACGTGGTATTGTGCTCTGGTCTCGAGCTCCTTTACAGACTGACAAACGTAGGTCAAAACACTGTGCCATTGATTGTCTCTAGTTCTCAGTTTCATCTTTTGTGGCTCTTCCTCCCAGCCTGGGTCCCAGGGCATTTGGAAGATGCACCAGGCTTGGTAGCTGACGTTGCTTTACTTGTTGCAGTCCTCCTAGCAGCACTGCCTGTGTTCTGGTGCACAGTACCGGCATCTGTTAATCTCTTTGTTTGAGGGGATCTCTGCAGTCTGGCTTGCTCTTTTTGTGCCTTCAACTAAAATAACAATAATGCCATTACTTGGGACAGATAGGTATGGTTCCTTGAGACATACAATACTTCTCTGACACAAGCCAAATACATGAACAAGATGGTTCACTCACCCTTGCTTGGTATCTTTTCTCAAAACAAGCCATGTCTTCTTCCTCTGTAGTTCTGTGTGCCACCTGTCCTGCATTACTCCGCATCCCATCCTCTAGTGACAGCCCAGCCATACCAGTGTGTGCTTTAAGGAATGGATGATCATAAGGTCCTAACAAGAGTACGAAAATCCTAACTCAACATCATATTTACATGTAGCTTCCCTTAATTTGACAGATGAGAAGAATCGCTTTTGTTTCCCACAAGTTAGACTGGATCACTTGCCTACTGGCTGCTCCAGCACATGTAGTGGAGGTGGTCCAATTCCACTGTCATCCAAACGCATATAGCCATCCATCAGTGAACTGAACCCTGTAATTCCACCCATAGCAGCATAAGGCACATCATGACCTACGGGGTGACCACGAGCCGTGCGTTCTTCCTTTGTCTCGATGATTGTCTGGTAAAGTGAAAGTTTATTAAAATGCTATCAGTTCTAAGTCAAAGTAACTATCTGCCAATATACAAGTACATATAGCACTAGTCTGGAGTGACGGCAACTGTTAGAGCATGTTCATTTTGTACCGCATACATGAACATGGTACACAAGAAACTAACAAGGGCGTCCAGGAAGAGACCATGAAATTGGTTATTCGTAAACTTTCTATAGTCACCTTAGGAACAACAACAACAACTTTACTGCACCCTGAATTAAATCAAATTTACATTACAAAAAGTTATAACACAAATGGAAGGAAGGGCATTTTCTTCAGTTCAAGATATTCTCAGTGAAAAAATCATGATCAGGTTATCAATTCTCATTACCGGCCCTAAATTGTTGAATTGATTACAACACAGTGGGAAGATAAAGGTGTTTATTTGAGCCACAGCATCTCCTACAAAAAGGTGAATGGAATTTACTGTTGTAAGACATTAAAGTGAACTAACCTTGTGAGTGTATGTTGGTTGCCCGCAGCCACAGGTATAGGAGCTTATGAATTTTTTACATGCACAGCCCTTTGAGCACTTGTATGGGACCACCTCTGAATGCTCATCGGCAAAGTGCTTGCACTGGCATCTGACTGGTTGTGTGCCGTTCTTTGGTACATAGTGATAACTCTTGCATTTACAACCGCTAACACGACAGGGAACTGGGATGGGTCTGGTCTCTGGAATTATCTCATAATCAGTTTTATGCTGTTTGTACCTAAGATTTACAAAACATTTTAATTGTTTACTTTTACATTTGTCACGTGTGTCAAAGTTCAACATTCAAAGTCATTTGAACATTTTATAATTTCACCTGTGATTACAGAAACACATTGTTTCTGGGCCGATCATCTTACAGTCCATACCATTAGGTGCTGTCCAGCTGACGAAAAGCCTGTTCTTCATTCTCATGGGTAACACCCTTTTCTTGTAGTCTTCATATTCTTCAGGAGTAAAGAACCTTCCACCATCATCTTCACCAACAATCCTGAAACAAAACTATTACTGAGAAAAACCCTGAAACTAACCGAAACTTCTAACCTGCAAAGCAGCCTTAGCTCACTGAACTCTGCAATACATTCGCAATTGTTCCAGCCTAAAGTAGTAGGCCCACCTGGGTTATAAGGTTAATACATTAAATTTAGTTTAGCCAAGTTTAACTTTCGTGTAACCGTAGTAATTTACAGACACGATTTCGAAAACGTCAAGTACCCAACCTTCGATATTCCAAGTACTGATCAATAGAGGCTGCAGCACTATGATCTAGTTTTAGATGTATTCGATTCCCTGCCATTTTTGATGGAAAACGAAGTAAAATTTCAGACAAGAAGTCACAGGAATAAGAAGCTCAGCTTCGTACGTTTCCAAAACAACTAGATTCTTCGTTGTATACGCGAAATAAAATGTCCTCCACTTACTAGTTTCAGTCCTCCTCTACTGAAATGGTTGCCAGGCAAGCGTGATTACGAGGCAAAAACAAAATTTACAAAATTCAAGAGATGTCATAGACTTTCCAAAGGTACCGAAAATATTCGCAAACAATAAACTGTACAATGGCTCGGCGGATTCCTTGGAGAAGGCTTTGCCCAGATGTCGTTGCAACCAGGATCGAAGAAGCTAGTCAAGCAAGAATTTATCTCCTTCGCGAGACGGGTCCAACTGGGTTTCTTTTGAAAGAAGATGGTTTAGATCGGAAATTTAAGGTTTGTTCATTTAATAAGATTAATGGCAGTTTGTTAACATGAACATTGAGCAATGTTAAGTTTGTCTATCGTGTGTTACAATCCCGTTAGCTTTGACATTAAGGTTCAAGACAGACTAACAACTGTACGTTTGATTGAACTGGTATATTTAGCTTCCGAACAATTCAGGCCCTTATCTGGCAGAGTGTTGAAGTTTTTATAACCAGTTGATGCACAGCAGACCTCAGGTATAGACAGTTAAAAAAGTTGAGGAGAATGAATGTGGCTTTGGCTGTAACAATCATTAGTCGGTTCTCGTAACTTTCAGTCCCTAAATGATTGTGCTTCATGAGCAATGTAGCTTTTTTCGTGATTCACATACACGAGTAATGGCTGTACTTGTACCGTTATATTAACTAACTCAAGATTTCCCTGTTTCTTAGGTGTTTTTAGGAGATCAACATTCTTGTACTTGTCAAACTTTTATGAAGGAAAAGGAGTTATGTCTTCACATCCTTTGGTGAGGATATATAGAGGATAATACGGGAATATAGAGGATAAGCTATTCAGGGATGGAGAGGATAATACATGGGCACATGCATGATATGAAATATCTCTTCAAGTGTTCAGCTCGAGAGTGAGCGTAGCAAGCAAGTGAGATGTAATGTTGAACAGTGAACACGAGAAGAGGTATCCCATATCCACAAGCAACAGTGTATTATGTTGTTTATTTATATTATATGCGTTAAGGCCTCTCTAGAGGCCTCTTGTTACAGATATTTCTTGATCTTACTTTGATAAACAATTAATCCACAAGCATGCACTGGATATGAGATGACAGATAGCCAACTCAGTGCCATGTTAGGCTTCCCTCGGGGTGGATATGTTATCCTTTCCATCCTCATTGTTGATTCTATCTTGATGAGTATATAATACTAATTAGGTTAATTAAGATTGTAACCAATTAAACTTGCTTTTGAAGTTAGTGGTGAATGGTAAGTTTCATTCTCAATCTTACACAGGGTGCTTCTCAAGAAATTCAGAGTACCCAAAGAAAATCAAAGTAGGTTGACATCTTTCTCTCTTTGTTTTCAAACATTTTTGGTATTCAATGTATTAACTAAACAAAAGCTAATACCGTAAGTATTAAAGAAAACAAGGTATACAGACAACATTGGAGGAGGTCTGGTGATTAAAAGCTTCAAGATAGGAAACAAAGAGAATCATGGTGCCTGTGTCAAGATATCCAATACTGGTTCACACTAGTGAAAGAGCCACAACCACAAGAAAGGGGAAAAGTTTCCTTCTGTTATTCTTAGTAAAATTTTGTATGCTGGTGGTTTTTGCACAAGACAGTAAAACAGGCTTTAACATTTTACTTATGTCCAGGATTGAACGCAACTATTGGTTAGTTTTAGTACTTCATATTTGATGGGTTTATTTGACATTTTCATGTTACATGTACATGTACGTACTTCATATTTGACAGAATTGTGTTTTGCTGACTCTTTTCCAATGAGGACACTTTAATTAATGCTTATCATAAGGTAGCATTCAATCACGGACATATCAGTAACATTTTTAATTACATAGCCATAAGTAACAATTTGGAATGTTTTCTCAAAAGTAATACAGCATTTGTCTCAGTTTCGTGTGGTTTTACTTATGTAATAGTCTGGGGTAAATCTGTGAAGACAAGTGTGGAAACAAGTTGCTTCATTGTATCTGATTCTTCTCACCCTTTTTGGTGTCTCTGAAACATCAACATGTGCTCATGTTTTTAACACTTTAAAAAACACAGAAGCACAATTTTCATGACTTATTTGCAGGAGATAAACAGCTGAGTTGTTATATACATTAAAATGTACATAGTGTACATAAATTCTCAACTAATAATCTGAATTTTTCAATCAAAGTTATATTTCAACTATCGCTGGTGGAGCGCGAGATTAATGAGGTGATGAGAGGAAGCTACTCAAGGTCAAGCAGAGCAGCAAAGAGGAGAAACTCTGAGAAGGACTTGACTGCTAGTGATGGCAGAGAGAAACTTAAACAAAAACAGATTGAGGAACAGGATGTGTGTCCTATATGTCAGGATGAATTACTACAGAAGCCTGAACCAATAACATATTGCAAGTGAGTCTGCAAGCTGGTTATTTAGCTGTGCCTCAGAAGACAGTGAAAGTCAGAATAAAACTTTATTAATTAATATATGTGGTAAAGGTACCTTAGTCTTGAGACAAACCCAACTGTTCTAATTTGTTTTTCCATGTTCAGGATTTTTCTTGTGTTCAAAAGTCAGCAAATTCAAAATTTGCTGCTTCCATGGAGGGCCATAAATAAACTACTTACCAACCTGGCTTGCTTGAGACATACTGTGCAATGTTGGCCCTGTTTTTTTGTTTTTTTTTTTTTACGAGCTCGTGCAGACCTCACTGCAGTTGGCTCGTGCTACCAAATATTCCCCAGTATGGCCTTGGTGCAGTAATGATTCTAATGCAGGCTGACATGGCCATTTACAAATAATACACTACTTAGTATTGTCTTTTTTGTCTCCTTGAAGGTATGGTTGTGGTAACAGTGTGCACATAAAATGTATGAAGATCTGGGCTGAACATCAACGCTCCACTGGCGAGACTATAGTGAAATGCCCTTTGTGTAGAGTGGACTTTGGATCCTTTCAGGTTAGTCTGATATGAGGCACTAGCCAGTTATATAGCCTTCACATCTGCATTTGATGCAAATTATTAGCAATGAGTAACTCCAGGACTGGACTTCATTTGTATACAACTGTTTAAAGTGGTACTATGTTCAAAAAATCATTTCCTTTTTTTCTTCCGATTCTGAAAGCATGTTTGCTTAACACCCAACTGGCGAAATTTTGAGATTTGAGTTTTATCCGAAGGCTGTTTTTTTTTAGTGTAAGTTTTGGATTTGACGGTCTGCCATTACTCACGTTCAAAACTGACCGATAGGACATCAAAGGGTTGGATCTAGAGAAAATGACGTCATTTACTCAGCGTGTAAACGCAATTTATTACATATGCAAAACACGGGTTTAAGAGTCTGAAAGCCCGAAACCCCCGTGCTGCATATTAATTCAGCCGCGTATACACGCATTACATTCTTAAACTAGTGC
>Ga0126343_10000247_pt1 | contig 18827 bp, 9 predicted proteins | sample Cyp2metagenome_FD_92531 | JGI IMG/M metagenome (GOLD analysis project Ga0126343, IMG submission 92531) | Coral microbial communities from Lord Howe Island, Old Settlement Bay, Australia - Cyphastrea 2 metagenome | ecosystem: Host-associated > Invertebrates > Cnidaria > Coral ...
AAGTTAGAAGGTCACGCTAGTGGCTGTGATTGGTGGATTTCGATCCGATCTGTCAATAACACGTAAGACTGACGGAAATTTTGGAAACGTTTCCGCGAGTGTTTTGTTTTCCAAAGTCGCGTACCAACGAAAACGGTGGTAGAATGAGGTACCTGCTCAGAATCGTTTTCCATTCTTTTTATTTTTTCCCAATCTACCTCCTCTATTTCCATCGCCCGACCAACTCATTTATTTGAACAGTAAAGAAAAAAAGAAAAATTCAAAGCCATTGTAAAGCAGCAAGTACTTTAATTTACAAGCACGCCATCTTGTCTTATTGTCTTAATTTATCGATACTTCGTTTTTGTAGCCTTTTCAGACATTTGATAGTCCTGTTAATAGACATCATTTTACCAACTGATTATATCTTGCAGACTAAACGTGAGGTTTCGAGTTTATTCTCTTTTTTTGCTCGACCGACCCACCCACCTTCCCTAGAGGGAGGGCGATGGGAAACGAAACATTTTATTTGGTGAACAGTGGGCGCAATGCTTACATTGAAGATGTGCAAAACAATAGTGTGACGTAACAATATGGTAGTTGTGAACTCTTCATGTGAGGACTCTACCAGAGTTGTTTTGCAGCACAAAAATGTTTGCTTTTGAGATCTGATTCCTGTTCAGCCACGTCCCGTTTGGAGAGCTACACGACCATGTTATTTTACGCATATCACCCGGGGTATTGATTCTAAAACTCGACATCTTTTGTTATTTTTACAATGTGTAAGCCAAAATAATTCACCCACCGATAAGACCAACAGCAATTAAAAATTACTTAGCATTTCTTAATAAGCATACAATCTTTTACATCAATAAATCTTTCCGTAGAAATTCTGTACTCTTGTAACTGAATTGACTGCCAGTCTGTGCATGAAAATTTCAGTGTTGAGAACATCACTATTTTTTGGTATGCTCAAGCTCGCGGATTCCTCAAACCCCTCTCCTCTAAAAAAAACAAAAACAGAAAAAAAAGGATCTTTGGAACTGTTTGATTTTCAAACAAAAGGTAGCACACTCGAGGTTTGAATGAGACCCTTCCGTCGAAAAACTGAACATATTACAGCCATTTTAGGCAAATGCAAATCCCGCTGGTAAAATATAAATTAATTTTTGACTGGGTGTGGACCTTGATGTCGTCGTGGGGTCAACGTCGACCTTGTCTGCTCTGCAGCAGATAGGTTTTCGAAACTGACAAGATAATAAAGAATTAGCCTGCAATTCTTTACCTCAAAACATAGAATAGTAGGGCCGATTAGGGGTGGTAATGAGACAACCACACAAGTGCAACAAAGCTTTTCAGTTTAATCTGAGAAAACAACCTAGTGGTTTTTAGCATGGAATCTTCTCATATACTAAATATCTGTACATCAATGATGTCAATAACAACTTTTGCAAGGAGCATATCAATATTTCTCAAAACAAAAACATTAACATGCCCAAAAAATAACTTACAAATGAGAACTCTTTACAAAACATATCTTACCATACTTGAATATTATAAATAGTCAATTATTTAGTTATATTAGCTCTCCACCATCTCTCAAACAATAAAAAGATCACCTACTTTATAACAAGTACAAAAATAAATACATATCACACTTTCTACATATATGCTTTTTTTGTTCTGTTTGTTTTCTAAGTTAAAAAACGATTTTATCACGCTACACTCAACAAAGACCAAACTTTTACACTAAATAAGTGTAACCTCAATAACTTAATGATATCCAAACGTTTCAAGAGTAATTCACTACAACAATTAAACTTTTTTCCATTCTTTTTTTTCCAATTATAGATAAAAACAGCTCTTTTTCACCTTTTTCATACAATTATAGTTAAAAGAAGCTATACCAAGACAAGGTTACTTGCATTCAAAAGTTGAAAATTAGAAAACACTCCAGCAAAACTATGTACAAGTATTTTGCGCAAATCGGTGGTGCCCAATAAATCAGACTCCTGTTTAGTAAAAAAATAAGTAGAAATTAGTTTACGAAAGAAGTACAAGTGTTTGAGTGAAAATGACACAAATCAGTATAAAAAAAAATTGAGGTTAGGAAAAAGACATAAAAAGAGTGTGCTCCTACTATTTGAGGCCCAGCCCCTGAGGAGTAGACTTTCTCTGATGCAATTAAACAACACTAGGCTCAGGCAGTGTAGCTTGCTATTTGCGCAAAAATCAATGATAACTGCCACTCAAAGTATGTGGACATCATCACAATCAAAAAGCCCTAGATAACCTAAAACAAATACAAAACTAAAATAATTCAAAACGAAGATTATCCATCAAAACAGAATGATAGCAAGTTTAAGCAAACCATGAGTGGTGACAAAATAATGTTGTCAAATTCAACTATCAAAGTTTACAAAACAGATCATCTCACTGCTATAGTCAGCCTAGAAAACACCAAAAATGCAGAAAACTAAAACTTTCTGACAAGTGCTAATTTTTCATGTCTCAATGAAGATACAAAAATTGTAGGGTTTTTTGGTATAGTTTCTATTTCAAGGAAAAATTTCTATCATGAATGTTTAAACTTGCAAATCATGCAGTACAAATGTGTAGAAAATGCTAAAACTGGAAGTGATAGTTAAAGCAAAAGCAAATCATTAGCCTTTTTGTTAAATTCATAAGAAAATATAAATCAAAACAGTGTTGAGTAACTTTGTGATCCCCAGCTCAACATTTTATAACACCAAAACATAACTTACGGTCAACCTCAATGGAAGAAAACATTTTTTACCGCATGTTTATGTTGCCTAAGGACTAGAAAGAAATCTAGACCAGTGAGAGATATTTAACACTTTAACCTTCAACAACTGTACTTCAAATTACCAATCATCACTGACATAACTTCACATCATACGACTGACAGACACAATAATAAGTCTTAGTCAGCAGCTAGCTTGTGGCAGGTACAATGTGTCTCCGGGCTGCAGTGAATCACTGATTTGTTCCACTCTTGCTTGTACGAGTCAAAGGCCTGAAACAGATTGTAGCTACAGTCCGACCTCTCTTTATTAAGCGGCCACTCTCTGGACTTTGAAAAGTGGCCGCTTAACAAAGGGTGGCCGCCTAATAGGTGGCCCCTTAATAGAGGTCGGATTGTACTTTTAAAAGAAAGCGAGCGTATATAGCAAAGCACTAGTATAATAAAGAAATAGCTTTGAGGAAATCTGTAGACAAGTACACGTATATGCTGACAATAATCATCAATTCCCATCTGTCAGCATAAAAATGGAAGGTTACACAGAGCATAGAAAAACCTCTTCAGGGCTCGAAAAATATTTGAATTCCTCCTTGCCCATTGGGCAACTAGCCCTAAAATTTTGCTTGCCCTGGGCTTTTCCCGCTTGCCCAAGTTTGACTCATTAATAATTCATGAACCCAAGAATGGAGTTCAAAGTACAGGGCAGCTTGTTTTAAATTTAATGTAATAAACCCGTCTTAAAGAAACAAAGTTTGCGAAGCTGTTGTTGTTCGTTCGTGTTCTTACTTCCTAGTTCCTGTAGTTCAAGTTGGGTATCTTCGTTATTATAAAGCCTTGACTCAATTTGTTCAATTTGTCGGAGATAGTGTTTGACTCCTTGAATGTTCACTTGCATCTTGTCTCGCTCCACGAAATCATTGTGAAGAGAGGCACGAGAAATTTATAACACGCAGAATTAACAACAAATTGCCTTCTCACTCTAGTTTTGACACAAGCACAGTGTCGAATTTTGAAAAGCCGGCAAGAGCATATATTTTTTTAATTTGGGCGAATGAAAAATTGTTACACTTGAGGGAAAACTTGTTTGTTAGAGAGAAACACTATTCTAAGTCATCATCCAGGAACTCTGAAGGTATTTTGATGACTTACTTATCCATTCCATTTTAATAGTATGACGCTTTTTATTTCGTGTGGCGGCGCCCAAGGGTATTATTGATAGCAAACTTGCATGTTTTGCTGAAAACAGAAATTTACCTGGATATTAGCATAAAAAACGCTAGCTTCCTTTTCGCGGTAGAAATATGCGGCTTTTCAGTTTTCGCGTACAATTTCTACAGCTGTAAGTAATATATCGTTGTTGAGTTAACTTTTGTACAGAGAAACTGGACAATGCTCGCAGAAAATTTCTAAAATTAGAAAATAAACATAGCATTTTCGTTTCCATCGCAGCTATTTTTATCCTGGAGAGAAATTTGATCAGGGCAGATTGATCACGTGCTAGGCAACCACTTCTGAGCCATGAGCGTACGTCACGCAATCAACGAATCAACGGTTTGGATTGTAATTTTCGTCAAGCCTCATTTAAACACTTGATTAACCTTGAGTTTAAAGCTTACCTTTTCTTCTCAAAATCATTATCAAAAATTTAGTCGGTGAATGGCTTGCCTGGGTGTTTGCCCGTTGGGCAAGGAAGGAGAGAAAGTTACTTGCCCGAAGGGAAAATCTAATTGTCCCGGATGACCGGACGGGTTCTTTCGAGTCCTGCTCTTGAGCTAAGTGTGATTCAAGTGTACAACCTTTGGATTAAACCACCGTTTGACTACTGTCTGTACTGTCAGGCCCGAGACAGGAGCAAGTCATGGATTAAGACTGTTGTGATAAAGGACATTTTTGAGGAACGCTGGATAAAAAGTGCCATGGTTAATCCTGGGGATTGGCAGGTTGATAGGAGAGGGGGTTAGCAGAGCTTGACCTTACGTCCACTGATGTCCCCAATACGGCTAGATTTTTTTCAATTGTCTACTTGAACAAATCCATAATACATAGGCATTATTTTAGATTTCCCTTGGGAAACCATCATGTCCCAGAAGAAATTGCAAATAATGATAAGGAACTTTTTGAAAGGGCAAAAGTGTATTTATGGGATTTGTGCCCGTAGAGAATGGTGACTAACTGTTCAGTCTTGGTCCCCAGGCTGACCCTAAAGGTATACACAGTAGAACCCTATTAATCTGGTCACAAATGGATCACAAAAATCTGGCCATAAATAACAGCTTGAGGGTGACCATATTAAAGTGGTTCTCTAAATAAGAAAATGATTGACCGAGCGTTTTTGGGACCCACATTAAGTGGCCATATATAGGTGACCATATTATCGGAGTGGTCACAAGGGGGTTCCAATGTATTAAATCCTGCAATGAATGTTGAATAGCAAACTGAACTTTCCGATTCCACACATGCAGCCTTTGAAACTAACAGTGTTCTTCTTACGAAATATGCTGCAAAATCTTCTGTTAACAACATTCTGTATCAGCATCTGATTTTTGTGAAAACTGAAGTTTGTATTGATAGAAAGTTACGCAAGTAATAGACTTTCATGTCACTGCACTATTTTCATTACCAATTGTGATTCCCAAAATAATGTGAAAAGAAAAATTGTCCTTCATTAATGATGAATCATGTTTACTTTTGTAACATTGAAAACAAATTGTTATACATTTCAGATAAAGCAATATTTATATGCAGATAGTTGGATTTCATTATTGAAAATGACTCCGTCACATTCTATTGCATGCACATTAGCAGGTCTTGTTAGTCACTGCACCATTGAACACAAAAGCCTGTGTATGATATGAAATGTGTTTACTTTCTTTAGCACCAGTTTATGAAAAAACTCAAGCAAAGCTTGCAACATGGAAGCATTTCTAACAAATAAAAGAAGCAAAGAATTTATTTTCATTTTCGCTGTTACTTTAAGCCATCCTCTTTTTACCCCGGTTAAGCATCATCTGACCAACTCAAACATTTGACTTTTAAAAAAGTTCAACCGTGTAGTTAAACCATTTTTCACTTTAAGTATTCTCCCAATCTAAAAGACGAACATAGTAACAGCATAACGAAAAACAGGTCGAACAAAAACAGGAACATTTTTTGCAGCACAAATATATCAACAACTTAAACAACCAACATTATTATTAAAGGACCATTATTTATTAACATCAACCAACTTTGTTTCCAGGCTCCACAGCAATGATGCTGGGGTACCAGGCCTCCTATGCAGAGACTTCGTCATTTCTTCCGAGGTTTTTTTTTTTCGGAATGACTGACACAATATCAGGAAATGCATTTGATGTTAAATGAAAAAAGGTATTTCTAGAAAAATCGACCACCTGGTTATAAATGAAAAATGAATGATTTGTGCCATTTCAGTGTCTTTTTAATTACAATATTTAAACAGCTTGAAGGGCCAAAAAGTTTTGGTGACTAGGATACTTGCACTGGCGACCAAATCTGAAACTTAGGGACCAGCTGGCCCCAAGGTTTTTTTCCCAAAGTCAAGCCCTGGTTAGACTTTGAAATGTATACACTGAAGAGTATTATCATGATGGTATTTTTAGGAAAAGCCTATGAAATGCTAAAAACTTTAAAGGCAAAAGAGGAACAAACCACCTGTGGAAATATAACTTAACTGAAGAAAGCTTTACTACCTGTGCTGACGATAACCCTCAATTGAGTGGTGCCACAACCAACATGAATGACAGTAATACTTGAAACAGGACTCTTCACGGCAGAAGAAAGGACCAGAGGTCGTGCGGCAAATGTCACACATGGAGTCCTCTAAATATGGGTCAACTTGGACCTAAACAAGTCATGAGCAACACTGATTAAATACAATCCAGAAATGTAGCCATGTAACCGATATACAAGCGATTTGTTCCACATCATATGACTGGTTTTTAATTCCTAAATCACATTGTACATGAAATATTATGACGGCTTATTCCCCAAGGATACTTCCTAATACAGGGAGGCTGTACCTCTCATCAAGTTGGAGAATACAAAATTTATAGGAGTTGAAAAGAAAAATGTAAGGAAAGCCAAGGACAGCCATCACTAATACATTTATGTACAGCGCTCTAAGCTGCCACCATTTTGGTCGCCATGGCAAGTGGAAAAAATATTTGGGTACTAAAATTCTGGCGAAAGTCGCCAATTGGCGACCTACAGGTTGAGAGAAACTTGTTTGAAAAGTTACCAAAATTAAGGCGAATTTGATCGATAGTAGAAGTGATGGCATCACCTGTCTTTCTCTTTTCCCCTCTCGTCGTTCAGAAAGTCGAATGCATAAACTTAAAATGAGCTGCAGCTTAAAATGGAAAATTTGATCGATTTGAAGGGTTCTGCGCACTATTAGCAATGTTACCCCGTATCAGAAACTTTGTAATGATGAAAGAAATCGTTTTTGCAACTAGACGGTCTCTTCTTTCTCTTTTTCTTTCTGTAGCAAAGCAAAGTGTTGAAAACGTGCCATTCAGCACATTATCCCTTTGTGTAATACGTCATGAAGTGTCCTCTCCTTAATTTTTTTTGGCGACTAAACGTTTTGTATGGCGACCATGTTACAATTAAAGGCCGCCAAAAGGAGACTTTTTGAAAAAGTGAGCTTGGAGCCCTGATGTATTTTTAGATAAGTCCATTTAAAGTATTTTGAACAAATATCTCGAAAAAAAAGATATTGCAAAAAGGAAAATGCCATTCTTTTTTAATCTAAGAAGCCTTTCAAAAACAGACAGCAATTATTTTTTACTTCATATTAGGCACTTGTAAGTGTGGAGGGAGTGCTTCGTCAAATGAAGTTTAAGCAACTTACCCCTAGCCCCTAGCCTGATCAAGACAACACTGGTTCAAATTCTTAGAAATATTAAAAACTTAAATTAACCTTCATTGTGTCTCTTCAACAAGAACCTACCACTCTGTCTTAAAATATTACAAGTTACTCACCTTTTTGACAAATTTTGGTGTTTCTATTTCAATGAATCCTGAACGGACAGCATCAAGAAAGCTCTTCTGGTTGTTAAATGTGATGCGACCAGAACCTGCAATGAAAAATTTAAATTTGAGACTGTTTTGTGATGTCTGCTTAATGGTACAATCATATCAACCAACTTACCTATAGGATAGCGATGTTTATCAGTGTCAATGCCAGCATAGACAACTCCACCAAAAAGCTCATTCATAATATAAGCCAGACCCTCTGAAATGTCAAAAACCCAAGTCATGAACACATACAAAACATTATCTCAATTCATAGTTTGACATGCACTATGTGGAAAGTAAAATAAAGCTCTTTGTTACTGTTGAAAGAAAGGACTGTCTCTCTGCATAGTTTACTTTCTGGATGCTTGAACATTGGAAAATGTGTACTTTAGAGTCATCTACAGTCACATGTTTATCGATGCCCCGATTGAACCTCATTCAAGTGTTGATAGAGTGTCCCCCAAGTATCGATTGGGATGTTGTTTTCTTTCATTCTGCAGCAATAGGCTTTCCTCATATTGAAACAGTCATGTTTTCATAGGGAGAATGGATTAGCCAACAGAAAGCAGGTTTATGAAATAAAATGTATCTAAACTCTATTTTGAAAGGGAGTTTCCTTCGTGTTAACATTCAACCAATCACAACAGTCATGAACAAAACAAAGGTTTTCAATTTTCCAATGTTCCCAACATGCACTGTAGGATTACTGTTGTATTGAGACTCTGAAGAGGTTTTGTTGAAAGGTAGCTGATCAACTACAGATAAATATATTTATATACAGCTTAACCTGAAGGTTTGGTAGATTTTGTTGATTGAACCAATCAGAAGTAGGATAAAACAATAGCAAAGTGGTGCAAAAGTTGGGACCTTTTTGCATTCCTTGCCGCATGGTGCTATCCTTATATGGACAGTCACTAACACAGTAACCATGAAAACACTTTTTTGAGAGAGAATTTCAAATTTCATGAAGACTGATGTAAACATACCTGCATTTAGCATACCATGTAATCCACCTACAAACACAGTCCAGCTAGTGTCCAGTCTTTGATGAGGACCACGCACATAGTTTGTGTCAGACAGAACCCACGGAATCACCTGCACCTACAACAACAAGCAAATTGATCAATTATCACATGGCATGGTAACATTTAAGTGATACACCACTGTTCACTAATTGACAATTTAAATCAAAATGCCTTAGTAATGAGCAGCTCGCACGACAAGTGCATGACTGATAGTGCTGTGATCAAATTGAACTGCTTCTTAATCATGGGATCCAATTCTTTAAAAGACAAGTCGCTGATAAATATGGGAAATCTATCCAAAGCCAATTCGAATCTAATTTTTTGGTGAACCAAGTGACTCCTGTGTTTCCCATAACTGGCCGTGACTAGTTTTGGCCTTTGTTCAACTTCTAATGTCATCACCTTTGACCAAAATTGCCCTCATATGTGCTTAACTTTTGCTGAAGGAAAAGATCTTTCCAACAATACACAGATCAGAGTGATCAGCTCAATGGAGCCTGAAATATACACTAAAATGTGTAGAAATTTGAGTGACTACACATGGCTACTCCCTGGCAAAAGTTGCCTGTATTGATGATGCTCTCTCAGAATTTTTTGAAATGGAAGCAAATCAAGTACTGAGAACGTCAATCACTGTTAGTAGCAAAAAGGAAAGGCAAAAAAATTACCAGTAATAAAAGAAACCAAAAACTATTAAGACGTAGGTCTCTTCCAAAATCAAAATTTGGATTTCTGCAGATGTCTGAGTAAAATTGTCATAAAAAGCCATATGCCAGTGGAAAGAAAGTAGGCCCTCACGTTGCAAATGCCTTTTCGAGCAGATTGAAGCTACTCTGGCTCATATACAGCTTGAAAAGCTCCAACGTGTCCAAAACATAGTGTTTGGTAAAAAGCTAATATGTTATAGTTACCTCTTTACATCTCATACGTCTGCTAGAGATCTTAAAGTACCAATCTCCACCATTGCAGAAATCATGAGTACACGAAGCTAATAAGGCTTTGACTGATTTCTCAGAATCAAAGATCAGATAAACATAACCTAAAAAGTTATCAAAGAAGAAACATCAGAACCTTGGGTCCATTGCGAATTGGAAAGCTATACAAGGTGGCTAAAATGTCTTAACAAGCAATTGGGAATTGACAGAAAACAAGAAAAGATATTTGTTTGACAAGTCTAACTACCACCCCAAATTTAAGTCTGTCAATATAGTTATCAGCTATGTCATCTCACAAGTGTGAAAACCAGAAATTAATATATAACATTTTCCTTAAGTGTGGAATTCATTTGATAAAGTGGGATTGCTGCTATAAGTCGGGAGTGGATAGTAGTTTTTAAATTCCTCATTTTGTGGCATGTTGTATTTTCTTCATCCTTGACAAGGTGTGTGTACATAAAAAAAATGCCAGCAGCAGGGGAATGACAGGCCTACAAGACTCTCACAGTTTTCAAATGTTCATTCACATTTACAAGTACATTTTCTTGTCGTTCTCTAGTTTAAAATTCAGACTTCTGAGCTATTAACCTTTTTACACAGTCAAGTATACAAATTGGTAAAGCCAGAAAGACCTCACCTTTAGGAGGGTGGTGAAGATGCCGACCATCAGCCTTCCCAGGCCACTCCACTTTGACTGAACCAAAAGGTTTAAAGGACATCACTAGAGATGCTAAGAGAGAGTCTGTGTTAAATGACTTATTTTGGCAAATCTTGAATAAGAAAATGGAGCATGGTATAACATGCTAAACAATATCAGAACCATTACAAAATTACCTTACCTTCTGTAATATCCCAAGGAACACCACCCAAGAAAACTTTGGTTGAGTAGCTTGGATTCTTATAGTTACGGCGAGGTAGTTGTCCCGACCACTTCTTCATATTCACTTTACTGTAGTCAGTAGCTTGCCATTTTGAAATAAGGAAAAACGAAACAGTACGAGATTAACTAGACACTGAGGCTTGTCGGCAGAGTTCTATATTTGGTCTTGTTTTCTTAGTGTTGAGATGTCGATTGTCCTATGGTATTTATAAGACAAAGGAATCAGATTTGCAATTTTGGAAAGTCAGCCTCAGAATCATCTCTCAGTTTAAGCATATAACTTGAACCTCATATTCCTGGTGCATCGTAATGACCACAAACTCTAATCATGTTATTAGCAAAAGTTAAGGTACAGCCATATCAAAACACAAGAAAAATAACTCAGAGCAATTACCTGGGTTTTTTTGTAAACAACTTTAAGTTACCTGGTAACAGTTGTGCAAGCCCAGGTTGTTGCATATAATCAACACCTAACGGATCAGTCCACAGTCCAAACAACGGATTCACACCAGTCCACCGAGGATCAGCAAACAGGCTACCCATTGACGGTATCTCAGCTGGCTGAAGTGCCGCAGGAGGTAACCCAATCTGTCTTGGCTGACAACGGGGGAACATAGAGCTGCGGTATGAATGTCTTAAGGGACTAACACTGGAGTCAGACTCCACAGGAGAAAGAGGCGAGAAAGGGAATGCTCCAAATGGTGAAAATGGACTAAGTGGAGAAGACGGAAGACTGTCTGGTGGAGTATGCATTCCAAAATGAGTAGTACCAGCCATAAAATTACCCTGAAATAGAGACAACAGTCCTGTCTTGTTACTTAGTCTAGGACCACTTGTTGTATAGATTTCGACCATGCATGCATATAAACACAAAAGGCATTAAAGTTAGGCCACTATCCTTACTGAAGACAACATTAACTCAAATATCAACTGAAGAGATTTGCCAGACACACAAAAAAGTGAAAACGAACAAAACTAGTTTGCCTGTCGCTGTGCCAAGTATGACCAGGTAGGATAACAGGTGAACAAAATTTCTTGTTCCTCATTACATTAAACCCAGTATTCTCTGGTTAGAAATTAGGATGGCCAAAACAACTTAATAAGTATTGTCTTTATGCAGGTTTGCTAGCTATGAGAAAAAAGAGATTTTTGTTTTACTTCAGTTAGACTGCACTGTTTCAACACACACTCAAATTGTACTGTGGGCAACACCACTGTATGCAAGGTTCTTTCAACTGATTTCTGAAGAGCAACTTTCTATGATCAAACATCATGAATTTGACATCAGACAACAAAATTGATTCAGAAATAACCAACACTAATAAAAAGATTGCTGAAATAATTCAAAAATGTAGAAGCCACTGAAAGAAAGTCATCTCAAAAACAGGAAATGTGTGGTTCCAGAAAATCCATTCCCCTACTGCAAAGGAATCAGAAATTACAGAGGGGAGAGGTCAAAGACCCAGTAACTTTCAGAGGGAATGTGGTCTTGGATGATCGATTTAGTTTCCAGATCTTTCAATTCAATTCGCCATTTCCACATCCCCCACAATACACCTTGTTTGCTCCCCAAATTTTTGCACAAGCGTTGTCTTCATTTTCTCTTGGGAAGGCATTGCATAAATGTTTGGAGTGTTAACTTTAACACACTTTCTTGCTAAAACTATTTTTCCAGAGGGTATTGGAGTGCATAAATAGAGTACTAAAGTGTGATTTTGAAATTATGGGATTTACTGAGATATTCTTAAAGTACATGATGAAGAATACACGTGTACTTGCCAAAAATCAATATCTTAATGCAATTTAGGGATGAGATATTGGCCATTTCATGCTTCAGTGACTCTATACAAATCCTTGTAATTCTATCCTGGTGATTTGTATGAAAGTCAATAAAGCATGAAAGGGCCAATATCTCATCCCCAAATTGCAATAACATATTGATTTTTGGCAAGTACACATTCTTCATGTATTCAGAATATCACAGTAAAATTATCCCATAATTTCTAAAATTTGTTTTTTGTGATGTCAACACTTTAGTACTCTATAGTAGTGGAAACTCCAGAAGGGTGGAACTATGCAATATGAAAAATGAATTGGCAACATCCAACATACATGTTTGTCAAAATATCATAGGACCATGGAAGCAACAAGTTCTGTCAAAATGACAAGTTATAACAGATAGTTTTTATAACACTTTATGTTTGGGGGCAGGTTAGCATATAAGTATATAATGCTAAGGAAAGAGACATGGCTCAGCAGAATTATCTTACTATCACTAAGACATACATCAAAATATATAACGTAATCATGTTCAGAGTTTTCCAAGTTACCCTCCCCAGACTTGCAATGACTAACTACTTTAACTACAATATGTACTACAAGTCTATCGTGTCTGCCTGTAATTTTTCACTGCATTGGTTATGTGATCAACCAATAGGTCCATTGTTCCACTAGCAGAAGTTTTATCAAAGTTCTTTTAATATCAAATTTAAGAGCATTTTCAGAGTGATGACAGGCGTAATCTTGGGCACAAACACACCAATGTCAAAATCAACGGTAGCGGTAATAACTATAGAAATTAAAAGGTGGCATCGCCACAATTACGTGTTCTACTCCCCGACCCGTACATAAATCGACTTTTCAGAACTACAACTAACATGACACGCAATTAAGCAGATGCGAGGTCAGAAACAGGGCGAAGTTGACCACGATCAGCTTTTCCAAACAGTTTCAATCAGCATTAAATACTAATTACACTCTCACCATAAAGTGTTCGCCAGCCCTTTCGTCCATAAGCAATGGGCTTGGAGATCTAGAGTCTGGTGGTGTGGGCTGAAAACCAGGATAACCGATGAAAGACCCACAGGATGGCTGTTGAATTGGCTGAGGTGGAAACAGACTTCGCCCAGCCGAGTCTGCAACAAAATATGACAGGAACAAAACGACACATCAGCGTCAAGCCTTTCCGTTAATTACGCGATGATTTGAATAAATTTTTTCAGTTTGTACTTTCTCAAATGAGCATCATACAGTTTACTTACTAGGATCCAGGGCTGAGTCCAGCAAGGCATTGATTCGGGTCAGGATGGAAGTCTTATCCTCTGGTGCATTCTATAATATCAGGGAAATAAATTGTGACCACAGTACATTAACCGAGCGTATGAAAATTCTTAAAATCACTGAAGCACAATTGATGACCTCAGTGTCTGACCCGCAGCGATTGTTACCTTTGTAAGACCAACGTGTATATGGAACAACTTCAAAACATTACTCAATTGACGTTTTATTATCACTTTAAATTTGACATGAAGGCAGACTTGTGACTGTGATTTAGTGTTGAAAATATGATGATGGCGTTTTGCTTCTCGTTAGAGTCAGAAAAACAACTACATCGACAGCACCTTTCAGCCGGAAAGAATTCTTTCCTTCCGCACCTGGCCCGTTGGCAATTACCGAGGCAATTCTTGAAAAATAGCTGGCAGTCACTTGCGTTGGCCGCCACCATACTTCAACAACAGCAAAAAATAAACTGAAGATTCAAGCTCACCTCCTTACTCATGGCTGAAAGTGAAAGCGTCGGGAACTTGCAAACTTCTTCATTCTCGTCTCTCATGGCCGCTTCTATTTGTATCATTTCGGTTTGGAAGCTCCGTGCACGTGGAATCTGTGGATTCTCGTGCACGTCACCTCATTGGTTAGTCAATATTGCTATTGTTTCTCAGCCAATCGAATCGTCGTACACAAGTCAGGCGCTAACTTCCTGTTATTATCACTACCGGTTAATTTTTTTCACCCGGTAATTATCTCTTTCATTAAATGCTTGGTTAGAGGGAAAATAAGATCTTGCACATCTGGGAAAATAGAAGAAAAAAACAGTATCTGGTCTTTACAAATTCCTGTCAAAAGAGGTGTTGTCTGTTTCACAATTCAAAGTTTTCGGCCAAAATAATACGAATGGTTCCTCGTCTGCTCTGCCTTCCCATAAATAATTCGATCGCTTAAAGCTCTTACTAGATATCTTAAATTAAGAAAATATATGCTGGTTAAGATTTTCAGAAATCAAATTTTGGGATAAAATACTTTCTATCGGCTACCCCTAAAACAGTATAGTATTTCGCACCTTTTCGCACTGTTTTCAAAATAGGAGAAAATTTACGCAACGAGGTTTATTTCCCGTGCAGTTTGCAGTTTGTTTTGTCAATTTGCGATTTGGCAGAGAAATGCGCTTCGTAGTAAAAAGGATTTCTTTGTAATTTTAAAAAACATTTACGCTGCTAGAATAAATTCGAGGCGCTAATGATGATTGTTTTTGTTCCCGTTCTGTGTTACAGTGGACGTGGAATGATTTTCAACTCTTTAACTGTCCTCGAATGAATAGGAAGTCACCATTAGATTGCATATTTTGGCTTGTTTTTTAGAACAAATAAATGACAGAAATTCAACCATTTGATTTGTACATTATTTCAGTTTGTGAACACGTCAACCAACGGTGCCGCGAATTAAACTTTAGGATCAGCTTTTTTACGTCAATGAATAAACAGCTTACGTTGGTGTTTATGATGATGTATCAGAAAAATGATGATGTCAGAAAATAACACAAACAGGGGTGATAAACATTGAATCATGTTTTATAGAACTTGGAATACAATGTTTATCACCGCTGTTTGTGTTATTTTCCTCAAGCTACGATGGCCTAAAAACAAGAGTTTATATGATCGGGCAAGGCCACGATTATGAAATAAGCGCCCTATCTTCTCCTAGATTTGAAATCGGGCGCTTATTCGAGGATTTACGGCATTCGTATACTGTTACACTACTGAACTGCTGCGAGATGAAAATGAGAACTCTGCTTGACTCCCTTGGTGGTCCGAATTGTACAATACAGACAGCTCCGTGTTGGGTCCTACTTTGTTTACGTTGTTTACGAACGATTATCAACTAATACGGAGATACGTTTATGTACGCTGATGACTCTACGATTTCCAGCACAGGCTCCTCGCAAGAAGTCACTTGTACCCTTGAAGAAATTTTCACCTGGCGTGTTGACAACCGCCTTACTCCGCAACTTTGGCAAATGCCAGGGAATGTTACTTTCCAAAGCTCGGTTTATTGGTCCGCTGTCTGCCATTGGGCTAGGTCACGCAATTTTGGGCAATTTCAGCACTGATAAAATAGTTATAGAATTAACTAAAATGGCAAAATAACGGCTCAAAACTATAGAAAAACTCATACAAAATACTGGAGAGCCAAGAAGGGACGTGGATGGACAAAACTAGAGAGGATTAAAATAGATTGCATTAAGGTAAATTTGAAAAAAATGTCGGCTCACCTTTTTTCAAATTTACGGTATGTCAGTTTCTACTTGTCATTAACACAGTTGGATAATCATTTTCTGTTGTTATGTGGCCATGATTTTGCAAATGAAAGACTCTGTCTGCCAATTTGACGTTTAGAGCTCATTGAATTAGCAAAATTAAACAAAATTACCTAAAATAGCGTGACCTAGCCTCTTTTAGGCTACGGCCAGGCTTCTGGGTGTTACCTTGGATCAAAACCTGAGATGAGTGCCTCATCTGAAAGAAGTCGTTAAGAACTTTGCAAACAAATTAAGCCTCGCGAAGAAATACATGTGTGTTACGTAATGGGTTATGCACCATTCGTTACGTAAGAGGTGGGATTAATCAGACAGAGTTATTTAAAACATTGGAAGACAACACTGCCTCGGGCCGTGCTGGGTTTCCACCGGACATGCCAACGGTTGACGCGTTAGCTACGGTTAAGTGGAACACTTTAACACATCTGTCTGAATGTTCTTTAATTCAACTTTTTTTTTTTACAACTAACAAGGGTTATCACAGCAAGCTCCCTCGCACTTTAGCTGAAAAGTTGATTGCCTACGGCAAGAGATCTTCTTCCAAGACTGACGCATGGGCTGATAACTCTTACTTTTTCTTCCAAATACGTTCGAAACCCCATTTCGTATAGAGGGGCTGTCCTCTGGAACGCTATAGGACGATCAAATTGATCGATAATAGAGTGTACAGACGTGAAATCCTTTTGGAAAAATGTTGTTTATTGTCACACTTTTAAGGAACTTTTAAATAATCAACAACAGATCAGAGAAGTTTCTATTTTAACTACAATATGATCTTTGATAAGAATGATGTTTATCCGTTAATTGTAGCTTCTTAATCATTCTTAGCATTGGTGCCTTATTTATTTAGTACACGATCCCAGAAGCCTTTTTAGCTTTGAAATTATTTATCGTGTCAGTGTATAAATAAAACTTCTATGTATGTGTGTATGTGTTGTGCTAATAGATTATTAGAAACACCCAAATTGCTGGGTGTATTGCTGCAGTCAACAGGTGTAAACCTGCGCAAAGTCGAAAAGAGTTTTAATTCGTGGTTTAACATGCAGATAATGTCAACAGTCATGAACTGTCGGATCGTCTGACCACCAGTCCATAAAGTTAAAGAAACTGACCACTGGACCAATCTCGTGAATACTCCTCTGTTGTACTTGACTATTGGAGGGCTGTAACACCATTTGCTCGCTTCATTTAACTTCACACTCTTGTATTTATTTGCTCATTAGCTTATCCATCCTGTTTACTGCTTCTACGTAATTAAACCTTTCAGGTACTCTTCAGAAGTGCACCATAAAGTTATACCACACCTAAATCTGGCCACAGTTCAGGGGATGTTTTTCAAGTTATGGTAATCTGTCAGGCATTCCAGTTATGCAGCAAGTGCGAGGGTCACTTTCAGTCCAGAGCACTTGACTGGTTTCCTGTTTGCAGCTCATTACACCACTGTTCAAAATGTAATTCTCACTGAAGTGATTGAATAACTGACCTACCCATATAGGCAGACACTTCTTTGTCAAGCTGCTGTTTTAACTTCCAGAGGCTGTGTACTTTTGATGGCAGCTTCAGTCAAGTCAGTGAAACTACAGTCTATCACTGAGTAGATAAACTTCACTTATTAGAAATTACTGAATTTCTTCCCTCATTTTGTTTTGCTGCTGTCTTTATTTCTTGCTATCCAACGGGGAAACTCTTGTTCAACCAACTTCCAGTAGCTATCCTAGAATTTAACAAAGGCAAATATATGAGTCAGAATGACATATGGGTATTAAGATGTTCTTAGCCAAGATCTTCCTTATGCCTTCATATGTACAGATTAGCGACTATCTGAGAAAAGAAAAATTGTGAGGCAAAATAACAATTAAACACATAGACACGTAACTATTAACTCACCTGAAGGCCAATAAACTTAGCATCATTGGAGGAGATGGATGCCTTCTTTTCTAATCCGCTTTGAAGTGCTTCCACCTCCTGGAGAGTAACATAAATTATATTAATTTTATAACTTTGTACAAAAATAGTTTAAGTATATTTTCTATGGAGATACTCAAATGTCTCTGCCTTTGCTAAATCGAGAATATTGTGCTTTATCCGAATTTCAGGAGAGGTGGAGGGGGAAAAAAGTCCCTTCTGCAGTGCTTGAAATTACAGGTTACCCAGTTGTTGTGTGTTTTGTTTGTTAACAGAACCGGCAAACCACCATGTTTTCAAACCTAAAATTCCTCAAAATATAATATGGTGCACAGGTGATCATTTCTTTTCTGCTGCATTGTGGTTGAGCACTCCACCTGTATTGCAGAGGTCATGGGTTTGAATCCCATGAATTCAGGCCTGAATTATTTTTCAGGCTTTCATTTTGCAACTGCTTAAGTTGTGTGCATACACGTGTAAATATGATGATCCATCAAGGCATCTTCATATCATTCTCTGCAGTTCAAATGTATGAGCTTTCATATATTCACTGGTACTTAACAAGTTGTCAAATACGTTTTATACACTCAGGTAAGAAAATTACGTTAATTAATCAGGGCTGTCAGCCTTTCGAATCTCTTTACGGCGACCAATTCACATTATCAACCCAGTTGATAAAACCAAGTTATCCTGTCAGAGAGTAGCTGGCCAGCATCGGTAAAAATCGCCCATGCTTCATAGTTATACAGTTGTGAACTACAGCAGTGGGGAATCCAGACTTGGCTTTTTTACTTACTTGCACTCCGTCATTTCTTCTCTTTTTACCCAAAATAAGGGGGGGGGGGGGGGGGGGGAGGGCCTCCCCGGGTCCCTTCCCCACATCCGCCCCTGCCGAGGCCCGAAAATGTTTGTTGGTGTTGTAGTCGAG
>Ga0126343_10000248_pt1 | contig 18765 bp, 14 predicted proteins | sample Cyp2metagenome_FD_92531 | JGI IMG/M metagenome (GOLD analysis project Ga0126343, IMG submission 92531) | Coral microbial communities from Lord Howe Island, Old Settlement Bay, Australia - Cyphastrea 2 metagenome | ecosystem: Host-associated > Invertebrates > Cnidaria > Coral ...
AAAAGGGGGGGGGGGAGGGGGGGGGGGGGGGGGGGGGTGGTGGTGGGGGGGGTTGCCTCTCGTGCCATTTTTCCTCAGGGATGTGAGCCTCATTTTCTCTAAATATTTAAAAATTTCTTTTGGCTCAGAGAATAACATAGTTATTATTTGCTCATTTTCAGCTCACGAAGCAACCAAAGAGAACCCTTTCAAAAAGATTGTCATGATAGGAGTTCCGACAGCCTGTGCATTTCTCTTCCTAATCCTATTGATAGTCTTAATCGGGCGTTCCCGCAAGAGAAAGCAATCGTATCAGAACAGCGAGGTTACGAAGTCGAAACGTGGAAAGAGGTCGAAAGACGTGGTTACCCGGGGGGCCTTCAGCGTCAGATATGAACCCCCCTCAGGAAACACTACGCTGGGCAGCGACTCCATGACGGAAGGGCTGCTGCATACCGCGGACGAACCGGATCAAGCTGTTATCGTCGTACAAGAGGCAAATGGCTCATTACCAAGGGCGGGGGCAGAAGATGTCCCATTGATAACAGCTGGTGATTCTGACAAATGCGACCATTTGAGGGTTGATTTGAGCGCGGAGCAAAAACGACTTGAAGAAGGACGTGCTTCAGGATTGTATGAGAGTATTGGGTCTCTTGGAAAAGCGGGGTGCTCTAATGAAACCAGATCCGACGACGGGAAAAGCGACGACGAAGAGCGTTATGTAACGCAAGAACAAATCGATGCCACGCGTGACGCAGCTCAGTCACAGGCTCAGGCTGATTATAAAATTCCCAACGGTCATTATAAAACGCCCAAGACAGAAGTTCATTACAAAACGCCCAAGACAAGAGTTCCCAAGGATGTTCCTGAGTACGAGAACCTCGAAAATAAGGAACACGTCTACGAGACCCTCGGTTTGAAGAACCCAGAGGATCCCGTGTATGAAAATACAACAGCTTCACCCTGAGCTTCACACTAAAGTGCTGACAGGGGCGAACTGAATGAATTAAGTCCCATTTAAATTAAGACCATTTTTAACATTCGACGCTTAAAAGTCTGAGAAAAGACTCCCAGCGAAGGTGGAAAAACAATTAAGCGAACAAAGGGCTTCGCTCGCCGACTATTTTTTTCGCGCTTGTCGGCACACTTCGGTTGCCGAATGTTTGTTTTTCGAACTTGCCGAAAACATAGTTGGAGCCTGTTCGCAGGCTGAGGCAGAATCATCAGGCCTTCCGTAAAATAACTCTAGTTGTAACATCAGTGTCGAAAAAAAGAAATGATTAGCATTATCGGACGACTCGTTTGCCTCGAATTAGATTTCGAGGAAAATTTTGTTCATTGGAGGCCGGGAGGCCCACTCAAAAAAGAAAAAAGTATTTTTACTGGCAGGCGAGAATATTCTTTGAGTAAAATTTTTTCAATTAATTGAGAGGATAAAGTTTCACTGAATCTGGACAACCCAGATCAAGAAAGAGAGAGAAAATTCGCGTGAAGTGGTATGTGTTTTTTATCGCTCAGATAAAGCGACTGTATTCTTAACATGGGCTGTATAACTTCATTTTATCTGACTGAGTTATAAAGTATAGTCGTGTCATTCCCAGACTTATTTGTTTGCAAATTAAAGTCAAAAGTAATCTCTGTCACTAGTGTCTGTATGCTTAATGTAATTAAAAGAAAGTGAAAAAAAATGTATGGCTTAACGCAAGTAAGTTGTAAAGACGCTGTTGGTAATACAACGGAAGTTTAAACAGCTTCATCAATATGCTACCGCCTTCGCCAGTAGAAGAGCCAAAAAAGATCTTCTGGTAAGCCTTGACTATTGTACATTTTTCGGTGTTATCTTGTTGCTTAAGGCGCCCCAGCCGTTGTGGGTATTGTTTAGGTTCGTCATCCACAAAACTCAGAATGCCCACAACTGCTAAAACACCTGTAATCGTTTCTGCTAAAACGCCCACGAGCTTCATAATTTGATCAACCACACCAGACGGTTAACCGACCATACTTCCTATCTGTTGCCATAAAAAGCAACCGTTCAACTGCAACGGCTTAGAACGTCTAGCGTTTAGTCTTTTAAAGATTCGAAAAGACTTCAGTCTAGTAAGAGGCAAAAAAAATAATCTGCCTCAAGTGTAGCAAAAATGCAAACACTTCTGAACACGACTACAAGTAAATGCGAGTTGACGCAAAAAACAAATTAGAAAGCCCAAGACATTAACAGCATTGAAAATTACCGATTATTTTCATTTCTAACGCTGTGAGTCTGCCTATTGTTACGCGCTCGCTTACAATTGCTTGAAAGATGCATTTGTCACTATTTTTCAGTGTCTGCATTTAGCATTTCAGCGTTCTTCTCCAATCAGGAGATAAATTCAGACGTCGGTACACGGGCCAAGTTTTGTATTTAATTTTACTTAACTGTGGAAGAATTTTTGATCGGTTCTTTCGGACCAAAGTGGTATTTTTGGACATTTTTGGAACAACTAACCACCAACCGTCAGATACAAGTCTTACAAGTGTTCACAAACACAGAGAAGTCTTCTGAACTAACCGGAAAGCGTTAACCCGCTGTGGATAAAGTAGATTGCGTTTGTTTGAATTTTACGATAAGCTGAAATGAATCGTCTCATTGCGGGAACTTTGTTTTTCAGCAAGTTACAACTTTCCGATAATAAACATCATTTCAAAGTTAGAGTGTTAGGGTAAAAATGCCCAGCGGTAGTTCACAATAAAGAAATTGGTGTCATTTCTATAAATTGAGTACGAAAGGGTTACCTTTTCTGTCAAAAACAGTACATAAAATGTTGATATAACGAAATCAATGCACGCGCTCTGATTGGTCAATCAGCTATGGTTTATTGTGCCAGTAAACTCGTGGAAAAACCGCGCGTCTTCTGAATTATTAAATAAAAGTAATAGATCACAAGGGGCTATGGTTTATGGGCATGATAGACCACTTGGATGTTGGAAGAACACTCGAAGAATTCGTGAATCACTGGCCTGCGGCTCGTGATTTACGAATTCTTCTCGTGTTATACCAACATCCTGCGTGGTTTATCAGGCTATAACCCATAGAAACTTGTGGTCTGTTGCCTAAATAAGGGTTTGGACAAAACCTCCCAGTAGAAAAGTCTATCTCACTGAGTTTCATGCAGCCACACAAACAAATAATCAAAGATTAGGAAATGAAATTTTATTTGTCATTCTCTAAAATGTCAGAACAGCGAGTCCAAAATGGATGACTCAAACAATCTGCCATCTTCTTGCACACCACAGTGCTTTCATGCCCAGATGAGGGATTAGTCACCAGGTCCTTCTCCAGATAGTAAAGCTCACTGACATTGTGAGTAGCTAAGTACTGGGGCAAGTTGTTGTACCAGAAACCTACGTCATCAGTACCATGTGCATCGTCTGACAGTGTAAGTTTAGCTCCAGAAGTCAGAAGATACTATAGGAGAGGAAAATAGCAAAATATAATCGAATGGCTTGGTGCAACAATGACGTAAGTGACTTTTTTGGGGGTAAAATTTTTTCCTTCAAAAGTGCCTGAATTTTTGCATGTGCTCTTCAATTAATTAGTAAACCATTCCCCTGTAATTTTTTTGGCTGGTTTGCACTTTGTTTCTAAGAAAATCGAAGACAAAATATCGAAGCGTGCACAATGAACGCAACAAAGCCGAACACAAGCATTTCAGCTAAAAAAAGATACGGGAGAATGTTTTTCTACTAAATTGAAAAGCACATGCAAAAATTCAGGCACTTTTGAAGGAGAAAAAATTTAACCCAAAAAGGCACTTACGTCCCTCTTACACCAAGCCATTCAATTATGCTACATTTCTTTATATCAGTATCGATAATTTGGTGCCCTGTTGTTGGAAAAAGTTATGAAAAGTTAGCAGTTCCATGAACTTGCTTAGCTTGCTTAGTGAACAGGCCTCCAGCTGAAGGTGTCTGACCATCGCTGGAAGGGCCGGGAAGAAAGTGGGTGAGAGTGAAGTGGCTAAGGGGCGGGGATGGGGGGGGGGGCTCCTCTTTCCCCCCTCTTCACTCTTCTCTCCTCTTTCTTCCTACTTTCTCTCACAACATTGTCGACAAGAGAGCCCGTTCACAAGAAAACACTCTTGGTTTGCAGTTTGTCATAACCCACATTTGGCTGTCTGGAATCACAAAAGGCACTTGGATGAGGGAAGAAATTTGTAACATCTACATGTAAGTTTTTTATTTACAGCAATTGACCGCTCTATGTCTTTAGAAATGAAACTACAATGTAACACTGCACTGTATTTCGAAGAAGCAATGGCTGCAGAAGACTTAGTAATAGTTTATTCCAATATTGTTTAAATTCCTGATGTTAAAAATAAACTCGGTCTTCCACAGAGGGTTCACATGTTCATTTTACAAAGTTACTGTGCAAAGTGATTGCAGGTGCAGAGTTTAATCGATCTCCACCATTGCACTTCACCTAACTCTGGCCCTGCACTTGCATTGTTCAGCGAATTCTTCCCACCCGAAAAAATCCTTTGTGGCTCTGTGGAGGAAAGAGGTACTTAAAAATTTTGCTGATCAACAAGACTTTCTGGGAATTAGAGAAACGGAGTACAAATCATTGTATTAAAAACACTTTTGGAAGACTTGAAAACCGCTGCCCAATATTTAAACAGCATGTACCTTTAGTTACGGAAATTATTAGATATTTCATTCTGCTACAAAAAGGTATGAAAACGTCTCTTCAGAATGTGGCGGCAATCCTACACTTAGAGCACGATATAGTCCAAATACAGTACTGAATCATGATGATGATGAATAAAGACGCTATTCTCACCTGGAGAATTCGTGTGTGAGGGTATGGGTACTTCAGATTCTTTCTTGGTGATGCACCACCTGTATTTATCTCAAACAAAGCTCCATAAGAGATCCCAAAGTCTATATTCCGAACAATCTTCTCCCAAATCAAATCAGTAAATTCAAAATCAGCTCGATAAAGTCTAATGACATCAAAATGACCGATAACCTCAGGTTTAAGTTCCTTCATGAGCTGATACTGGAGATCAAAGTATCTACACATCACTTGTTCCGTTCCACCAGCCTGATTTTCTGCTTTTTCAAAAAGTTCACGGCTGAAATCAGTTGGAATTCCATCAACGTGATGAACAGATCCTACCATGTAATCCAATTTCAGGTCTTTTCTTAATTTGCGAATCCGTTCAAAACTATCTTCTCTTATAACTTCTGTTTCTAAGCCAACAATAAGGCAAATCTTGTCTTTGTATTTTTCTTGAAGATGCCTTGCTTCCTTTACAAAATCTTCAAACATGTTCTGGAGATCAGCAGGTGTCATATTTTCCTACAACGACAAGATTCATGTCAGCTCTCTTGATATCAATGTATCAATGTTACTTGTCAACTAGTCAACTAGTGAAGTAAAGTAAAGTCATCTGTTTACCAACGGAGCACCACGGGGTTGTTCAGAAATGTGGTCGAATTGGATTTGGAAATGCAGGGGAAAACCGGAGTACCCAGAGAAAAACCTCTCGTTGCAGAGTACAGAACCAACAACACACTCAACCCACATATGACACAGAGTCCAGGAATCGAACCTGGGACATATTGGTGGGAGGCGAGTGTTCACCACTGCACCATCCCTGATCCCCTTAGTTGTAATTCAGTCAGACAATTATGTCCATCCATCTCTAGCGTGTTCAGGTTGTCAACCAGTCAGGAAATATGTCAGTCCACAGGTTGAATATGGCTTTATGCCCCTCTGGGCACCTTGAATGGTATTAACCCTTCAGTCAGAGAGTAGGTCGGTCAGTTACCAGTAGTAGTGGTTTACGGTCACTTCGTTCCATGGTCACTTCGTTTCAACCACTTCGTTCCACCAAATAATCACTTCCTTCCAAGGAATAGTCACTTCGTTCCAAGGAATAGTCACTTCCTTCCAGAGGTAAACTAAGCTATTAAAGTGCACCTAACCCCAAAAATTTTTGTAAGTAAACTAGAAGTTTTGTATCAAATCGACTTAAAATGTGCATGGAATTGACTTAACATGTGTATTGAAACAACTTTGAGGGACAAAGAACATTCTATCCCCTTTAGGTGTTTAGTAGCTTTGTAAGATTAGAAGTTGACTCGCCTAGTTTTCCCCTTGGAAGGAAGAGACTGTACCTTGGAACAAAATGACTCTTTGATGGAAGTGACTAACAGATGGAACGAAGTGACCATGGAATGAAGTGACTGGATACCTTAGTAGTACATCTAATTACTTAATCAATCACTGACTCACGTAATTGTAACTTTTTGGTATGCTTTGGCAGCATAAGGCAATTCTGGTTGAGCCATGGGTTGTATTCATGTGAAACTCAGTGAGCCAAAATAACCACAGTGTGAGAAAAACATTTACAATGCTGCCAATGCATGTCAAAAAGGTATGATTAGGCGTTTATAATATCTGGTGATGTCAAGTCACTAAGCAAGTAATCAAGAAACTAGACAGGGCTTTTGGTATGATTGAATGATATGGGAGAATTTGGGTATGGTGTAGCTTGAGTAGCAAGCGTTCCCATATAACGTGCATGAATATTCGGGCCACACGAAGGAGTTTTTCACAATTGGGTTGCGCGAAAAATGAGGCGAGAGCTCGCCCCATTTTTTGCGGTAGAAAACGCCTTCGCGCAGCCCAAATTTTCGTTTGCATAGTACAGGAGCGCTTGCTACACAGGCTAGGTATGGTGCAGTCGTTACTTGTGACATCTGCAGGATTTTCAGAAATCAACAGCCATTTCCATGGGTTCAGTACATTTTGCACCATAATGCACCTGGGGCCCGTTTCTCAAAGGTCCCGAAAAGTTCTCAAACCCGGATATATAGTCATTGTGAAATCTCAAATCTTATGATTACTGAGCTGTTTTATTTACACATTCTTAATATGACCAGAGGCTTCCTTCATGCAAAACGTTTCCGGCGTATTCATTTGTCTGTTTTCAGAATTGCAGGCCCCCCCAAAATTTCTGGCTTTTGAGAAAGAGGCCCCTGGTCAATGGACAAAAGGATGGCTTACTGCAAGGCCTATCTATGGAACTGCACTAGAATTATACTGATAATATCAATGGAATAGACAAGGAACGATCAAATAAAAAAGCGATAAGGTTAAATTTTGAGCTATTTTATTCAATGTAGGAATGCATGCAAACCGGATCCGGATGCAAACGCCATGTCCATCTTCAATAAATTAAGCTTACATCTTTGTAATGGTTCCGGTATACACTGATGTTATTCCGTTAGATACAAGTATATGAGACATAGTTTAATACGGGTGTCTTAATATTTCAGTTTTAACTTGAAAGCAAAACTTACCTCCACTTCTTCCTCGTATAAATCTCCTACTTCGTATCGCGGCATGTGTTCCGATAGTCCGTAGTGAGTAAACCCGGCTTCGATCGCTCTCACTACAACCTCTTCTAATGAACAGAAAGCGTGCTTACAGAACTGCCCACTATGACTGTGCAAAGAGATAGGCATTTTGAATTCTAATTTATAAGAAAAGTTCAGCAGTCAGCATTTCCACCTAAACTTTTCGCCAAAATGGAAAGGAAATGCTTCGAGGACCGGCCGGCGAAGTAATTTTAATTTGAGCCTGCACGTGCTCAGCAGCTGCTCCCGTATACCGGAAGTAAACTGTGCATATCACGCAATATTGTTCTCTTTCGAGCTGTAAACACGGCCAAGAATGCGTCCAATTACAATTATCGGTTGGTATAGCATCTGTCATTTTCAACCGCGATCAGCCAACAAAAGCGCTTTTTTCACGCAAGCTTAAGCGCGTATCAGGTACATGTAGCGCTGAAAAATTGATCAGGGGTAAACAATGGGGGCTTTGCATAATGTAGTTAAGCTAGCGATTCTGTGGAAACATGTGCGTTCTTTTGCGTCGGGTGGGGCGTACCGGGCCGATTCGCACACGCTTTCGCGTTTCTCGCCATTTTGGACATAAAAAGGACCACATTTTGAGATTTTAGACAGTTTAAGGGAGCGGAAAACCGTATTTTTAAAATTTGTCTAAACAATTTTTTTCTTGTTTTCTCCGAATTTAGGCCGATTTGGGACCGTTCTCCACGTTTTAAGCGCATTCCGAGGCAAAAATCGAAATTCGGAAGATTGCTCGATTTGTTGTAGATTCTCTGTACTTTCCACCAAGACACAAATTTTGTAGCCTCAGCGCTCTAAAAATCACACTGCGGCTGCGCAGTTGGCCACTGAGCATGCGCAGTTGAACAAGTGTTGAATTTTGGAGCGAGAAGCGGGCAAGTTCAAGATGGATAAGGTTCGTGTCGATGGGGTTTAACAAAGGCTCCACGGACGCGGCCCGTGTTTTTGGCTTCTTCTTGATGGAATATGGAAAAAGCTAACCCTTTTCCTTCGGAGACAGTGGATGCACACTGGAAAAATTCAGAAACGGTCCGAACTCTGCGCTTCAAGCTCTCTCTTACGGAAAGCGATGACAAGAAGTGCCCAGAGTTTTCGTTTCTGGACCTCGTAAAAACTTCTACGGTGGGTGAAGTTTAAGCTCTCCAGGGCTCTTCTCCAGAGCCGAGGCAATTTTATCAGTAAAACACATCAATGTATTGCTGATTTTTGTCGTTTATTCGTTAAAACATGCCCGTGATTTTTGATTCCCAATTTTTTTCCTTGCTTGCGAAGTCCAATGATACTCCGGAGAAAACCCCGTGGAAAGAAGATGGAGAGGATGAAAATCTTAGAGCTTTGGCCAAGAAGTTTGAGGAGAAATATGTAAGTTGTGCACCTCTGTTAGCTCAGTGCGTTTTTTTGTCCAACGCTCCGGATTCCTTAGAAACCGCAGCGCCGCCGAAGCCATGAAATGCGCGATGCGTATAGTAAACTTATTTTGAAATGGAGATCTAACACGTTTACTCTTTTGCAGGCACCTAAACCTAAGAAGCGAAGACGGGATCGAGTGGAGGTACCGTAAAAAATGTTTTAAAGTGCTCAGGCATTTATTTTTCTTCAACGTTGTCAACCTGAAGCTTATATAAGTTTGCGTATTAAGCGAATTGGTTTTCATTGATCAAGTGTTTTTGTCGTTCTTGTGTAAGTTTAAATTAACTTACGCCACAACATGGATTAGGGGTAGATTAATTGCCTCTAGCCTGGAAATACTTCGAAAACCGTTGCTTTTATGGGGGCGTATTGATTTCCATCGGCGTTAAAATAATTTGAATCACTTGTTTTGAGTAGCGCTTATGTTACTTGACTAATTCATTATGTTTTATGACATGACCCTGTTGTTGTAAGTTCGTAACTGCCTTTTTTCTGAGAATTGTAAAACGTTTTTGACTTTATCCCATTGTTTGGCAAGCATTGATATGTTGAGAAACGTGGTTTTGTGTATCAAATTCTCGTGTAAAGAATTTACAATACAGCTTAAATGTGTGATATTTATTCATTTACGACGATGTCTTTTTTGTGTTATTTACAACGTTGTCGGTTTCACTTTTCCGGTAAAATTTATCTCTTATTGTGTTATGCGTCAGAGTTCAACTTGATTTCCGTTGAACAGTGTTTGTGTTCAACTGTTTCTATCTGAATATTTTTAGAATTTAAGTTTCTTGTCGTAATATTTTTAGCCCGCAATCGATTTGCTTTGAATAGTTAATACGGAAGAGCCAGGCCAAATTGTTTCCGGTTATAGGCCAGGGTAGGATTTCGTTCCAGAAGACGAACCATTCTCTCTGTGTTGGGGATTCTGAAAAATTCTATGAACCCTTCATTGGCTCAGATAAGTCTAATTTGAAGCAATAACAATATCACTCAAACTGGTGCTTAATGCTTTGGATTTTGTTTTATACTCTAGCCCCAATACAATAAAAGGTTTAATTTGTTTTAAAGCGAGGTTATCGATAACCAAAGGTTAGAAAATCACAACATTTTGTTCAAAATATTGCAATATCACAGAATTATTATTTTGGTCATTGAGACTGCAGTTTTGCAATCCTGAGCAAAGCACAGCCCTTGTGTGATTTCTTGAGTCAATATTTGATAATCAAGACTCTACACAGGGAGTGGAGGATGACAAGGGGGCACTGTCCTGGGAGTTAAGGGGGCAGAAATTTTATGGAAGGAGGGAGCAGAGAATCTGGGAAGTGGGATTTCTTTGGTGGCTGAAACTAGCAGAAATCGGGAAAAATTTGCAAGGAGGTATGGGGTAGTAGAGAGTCCAGTTCACCTGAAGGCATGGTGCAAACTATAGACTGCGCACTTCGGATAAATCATTTGTTAACTTGAATTAACAGGCTTTACAAGGAGGTGTTTTTAGGAGCCATCTGTAGCTTTCTCCAAGGAACAAGGAATATTTTAATTTGATCCCAGTGACAAGTCTCTCAAATCGCCCTGAGTTTTACATGTTTGTCCTGTTATCAACAAAGAATTTCGTCTTAACATTGTCAGAGTAGTCTACAGATCCACTTTTCTATAGCGTCATGGATCGACAGCTACTTTGACAATGTTATGATGAAATTCATGATCCATAACAGGATAGATGCATGAAAAACTGACAGCTATTTGTTAAATAGAATCTCTATTTTTTCATATCCGCATTTCACAGTATTGCACTCATCTATAGAGACATGCATATCACCTCAAAATAAGATTTGTCCTTATGACAACAATGTACCCTTTATGAATTGGATTTCAAAACTACCGGTTGACAGAATGAACAATACCCCATTTCAAAACACAAGTTACAACTGCATGTAAAAACCAAAATAGACTATCATGTGCTTTTCATCATGGTTGGTGCTTTTTTGAATTATGCTTCACAGGGATCCTTTTCTCTGTTAAGCTGTCTGTCCTTCACAAGTTTGTTTTTCCTACAATTATCAGTTGAGTAAGGCGAGATGAAAGTTCGTTGAAAAGTTTTGACGTTCAAATTTTGGTGTTACCACGGGCAAATCTCCTTGTTTCCAATGGTAACAATATCGTCGCTCGCAAATCCGCATGCTTTGCTGCCATTGACGTCAATCCCGACAATTCGCCACTGGAAACGAAGCCAGTTGTTCGTGACGACATTAAAATTTGAACGTGAAAACTTTTTAACGAACTTTTGTCCAGCCTTACTCAACTGATAACTGTAGTCTTTTTTTTTTTTTACACAGTCAAACCCTACATTACAGCTTAAATATCAAGGCAGTTGTTTCAGCCAAAGAGCTACAAGGTCTTGAAGTTCAGTTGCCATCTAATGAAACCACTTCCGTTTAGTGACGGTTTTGTTCTTTTTCCTTGTCTCAGGATTTAATTGATGTTACTTATGGCTATGATGAGACAGACCTGTTTGTAGACGACAGTGAGGCTGTGAGTTCCACTTTACATTGTGTCATAGTATAACTAAGGATTTGACAAGGTTTATGGCAATGTTACAAATTTCGTTGGATACTAATTTCGTTGTGCCCTTAAGACAGATTCTGCTCAAAGTTTGAGCAGTAAGTGCAAACACTATGTACTAAAAATCCACTCATAACACAGTAACTCTTTGAGTACTATCCAAAACAACTCCCTCTAGTTAATTTGTCTGAGTGACCCTGCAGTTAATTATTATTTTGAACCATTCTCGAGAAACTTAAATGTCAAACATCCTAAGAATGTTCAAAGTGTGTCTTGGTGCGAGGCTATGGTCACAGGCGACCAACTTTTGCCTTTTGGTCGACTGAAAAACTTACTTTTTTCATATAAACTTAAGTGCTGGGCATTCAGGATTTCATGGCCAGGAGCCTTTGAGCTCCTTGTAATTTTCCTTAGACCAGAGAACAACTTTAAGTTCAATTTTCTCTCACGAGGTCAGCTTGAGAGCTTAAGTCTCAAAACCATGCCATGAGGTTTTCTTTAGTAAGTGCACCATATCAATGGAAAGAACATTTAACACACACAGACATTTTGCAAGTTGCTAAAATACAAGCAATAAGCAAAATGTCTGTACCTCTTGAATGTTAAACCATGAAATGAAAATTTTATACGTGTAACTCCACCATTAAGTCATTTTTTAGTCTTTTGGCATGTAGTTTTCAAATTCATTGCATTTCGTCCAAAAATTTGGCCAGTGGTATAAAGTGTGCACAACAGGTGAAAACAAAATACAACTCTACAGGCTAATGTTTTGTGCAGTCTCTTGACCTGATATGGTAAAATGATATTAACAATTGTAGAATAATAAATATGAACTTTTGCATGATTGCATTTAATTTATTAAATAGATATTCCTGTACAATTGGGTGTTCTCCTGGTTGTATTTTAAGGGTCTCTCTGAATTAATTTTTGATTGTTTTATTTAGCATGACGAGTTTATCTCGGCTGATTGGACAACAGAACATGGTGGCTTTTACATTAATCAGGGGATCCTAAACTTTAAGCCACTATCTCCAGCTGGTGAAAGGTAAACGTTTCTGTTAAAGGTTTTTTTTAGGACTATTTTTAAGAAGATTTTTGGTAATGATGATGCAAGTGAACACCACTATAAATAATGATAATGCTACCCTTCGAAGGGAAGAACTGTTAAGCTCCATACTTGATTTTCGGCTAGATATGTAACTATGTTCATTTGCATTTTAGTGAGGATGAAGACTTCAAGAAACAAAAGAAAGTCAAAACGAAAACTCCCAAGGTATGAATGTTTTTAACATATGTGCTTGCAATTAATCAGTTCATCAAATATTCTTATTTAATGTGATAAAACATATGACAGTTCATGGAAGTTAGGTGATCAGGAAGAAATTCCAGATACCGGTAATTGGACTTTCCAGAAAATCAAGGCTAGGTTTTAAATGGTTCAACTCACAGAGCCTTGAGTTTGCAATGAAAATCTTGGAATTCACATTTGTGTTGTACAATTGTTTTCTAGAAAATTCCAAAGGTGCCTAAAGTCAAGAAGGTCAAGGACCCGAATGAAAAGAAAGAACGAAAAAAGTCCACAGACAAAGAGAAAAAGCCACGAAAGAGCTCCAGGTAAGCTCAAAAGACCAATTCCTGCTTTTTTCAAATGTTGGCACTGAAACCTTACCATCCATGTACTTAATCTGTTGAAGTTTATTTTTTTTAATTCTTGTAACCTGACTGTTGGACTAAGCACTGCTTTAGCAGTAGGTCTTGATTAATCTCAGGAATTTAGGGATTAATTAATGCAGCACTAAATGTAAAAGGTCATGACTGCACAGCAAAGCTGTTTTTCTATAAGCTTATCTACATTTTGCCATCTCGTGCTGCAAGATGGTTTGTAGATGACAGTATGCTACTTTGTAACCTGTTTTTTTTTTTTTTTTAAGTGGTGAGAAAGACAAAGAAAAGAAACATAAGAAGAAGCTCTTTAACGTGGGAATTACAAACATTACAAACCTTTTATCCTCTCCCTCTTCCACTGCAAAGAATGCTTCAACTTCTGGAGCATTCTCTTCAAATCCTGCTCAAAGTCCTAGTGTGGCTTCACAAGGACCAAACAGCACTTCTATCAGCCAATCTTCTCCGGCAAAATCATTGACTTCACAGCTTAGTAATCATGGAGTTGTAAAAACTGAACCAGGGAATTCAGTCATGGTACATGTGAATGGCAACAATGGTGTTGCAGCCACAGAAAGTACGTCTAGTACACAACCTGATAAAGTTATAAGTGCTCCGTCCAATACTTCACTTCAAAATGGAACACAATCAGGAGAAGGAAATTTAGAAGTCGTAGAGCCAACTCTTCCGCAATGTTTACCTGCGGACCTGGAAAGCTGTATCCTGAGATTGAAGCAAGCTGGCAGTGATAGTGGAACTGAGGGGAAATGCAAGTTCTTTAACTCTGATGTCAACCATATGTTGCTAGAGTGAGTATAACTTGTTTCGAAGAGTTGTATTTCAAGAGTAAAGTTTGCATGATGTTTAACTTTGCATGCTGCCAGCAGAGAAGCCCATGGTATACATTTAATTTTAGTTGCTTAATTTTTGATCAAATGCCGAGAACCACAAGTTGAAGTAAACAATAGTTACTATGTCAGAATACTTAAAGACCTTTGAAAGTGAAGCCTCTTAATCATGGGTTTCATTAAATCATTTTCACAAGCATGCAAAACTTTTTTTTAAAATTTTTTTATGAGAACAACATTGCCATTCTGCTAGATGGGCAGCAAGTCCTTGCAGTAGGTCAATTTGCTTGCTGTTCAGCCCCTAATGAAATCCCTGAAGTTAGTGCGTCAAAGCAATGACAGGATCTGTTGTAGAGATAGAACAGATATACCATACAGTTAAATATTTTTAATATAATTGAAAATGTAATGTTCTGTTGTAGACTTCAAACCAAGTCAAGAACACTTAGTGGCAAAGTGCAATCGGTAAGGGCATGGTTATATGGGAATGTCTTGTTTCTTTTTCAATTAGGGATTTTTGTACAAGCAAACAAGCTTGGATATTTATCCACAGACATTATCTGTTCTAAGAAGGGAACAATGAAAAACTGTGAGACTTTTCCCAAGGACAATTATGCGAGCATGCTTTTTAAAGTCAGAGGGTTTGTTAATTATCCTTCAAGTATTTTTTGCAACAGAAAATGTGGGGATAGCACTTTTCCCCAATTTTTGCTGTGTCAAGTTCAGTCACTGGATGTGCTTAGACCAACTGTGTGTGACCAAAAATATCGGTTGGATTTTAATGGTGCTTTCCAGATTTGACTTTGCTATCTTCAACCTAAATTTGTTTTTGAAGTCTCAGAAGATTGTACTCATATTAATTTAACTCTAGTTCTCCCTGCATTTTTAGGGTATTTATGAATTTTTGGCTTACTATTTGCCGTGCACTAAGGAGACATTGAAGAAAAGAGCAAAGAATCTTCTTATAAATGAACAGGTGAGAACTTTATTCTAATTTTCTAGTTTTGGACCTATAACAGATATTAATTAATGTATGATTTTGTTTCAAACTTGTTTGTTATTTTTAGGCTGCTCGACTGAGAGAACCAATGGCTAAACTCAAGGCAGGTTAGTTGAGTAATTCAATTATTTATCTTTACATAGCTGCAATGGAACCATGTAGTTTTCATTAAAAAAGGTGAAAGTTGGCGTCATGGAGAAAGCCTAACTTGGGTGATATGGTTGGCAGATGGGAAAAGCTGGGAAAACAAATTTCTATGTTTCCACAGCTGCTTTTCCTGAGCAAAGAAAGATGTGTTTGTATAATTATTTCTTTAGCATCCAAGATATGTTTCAGTCGGTAGTTTTATAGAGTTATGATATAGTTGAACCTTGATTAACAAACCTCTTTTTGACGGAATCTTAAGCATAACGAACAGGACATTCTTTGGCCCAGTAATGGTAAAATAAATGGAAAAGAATCCCAATATAACAAAACCTCATTATAGGAAACCTGTTTTGCCAGTTGCTTGGCCCTTTGTCTTATTGAGGTTCCACTGCATATGGCTTGTTGACCAAGTGTGAGGTCACCATGGCTGGATGGATTCATTGGCATGTTTATGGCAGGAAATACTCCCCTGTTTCTGTTGAGCTACAGGAACACAACTGCATAAACTAGGAAGTCTTGTAACAGCTGTGAAAACAATCACCTTAATCTTGTTTTTTTATAGTATCTCTTATGTTTTCAAACTTGTAATCACTGAGCAGATTACAGCAGTGATAGCTTAGTGTTCTGTTATATATGTGGCTTTGCATCTTCCTAACAGAAAAAAATAAACTGTACATTATAACTCTATAGTTACTAAGAACTTTATTACTGGTAGCTATATGTGGAACTTTCTTTAGGAAAACAGGTGACATTGTTTCTTTGTTATCACAATTTTTGAGAACACATGCCTTGGAAATTTTCGATGCTCAAAACAACTTGAGTTAGTTTCGATTGGTATCCACTTCTTGTTATTTCTTGTGTGTCTACAAGTCTTTAGTATAAATCTACTAGCGATCTATCACAAATGTCGTCCTCTGATTGGCTACGCTACTCAGATTCCATTCTGTGATAGATAGTGAGTAGCGTAGCAGCGTACGCTTGGGGCCACTTCTTTGTGTTTTCAAAGTGCCTGTGAAGAGGATTTAGATGAAAGTTTTGAACAACTAGTAGATTTATACTAAAACAATTAGATTATTTTCTCTTGATTTCTATCGTGCAATAGTGGACTTGGGCTTCACCCTCGTCAGCTACCGCGCGATAGAAATCTCTAGTTCATAATCTACTTGAGTAGTGTATCTCATAATCTAATTTTTTAATAGAAGCTTGGCAAATTTCCTCATGTAATTCAAATCAATTAACACATCATTGGCCTGTTTTTGATAGCTGTGGATAGAGTCATACCAGAACAAGTTAAAAGATTTGAAGAAGAAGTTAAGAAGCATGTGGAAGAGGAAAGTCAAAGACAAAGGTAAATAATTTGCCTTTATTATAAGTGTAAGCTGTAGTATAACTGTAAGCTGAAAATGTAATTTCTCCTTGTACTCACCGATACATATTTTTAAAAGTTAGTTCTGAGAGGTTTTGTGGCATACCTTTGAAATGAATTTGACGTGGCAGTTGCAAGCTAATCATACATGTGGGTTTAAGTTGCAACAGTTTAAAGAACAGGGATTATTAGCCAGGAAACTGTCATTCAAATGCAATTCATTAAAATTCAGGAAAGAAAGAAAAAAACTAAAATGAAGCTCTTTTGTATGTTACAGCCAATAACATGCACTGTGTCTTTTCCTTTGCCAAATTCTTTAGCTGTCCAGATTTGGTTTTGTTTAGCAAAACTCCGTCAAATTTCCAAACATAACTTAAGACACCTTTGATTTTTGTTCCGATTGGTATCTCTTTTGTATTAACAGGAACAGCAATGAAGCATTTGATTAGTAATGAACATGAAGGCATTTTAGATGATTAAGAAATTACTGTAGATATCTATGTAACATCCTGTAACATTTTAATACTTTTTTTCCTTTCTCATTTATACAATCATGGACTAATAGTGTTGGAAAATGCCAAAAACATGAAACACCCCCATTCCCCCTTTCATTGTTGGAAAATGGTAAAATGCAAACTTGTATCGGATGAAAGTGTTTTGTCAACATTGCACTGGGGTGGGGCGGGGAAAAATGTATATACAATGATTTTTTTCCCAACTCTTGTGACCCAGGCTGTAGTTAAAATGCCAACAGAATTAAATTGTTGTGTGGTAGTGTTTTGAAATTTTCTGTGCCTTATTTTATTCTAGCAGTGCCAAGCCAGATGGCGAAAATGCAGATGACCATAAGGTATTTGATTATCTCTTTTAAGCAAAATGCTGTGGGCTGACATAATTTCCTTGAATGATAGTGTAATATACAATGTAGTTCACTGCACAATCATTTTTCTCAGAACTCAGAGCATGTTTGTACCATTTAATTTTTGGTCGTCTATGGTATTTGTGTGTGATTGTGCTGCTTTGTGATACTTTTTATTACAGAAGGAACTCTTCAAGTCGGCAATGGAACTGGTTGAGGAAAGTGAGAAAAGTGATGAGATCACAACTCCTACTGATCCTAATGTAAGAATGGTTTACCTCTTAGAACTGTTTTCTATTGAGTGTTGAAAGTACATGCAATCATGCTGTTACTTTGGTGTTGATTTTACTGTGTTTGAGATTGGCTGAGAATTCTATTAGTAAGTGATTAGTTTGGTTTTGGTTTTATGACGCTCGATTGAATACCACTCTGGAATATTGAATATCGTTAAATTCAAATTATTTGAATCAGAGTAAAATATGACTTATCGACTTAGGGAATCTTTAATAATGATTAGTTTGTATTGACTTTTAGGCACCTGTTCAGCCAGAAGATAAGGCAAAGAAAAATGTTCCTAAGCGAAAATTCATTTGGACTGATGAGTTGAGGTACAGTGCTGCTACTACATGTACATGCAGTTTTTAGTGCATGATGTTCTAAAAGGTTAATTTCGATATAATTATTTCATTCTAACTTGGCTCTGAAGCTTTAGTGCAATAGAACAAAAGAAATTAATTATTCATCCCTCATCCTCGATGCAATTTCTTTTGTTTTATTCTGCTAAGTTTGAGGGTCAAGTTAGAGTTTTTTATACCTGTGCATCAAAATCGGCCTATTTATTGCATTTGCTTTGCTTGTTTACTTTTTAAGTGAGTGTGGTGAGTTGATCAAATATTATTATTTTAAATGCAAGTTTCATTGATGTTTATTTCAATAATTACCAGGCAGCTATTGTGTGATGTTGTCGAAATGAAGGTCAAAATCTTTGAAATGTCAAAGACTAGAGCCCAGTCTGCTGAGGAGCATTTGAAGGTAAAATGTGTGCATTTTGTGATCACACATGTCTTCTGTTTATAGGCCGATAACACTCCATTACATGGGGTTCTAGAAACCAACTGGGTTTAAATAACATGATGAGGTGTAAATCTGAGTCAAGCTAAACGTAAATAAAAATATCTTCTGTTCAGTTTGAAGCCTTCTTTGCTTCTGACAATTTCATTATTCCATAATTTAAAATAACAAAGGGTTTGTCGAAAGAATTTTTGTTGTCTTGTTTTCCTTGATTCCTTTGTTAAGATTGAATTTGGAAATACAGAAAATAAAGTTGAAAAACGGAATGACACTTTAGTGTCATCTTGGCACCATTATTAAGTGAAGAATGTTAGAGAAAAGATAATTTTGATCTTACAGTGCGACCACTTGAACCGGGCCACTCGGAACAAAGTTAACCAATCAGAGCGTTAATTGAGAACAAAGGGTGGCTACTTTCTTCGTAAACGGGCCAATGAAACTC
>Ga0126343_10000249_pt1 | contig 18757 bp, 21 predicted proteins | sample Cyp2metagenome_FD_92531 | JGI IMG/M metagenome (GOLD analysis project Ga0126343, IMG submission 92531) | Coral microbial communities from Lord Howe Island, Old Settlement Bay, Australia - Cyphastrea 2 metagenome | ecosystem: Host-associated > Invertebrates > Cnidaria > Coral ...
CGCAGTCTACCTATGGAGAGTAACCAGGTAAGTTTATTTAAACTTCGGAGAAATCAATCGTAATTTAAATATACAAAAAGATGTAGTTTATCAGAGTTTATACGCTACAATAGCTGTGCAATCGCTTCAAAATTGTTATCATTTTCATGACAACCATCGAACAATCTTAGCAGAATCTCTTCTCGAAGCTGCTTATTATGGCGGAGCATAGAGCAGTGGAGAGCTTGAAGCGAACTTTTGAGTTTTGTTCAACCACTTATTATTCGACTGTGCCCGTTATCTGTACACAAACACGAATTCATCATACACAGTCGCTTTACTATGATAAATCGTTGAAGCAAAGTTCACCCCGATATATCGTTGCAACGAACTTCGCTGCAACGATATATCATGGTTATATATCGTTTCACTTTGCGAGATATCGTTGCAGCAAATTCTCGCTAGACCGATATCTCGGCGAGATATTGCGAAGATTGTACCGATATCTCGCTCATTTATCGTTTTAGCGTTCGCCAATCTGTGCGATTTATCGCTGATATATCAGCAAGAAATCGCAAGAACAAAGCGCGATATTCATCGATTATCGTTTGCATTACTTTTGCACAGTACTGTATTTCCACTGTGATTAGATCAAAACTTGACAGGTTGTGATACAAACTAAACTTTTGCGGTGCCCCAAAATACTTGGCGTTTTTTAGCGCTGGCTTTCTGGTTCATATATAACTGTCTTCTTTGTAATTTCTGAAACAACATTCCGTCGAGCTTTCTAATGTCACTGTAGCTAGACTCTACAAAAAAGGTCGTTTTTCTTCCATCTATAATAATAAACATGAAAATTGAAACGCTCGCGTTGGCCTTTCTCCGGCAAACTTTGCTTTTTCAGTGGTAATCAGAGAAGGAGGACAAATATCAAATCGAACGGGGTTATTGCGTGATAACTGTCCAACGCGTGATGTAAAGTAGCCAATGAGATCGTGTGAAAATTAATGGGTGGGTTATAATTCCCCATATTGTTGCAATCCTAAAGGCACTGTCACAACACTTTGCGACAATTACATATTTAACTATCATTTGTTCTAGTTCAATAAATATGAGTTTGGAGCAATAAGTTCTGATATTAACAGTTACTGTAAGCTTCCCATTGTCTAAACTTCAAATCTCTTTGACAGCTTGATTTCACAACAGTATAAACAAATCATCTTGCTAACTACAGAGCAATTTCTATTTAATGAAGCACATACATTAAAACAAAAACACATCTATACCTAGACATACAAAATAGTCCGGGCAAGACAAGATTGTAAGCATATTAAGAAACATGAACTTCTGAACAGTTAATTCAGCGACTTTCGCCAAAGCATAAACAACCCATAACATGTTCCACAACAAACAGTACCTCCACAAAGAACCTTCAACAACAAACCCCCTTCCATACAACAGTACAACAATCACAATCAATCAGGAAATTCCTCAGAACAACAGCGATCTTCCATATTGCTAAACACCACAGTGGCCCCCAGTCCATTCTCCAATGTTTAATCCCCATTCATCCGGCATCCTTACCAATCCGATTTTCAATTCCTTTCCTTAAAACCTTTACCCCTTAAGGATTCTAGGATTTTGATGAGTAATGTGATGCGCAGATGAAAATTCTCTGGATTGATATTTGCGCAATACAAATCAATAAAATTATTAAAATTAATTTAAATTATTAAGGTCATTCCACTGAGATTTTTCTCATACTTTTCCAATTGACTGTTTAAATTACAAGAACTTAAATTTGGAAATAAAAATGAGGGGCCCCCATGTTCGTTTAGAAGCAGCAGCACCTTGTTTACACCATATAAATGCTTATAACAGCACCGTCATTATGCTAAATTCCAGAAGTAAATATACGTTTCCCACGATTGTGTTTTGCTCAACACTGAATATTGGTCCATATTTATTTTACATAGAGAAATTTACTACTCAATTCAAATGACAGAAAAAATGATAGGTCACCATAGTCCTTTTTGAGAAAATGATGGTTTACCCCTTGGGCAAGGGCCAGTAATAAAGAAAAAGCCGCCTTTTTCTAATGCATGCGCGGTGATCACGCGTAAAATTATGCCCAGTAGGGATGCACAATGCAATACTGCAGTATGACCTTAAGCAGTTAAGTCAAGTGAAAACATAAAGTAGGCTAACAAATGTTTATTTAAGGAATAGTGCTAGACTGTGTTCTAAATGGGAAGATTTAGAGGTAAGCTTACCGTGAATTCTACCGTCTATTCGCGTAAACTCGTTGCGAATCGCATTTTATACACCACAACTACCAGCTTCACTGAACCACTTCTATACTGAGTAGTACTCATACCTTGTCGCCACAACCATTCCAAGTAGTTTCGAAGAGGGTTCACTTGGCAGCACATAACGGCATTTTCATATTCCCTACACAACCACTTCAACCACTTTTAGGTGCATAAATACCACACAGCCGACTCAACCATTCCAAATGCCAAATTGCGTCAAGACGGGTCGACTCGACAAGACTTGACAGAGTTTCAAAATCCCAACTGACAACCACTTCAAGCTATTTTGTACTAAGCCACAATCTGTCGACAGGACTGTTCCCGATACTTAGTTCCACTCTGTCGACTCGACTATTTCACATGTCAAATAGTGATGAGTCGTGTAGAGTCTTGTTGACTTGACGAAATTTCCCATACCCTCACCACAACCATCTCAAACACTTAAATACAAAGTCGCACTCTGTCGACTCGACTATTTCACATGTTAAGTCGTCACGAGTCGTGTCGAGTCATGTTGCCTTGACGACATTTCTCTAGCCCCACCGCAATCTGTCAACTCAATATTTCACATGTCGAGTCGTCACGAGTCGTGTCAATGTTTCTCGCCAAATATTTGTCAGAATTTTGGAGCACTTACAGTCTCGTGGATATTTGGCGTAGACGCCATCCTCGCTCTCGAGTGTCGGATCTCGATTTTGTTTCCCTTTGCTTTGATTTCAAAGACCTTACTCCCTGGGGACCTGGTGTTTGGAAAAAGAGCAATTCACTCCTCGAAGATGATGATTTTTGTCAGTACATTTCAGCACGTATCTCAGATCTTGCCTCATGCAAAGCTTCCTTTGACTCAGTAAAATCCTGGTGGGATTTTTTTCAAATCCTCCCTTAAAAACGACATTATATTTTTTGCTCGGGAGAAGTGTAGATCTCTTAATCAAGAACGCCTCTCACTGACAAATAAATTAATTAGGCTGAGACGCCAACTCGTTGAAGGTGATTGTTCCATTTCTGTTGAAATTATTTTTGTTGAATCTCAACTCACGGATCTAATTGATCTTGCTGCCGACGGTGTGAAAACTCGGAGCTGGGCTCAGTGATTAGAAGAGGGTGAAAAACTCTCACGATATTTCTTCAAGCTCGAAAAAGAACACTTCGAACACAATCAAGTTAGCTCGATCCTCAACTCTGAGGGTACCGAGGTTTTCGACCGCCATGAGATTGAGGAAGCTCATGTAGATTTTTATAGCAAACTTTTCTTGGTAGAAGATATTAACACTAATTGCCGTGAAAGACTTTTACAGGAGATTTCAACTTTTCTGTCAGATTCGGACAATGCCCTTTGCGAGGGCCTTGTTTCAATCGAGGAGTTTACTGTGTCTCTAAAGACACAGAATTCCGGTAAAGCCCCTGTCCCAGACGGCTGTACCGCTGAATTCTACGCAAAATTTTGGAAATTGCTTAGGCCGCTGCTTTTAGAAGTTATTAATCAGTCTTGAGCCGACGGCAAACTTCCCGAATCGCTAAAAACTAGCATGACAAAATTAATTTTTAAGAAACAAGGTGACGCCAAGGATCTCAAAAATTGGCGCCCGATCTCTCTTCTTAACATAGATTATAAAATTTGTTCCAAGGCTATCACACTCTGCTTATCTAAGGTTTTTCATGTTATTGTAGACCTGGACCAGACTTGTTCGGTTCTGGGCTGTTCAATTTCAAGCAACATCATTCAACTAAGAGATACCCTTGATTATATTGAACAGACCGGAGAAACCAGAATTCCTGTCAGTTTAGATCAGGAGAAAGCTTTTGATTGCGGCAATCGAGATTTTCTAAAGAATCTTTTGCGGCATTTCGGCTTCTATCAGAGGCTTTCTTCTCCCCGGTGCTGGTGGCAGACAGTTTAGGGTCTGCGAGTATGCAGATGATATGACATCCTTCGTTAAGGATTATAGTTCCCTGGTATCACTTTTTAAACTCATTAAGATTTACGAGAAAGGCTCTGGTGCTAAGCTTAATCGCTCCAAATCCGGGGCGATGTGGCTGGGGGCGTGGCAGTCACGCACGGACGAACCTTTAGGTCTGACCTGGGTTCGTAAAATGAAAATTCTAGGCGTTTTTTTTTTTGGCACGGTTCCCGTTGAAACAGACAACTGGACACCAAAGATTAATAAATTAGAGAAACCACTTAATCTTTGGAAGTCACGCTCCCTTTCCCTTGTTGGTAAAAGTTTAATTATTAATGCTCTTGGATTAAGTAAGTTTCCTTACCTTGCAAAAGTTTTACTCCTTCCCACTTGGGTCCTCCATTGGGTGAACCAGCTTATCTGGCCCTTCCTATGGGGATCCAAAATAGAAACTGTTAGCAGAAATACTTGTTACCTCCCTGCTAAATCTGGAGGTTTAAATATATCTAACTTAGAATTCAAAGGCGTGGCCCTGCGCCTCTCCTCGATTAATTGTACACTCAGTTTCCCAGAAGACTCAAGTTTTTTCCTATGTAAATATTTTGTCAGGGACTCTCTCGCCCCCTCCGTCCTGAACGGCGTTCGCTTAGAGACAATTCCTCTCCAAGTGCAGCTCAGCCCACACAGTTTCATACGAAATGTCTTAATCTGTTTCCTAAGTTAGATAGTTTACTTACCGCTTATGTACCATTATCCACTAAGTGTATTAATAAGTATCTTTTAAAGGAAAATAGCTCCCCTCCAATTCTTCCCTATCCGTGGCTTGCGATCCTTGGCCCTGGCCTGGTCATGAATGACCACTGGGCAAAGGTCCGCGATCACCTTACAGAAAATTTTAAGAACGACCTACTCTGGACTATCACCCTCCAGGGTGTTAAAATTCATGATTCCTTAAAGAGTTGGGGGTATATTGCCTCTGACCACTGTGCCACTTGCGGCCAGAAAGAGACAATAGACTATTGCTTTTTGAATTGTTCTAGAGTAAAGAGGGTGTAGCAATTTTTTGTAAGCTCCAAGATAATGATCTCCGAGTCTCCAAAACCTTTGACGGTCTCTAGAGGCTTCTGTGAACACAAAATGTGGACAGAGATTCACTCCAGACGACAGGAGACATTCACGAAAGTTTCAGGTGCTAATAAAGACAAGGTGCATCATAATCGAACTCTAGGAAACATTAACAACACAGATGCCATGTGGCTTTCTTCAGAGTGAAGATTAACGACAGTTACATTTACTATATGTATTTGTCAAACCGGTCACAGTATTTATTTGACCTCTATCATTTATTATGTTTTCACTCATTGCTTTGAAGATCAAGAGCAAATTATCAGTTGTTATTTTCATCTTTGTAATGTTAAACTATATTGACATGGAATGTTTGTGTGTTATCAATAACATGGTGTCAAATGAATGTTTTTCATGTGACGTATCGTTCTTCGGAAGTTTTAGTTTTATCAGATATAAGAATTAACACCCTTAAGGAGCGTGACGTTTTACGTGTTAGCTTAACAAGGTTCTTCGTTTTGTAATAAGGCATGTTTGAGTTTCCAAGCTTTTGTGTTGCGTGACATTAAATGCCGGCCCGAGAAGGTTGTCGCAGCATAGGTTAAACCATGAGTTATCACTTTAGTTTTTGCTAACTGAACAGTTCTTGCACTAAAAGACGCATTAATTTCGACGTATCAAAACTTTAGAGAGACTTAAGAGTAATAACTTTTCGTTTCAATTGCAAAACTCAATGACAGATATTTCTGTTACTTTATGTCCGGATAACGGGGAAATGAAATACTGCAGAAACGGCGGTGTTGATTATATTTCACAATCATCAATCATATCCCAGATTCTTGACTTAATTTGTTAAATGGTCATGATTTTTAGTTTTGATCGCATGAATTAGGAGCAATAATGACAGTATCAGGTGATCTAGAATCACTGTGATTCAATGAGGTCTTCAATTATTGGGAGATATCAGTACAGCATGTCTAATGACAGGGCTTTTGAATCGCTCTTGACAAAAAAAATTGTTCTTTATTTATTCTGACAATATAATGTATTGGTGTCAGTATCTATCATGCTGATAACGGAAGTTGTAAGATATTTGATACTTGTGGAAGAGACGAATATGGCAGAAGCCATCTAAGGAGTGCATAAAGGTTTTACAAAAGTGAAGGCTTCAAGAAACAGGTCCAAAATCACAAGGACCACACTCATCCGGCAACCTCAACGACTGGCCAGTAAAATTGAAAGAGACCGCTGCGCACAGCATATGATCAACACTTGTAGCTATAGCCCGACTTACGATCTTAGATCGTCTTGTTGCACTTCGATTGGGTTGACCCTTGGCAAATGTGGGTAACTCGAGCGTATAATTTCTAGTAGTGGGGGACTGCATTCGCGCTCGCCCCCAAAAAAGTGTGGTTGTTGGCTCGGTGAATGGAGGATGGTTGATGACTGATGCTTTGCTTTGTTCCTCAGTTGGCTGGGCCCAACTGGAGGAACGACTGGACTGGGCACGGTGAAAAGAACAAAGCAAAGGAACGTGTGTCGGATAAGCCAAGAATTTGCCGCTGCAAAAAGTCAGTGTGCTTGCTTGGCTTTGGTTTGGGGCTCGTGTAGTTATGCATTGATGTCATACTGAAGTAAAATGTGACTTTTCTGATCTGTGTTGTGTATCGGCAGGCAGTGAATCATTCACTCGATGCCCACCAAGTTGGAGCTGGAATAAACGATCGATCGATGACTTACGATATGGAAGGAGCGAAGGACACGGAAAGTATCAGGCAGGAGAAGTTGTGGCAAACTGTGAGTTGTAGCTTAATTAAGAATGTTGTGTTTGCCGTTCATTGACTGAATTAGCGAGAGAAGAACAGTTTGAGCCGCCGATATACTGCAGGTCAAGTCATAAATATACTTGTTTTGACGGCTTGAATTTGTGTTTAGCGTTAAATTGCAACAGGTCGCGTGTGTTGTTTGCTTTGCCGTTGTTTACAGGTGCAGTTCTTTGGTTATTGGTGTTGTTTTCCGTACTGTTAGCTGCTTGAAGACTGTCCTGCAAGGTAGAATTGATTTTGCTTCGAATTATTTGATGTCACACAAGCCAATTTGATGCCATAAATAACCGTTTTGCTTGCGAACGTTAGTGCGCAAGACTTGTGATTCTAATTCATCCCGCGATCATTTGACGGGTATTTGTGATGTTTTGTGTCTACATTTGAGCCTCGTGATCCGTGTAAAACGGTTTTTGTGGTTTCCAGCTAGTGGAATAGCCAAAATTAGTGAGAAAAGAAAGAAAAAAAGCATATAGGGTAAATAAAGGGGCGGAGAAAATGAAAGGTCTACAACACGGGGTATTCCCAGGCAGTCACCCATCCAAGTACTAACTGTTCTAAATAAGAAAATCATTGTAATAAGGGTAATTAGAGACGTCATAGAGCGCGATCTCTTTAATCCAATAAACCTACTGAATGAACCAGGACTTATCTTTTATGTTGTGTTAAAATCGCAACACTAACCCCGCCCAACAGAGCTTAACTTAGGTGATCGGACGAGATTCGGTGCTTTCCCTGTGCTATGGTCATTGACAAGAGAAAGGGGTGAAAATTTAGTCTTTTACGCAGGACACCAAAGCAAAAGCAAAGTAAAAATACGAACCAAAAGCCTTTTAGCAGGCACTTGTTGACTTGTCTGCAAGTCGCATGCATGCGGACAGCGAATAATGACAACATAGCCATTGCCTCGTGCCTGTGTCTGAATGGCTTTGTGAGGAAAGCAGTCTCTGGCCGTACTTAAGCTTTTGCCTCGTTTTGAAGGGCAAAAAGGTGTTGAATTGTAGTCACTCCTGGGGGGAAGTTATCAAGTTTACTGCTGATTTTTTGCAGTTCCGTTGTACAACTGGAACAGGTCCAAGTGCTTGTCGGTCGGCAGCTCGCTCACTAGTAAGAACAGTGCTTGTATCGGTGAATTTATATAGTCAGCGGAGAATGGTGACAGTGCAGGTACGCAATCCGTGAGTGAGAATTATGTTTTGTATTCGTGGCAGATGACATCCCAATTCCGGACATCCTTATTAATTTATCTGACAATGGTTTGCGTTTCAAAAGCGTGCCCTTCAAAAGCGCTAGTGAGAAACCACAGCTCGTGAAAAACCTTTCGGTCTATTTCTCTGTGGACGCAATTGTTACCAGCCAAGTAATACTGAAGCCTTTGACCGCGCCGGGATAGATATTGATGAAATTACGAGTATTCAAAGAAAGTCATCAAATAACACCTGGATTGTTTCTTCTGACTCTCCGCTCGCCAAAGAAGCGGCTTTGGAAGTGGCGTGTGTACAAATTAAAGGTACTAATATTTTCCTGGGTGACCGGGAAAACCGCCTTGTTCTCGTTAAGCTGTACGAAGCGCCGGCTGAACTGCCCGATACAGCCTTAATTGGCGGTCTCAATCATTACGGTCGTGTGCTGAGTTTTCGTCACGATTCATCGACAATGGAGTGTGCACTGCTCAAATGAATTTGCATCAACACATTCCCTCCACCATCACCGTCGCTGGAGAATTTGTCAGGGTATCGTACCTGAATTAGCCGAAGATGTGCCGAAATTGTGGCTCAGAAGACCATGTGGTCAAGGACTGTTCGTCCGTTCGTTGTTTCAATTGTGAGCGTCCCAGTCATTGCGCTGAAGATTGTGATGAGCCAGCTAAATGCACAGTGTGTAAAGACGAAGGTCATCAATTATCTGATTGCCCTTACGTCCTTTACAGTGCTAATGTGGACAGTGGTTCGAAAGATGATAGTGCTGAGCAGACGGAGGAGGAAAAGCAAAAAAGAGAAGGAAAAAAAAGCGAAATTGGAACAGGCAAGGCAACTACAACAAGAATCAGAAAAAAAACAGGCCCGTATGCAAATGGCAAGTGCTAAAAATCGTGAGTCACGACCAGTAAGGGAGAAAGACAAAGGAAAAGAACAAAAGGATAAAGAACAAAGAAAGGTGACAAAGCAGTGAAAACAAAAGATGACAAAGGGCGACGAGACAGACATCGACAAGCATCGGATGTTGAAATGAGCGAAGATGAGCGGGAAAGAAAAGAGCGTAAAAGGTATGAAGCATGGAAAGAAGACAAGAGGAGAGGGCGTCAGAAGGATGACCGCTACCGTGATCGGGAATATCCCCACTGTGATTACAAGCGCAATCGTTCTTCCCGCTGTGATTACTCAGATGATGAAGAGGACGATGGATGGACTCGGGTGTCGTATGGGCGTAAGCGCTGTCATCATTATTAATCACTATTCTACATGGATAAGCTTAGAATTATTTATTTAAATGTGCGAGGACTTCGATCCCCCGATAAATTTGCGAAAATTACCTCAAGAACTTACTCATTTAAATTGTGATATAGTTTGATATAGTTTGCATGATTTTTTTTTTCTCAAGGTTCGTTAATTATCGGCGGCGACTTCAACTGCATTGACAATGTTTTGGATAAATTTAATTGTTCGACCGTTCTTCCTATGGACAAAAAATCCCTTTGTTCACTTAAGTCTCATTTCACACTTACTTCACCCGCAAAGAATTTTGTTTACTTGGTCGACCAGCGATCGTTCTCAAATGTCTAGAATTGATTTGTTTCTTATTTCGAAGTCCTTACTTTCCAATGTTGTTTCTTGTGATATTCTACCGAACGTCTTGCTCGATCATGATTTTGTCTATCTAGAAATTTCCGTTAACAGCCTTCCAAATCATAGGGCCAACGTTTGGTGTTTTAATAATTCTTTATTGCTTGATCCCAATTTCACAGAGATTTTATCCCGTACTATTACGAATTTGAAAATTCCTGACTTTGGTTCTCTTCATGACTGGTGGGATCACATTAAAATTGAAATCCGAAATGTTTGTATAATTATGGAACACGCAAAAAGAAATCTGTTAATAAAAAGAGATTTTCTCTTACCAAACAACTCATCGAGCCAAGAATGCTTTTCATGCCAATGAATCGTGTGATGTTTCTATTATCAATTCTCTTGAAATTCAGTTATCCAGTTTAGTCTCTAAGGAAGCAGAAGGTGCCAAAATAAGATCTCGTACGCAGTGGTTTGAAGAAGGTGAAAAGCCAACTCCTTATTTTTTTCGTTTGGAACAAAAGCGTGTGGAAAATAATTTTTTTGATTCTCTTTTTGATGGCAGCGGTGTTGAAAGATCCTCTCAGAAGGATTTGGAAAATATCTTAGTTGACTTTTATAAGTGTTTATTTACTAATGATGTCCTAGACATGCAAGTACAAACTAAAATCATTGATGCATTGAAATCCCACTTTCCGACAGTGAGCGTGAGTCGTCTGAAGGCATTTTCGCAATTGACGTATTACATCCAGCTTTGAAAGGCCTTCAGACTGGCAAAACGCCTGGTTCTGATGGCCTTTCAACCGAATTTTATGTTTCTGGAATGACCTTGGCGAGTCCCTTCTTTTGGTTTTGAATGAATCTTTTCATGCTTCCTTGCTTACGGAAAGTCAATTTGAGGGCCTCTTTCATTTTGATTCACAAAAAGGATGATAAGCATCTTCCGAAAAATTGCGTTCGATTTCTTTGTTAAATACAGATTATAAATTAGCGTCCAAGGTTATAACGGAACGTCTAAAAAAGGTAATGTCCTCTATTGTCCATCAGGACCAAACGTGCAGAGTTGTTGGCCGCTCAATTTTCTCTAACTTAAATCTAGTCCGGGATATCCTGGATATGATTGACAAGACTAACAAACCAGCTATTTTAGTCTCCTTAGATCAAGAAAAAGTATTTGATCGCATTGATCATGAATGAGATGAAAGGAGATAAAGATCGCCTGATGAAAAATTTGTCTATTCACATACGAATGATAGAGTTATCACGTGTATTTCGTCCCGTCCTTGTAAATAGTCATACGCTTTTGTGTCTGTTTCTCCAAAAATTGAAAAGATTATTTGTGAAGAAACTGCGGAGAGAATTTTGTTTCCAGAGTTTCTCGCATCAGGATTTCCTCTGTGTTTATCTATGCATGCGTTGTTGATCAAGTTGAAGTCTCCAACGAGGTTGTTGTTATCCGGTCGTAAAAAAATTTTCCAGATCGGTGTAGAAGTTTCTTCGTTCTGTCTGTACAGGGGGCATAGATATTGACTAAGTTAACTTCAAGATTTTCTATGGTAATCATGATTGCTAGTGTTCTTCCATGAGAGTCACGCTTGACATGCTTGGATTTAAAGTCTAGTTTTTTGCTAAATAAAATGGCCATGCCGCAAGCGGAATCGGTGCTGTCATTAAATAAAATTGTTCGTTTCCATTCTTGCTGAATGGAGAGCTGTTTTTCCTGTGTCCAGTGGGTCTCTTGTAGGAAAATAATATCATGTTTATTAGGTCCGAAAAAATTAAATGCTGTCTGTTGTCGCTCATCCAAGCATAAACCTTGTGCATTTATGCTAATTAGATTAAGCACGATGAAGACTAAACTAAAAATATTCAGACAGAGAATGAAAATCATAGTGTACTTGAATTGTCTTGTATACCTTTGTTTTCTTTCCTGATTCTTGCAGCGGCAATGTTGGGGGTGGGCTTGATTCTTTGTTGTTGCTGTGGTTTAGGTTTTGGGTTATCCGAGTCCGAGTCTGCTGGGAATTGTTGTTTTGTACTGGATTGAAGGAAATCAAAAGTGTTTGTTTTGGTGTCCATTTCTGCATCATCTAAAGGAGTACCAGTTTCTGTGTTGTGATCAGGGGTTTCTAAGTTCATGTCTTGATCGTTGGTGGTTGGTGGGTCGGTCGGAGTGAGGTTATCGTCGTGCTCTTCAGTGTTAGTTGTCAGGTTTTCTTTCTCTGGTTGCATGCGTGGAACTTCGTAGTCTTGCGTGCAGTCGTATGAAAGGTGGCCTCTCTGCTCACATATATGACAGGTGATCTTAGGGCATTTTTGTCGAGTGGCCAAGGGCATGACAATTAGATCAAACTCTCCCTTGATCATTGTGGATGATGCGACAACATTTGCAGTCGATTCGCAACAAATACGGAATTGAGGGCTTTGTTAACTCCATTTTGACGAGATGATTTCCATTTTCCGTGCCAGCTAGGTCACGATCGTTTTTGTATTTAAGCCTAATGACTTTGCTCTTGATTTCTCCAAATTATCCTAATGCTTCTAAAACTGCTTCGTTGCTGATGTATGCTTGTAGGCCGAGAATGCTAACATTGACGTAATATCCTTGTAAGTGACGACAATCAATGTGAATCTGATGAAAGTCAAGACCACTGTTGATAAATTCTTCAGCTTGCTCTTTGGTTTCAAATTCAACTAGGAACTGACCTGCTCCAAGGTCTTCTATAACAGTTGGGTTGGCAAGCTCACTTTCCTTGTCCAGGGCTTTCTTGGTTAGAGTAATTGGCAATTTCACAGTGATAGTACGGGCTTTTCTGTCTGCCATATTGGCGCGCAGTCTGCCCAAAAACAATAACTTGTCTTATTCTTCTTCCTAGCACGAATCGGCTTTAACTTTTCGTACCAAAATGATCACTGGAAATCTATAGACTCAACTATCATCTATAGAAACACGGATGGTTTAAAAAGCCGCAAGATTCAGATGGATTCACAGGGAGCATGTGAACTACTGACGAGAATCGGTGCTTTCCCTGTGGTATGGTCGTAGAAAAGAGAAAGGGGTGAAAATTTAGTCCTCTCAGTGGGACACAAAAGCAAAAGCAAAATAAAAATAAACCAAAAGCCTTTTAGCAGGCATTTGTTGGCTTGTCTGCAAGTTGCATGCACATGGACAGCGAAAAATGACAACATGGCCGTTGCCTCGTGCCTGTGTCTGAATGGTTTTGTCAGTAACACAGTCTCTAGCCGTACTTAAGCTATTGCCTCGTTTTGAAGGGTAAAAAGGTGTTGAATTACACTTGCTCCTAGGGGGAAGTTTTTAAGTTTACTGCTAATTTTTTGCAGTTCCGTTGTACAACTGGAACTAGTCCAAGTGCTTGTCAGTAGGCAACGCGCTTACTAGCGTGGAGCTAGACTGGGTTCCAGGCCTCTCAGCGACAACATATTGACCACCACATCTCAAAGAGGGAAACCCTGGACCACCCTCCTGAGGGAGGAAAGGTTCGGTATCGCTTCTCGGCCTTTAGGCTAGATCATTAGGCTGACAAAGAGAATCACTAAAAAGTGTCACTACACACTTTTTAGTGATTCTCTTTGCCTTTGGCCAAGTGCTAAGTACCCGCCGGGGGGGGGGGGGACGCCAATGGCCCCCCTTTTTTTCTTTGTAGTATTTGGTCTAACTCCCATATGGATGGGAATAATATTACTGTTCAAGGAACTGTTAATAATGCCGATGATCACTCAGCTGATCGTACTGCTGAAACGTATGCTCAACGTACTGCACGTGGTCTAGTTGCACCTGGAGAACAAGCTGCTCTGGATGCTATTATTGTGATTTACCTGTGCCTCCCGGTCCAATTCAATGCTGCGTTTTATCTGCGTTCGAGAGAGAACATTTCCACCCGCTGAATGTTACCCCTGATAGGCCCTGCTCAGCCTTTTTTAGAGCTAGCACCGATTTTTCTACAAGAGCCATAATTGATAGCTTCATTGCCAAAGGAATTCCTGCGAAAGAGGTGAAGTGCATTCAACGACGTGCATCTGGTGAAGTTATGGTCATATTTTCCTCAGTTCGTTACTGCAACCTTTTCCTTGAGGAATCTTTGTTCAGCTCCCAGAGACACAGATATACATCTAACTCAGCTTCTGAAGACCTGGAGTTCCTGACGCACCCCACGAGCTTCCAGACTCGGTGATTGAAGAATGTCTCAAACCCTTCTGTAGAGTGTTTTCCAAACGTAGAAATCATGCCCAAGGTTATCCTGGTGTCTGTAATGGCATCCGCACCTATCATGTCTGAATTTTGAAGTCTGTGCCCTGCTATTTATTGTTTGGCAAATTCCAGTTGAGATTCCAACATGCGGAGCATACTATGACCTGTCGCCACTGTGGAGAGCAGGATCACTTAACACGTGACTGTACTAATGAGGTTTGTTTCAATTGTGACAAAACTGGCCACATCGCCAATAACTGCCCTGAAGAGGTGCTCTGTTGCATCTGTAAGGACTCAGCCCACAGAGCAATTGATTGCCCCTTTTCCTGGTACCAACGCCCAACCATGCACCATGACGCAGATGCCGCTGAAGCTACTACGTCTGATCAGACCGAAGCTGCTGGCCCTAGCGGTGAGCCAGTCACTAATGCCGAAGATCTTCCTCCCACTTCCTGAGGTGAGCATGATGAAGCCCCTGATTCTTTAGCTGGTGTGGTAACCCCATGCTCTGCCTCGGCATCCTCGGGGATCGCAACTACCATCGACACTGATGATGCGCATCTGTCAGACCCCTCTGAGCAGTTTGGTATGTCCTAACTGACTGACGACTCACAGGTTCTTGTTGGCGCTAAGCTGTTTGATAATTCCTAGCTTACTTATGACTCTCAGCTCCAACTTTCCACCAGTGGAGTTTTGGACTCGCAAGGGTATATTGCCTCTACAGAGGGGTCAATTGCCCAACAGCCCACGTCATGCTCTTTAAGTACCTCACTGTCAACCTTAAAATCCAGCACAAGTTCTCTGGAGGATACAAAGAACGATCCAAATCTTGGGTCGATGACAAGGAAAAGAACAATTTTAAAGAAGTGCAAGGAGGTAATGGTTTCTGTTAATGAGGTGTGCCAAAAGTATGAGGAATCGATTTCATCTGTTCTTGGAAACTACTTCGCTCTAGGCAGAAATGCTGAAAAAGAGGAAGTGTGGGACGTCATATCAAATGTTGTCGACTTAGTTATGGAGAACAAAGGCCAAAAGAAAGGTTTGGTAGAAATTTTTTCCTCACAAACATATGAACAAATTTTTGCCAGCCTGAGAGTTCCTGACTGGGTTCTTCTTTACTTCAAGTTGAAAACAAGGCTTCCAGATGATGCCTGGCAGACACTGCTTAACTTAATTCAGTTTGGAAAGAGCAGTGTAAGTAACAATTCTCTCTTACATTTTTTATGCCCATGGGAAGGAGGTAGTTGTTTATTGGAGACTGGTGGGAGTATTAAAGCTGATAAATTAAGATTGCGCCAAATTCTTGCGTGGAAACTGACTCACTCTCTGTGATGGTTCACTTGGACGAAGACCTTGAATCCGATTGTGAGGGCTTGGATATGGCTTTAACGCCACCAGTACGGGCTAATGAGCCACCAACCAAGGTTTCTGCACTTCAAAGCGAGGCTAATAAACCCCCTGTCAAGGCCGTGAAACGGCCAAACACGCCAGATGTGCCCGCAAATTGCGGTGATCTATATGATCCGGATTCTCAACATCCATCATGGGAGCCAAAGGCGGATTACACCACTTTTTTAGAAAAACACTTCTGTCGGAAGTTATCCTACAATCAAGTAAGCGACATACTTGATAGTTATTCAATTCCATCTGTTGACTGCCTGTTCTCACCGACATTGAACAACTCTGTTTTGAATCAAATCTCCCCTTTAAAGTCTCGAAAGTATACACAAGAGCATGACAAAGAACAGGCCTCTGGGCAGAGGTCCATGCTAAACATAACAGGCCCCCTTTGTTACCTACACGATGCTGTATATTCAGACCAAGATGTATCCAAAGATGACATAAAATCAATCCTTGAACAGTCCCTATGTTTGTCAGGCTCTGCAACTTTCCAGTTTTCAGCCTTAAAGAGGAAGAAAATCCTCATGGTCTCGGAGCCTCTAAAGTGCCGTTATGACCATACGAAGTGACAATCTGGTCAGTAGCGATACTTTTTTACTGGACTCGTCAATCAACCACAGGAAGATGATGTAGAGCCAGTGCGACAGTGGGATTTTTGAATCTTCAAAAAAGAGCCAGCTCTGATCGACCTTCATTTCCGGCACTTGTTGACTGGACATTCCCAGTGATAACCGTCATCAGATTGATCAACTCGTAAAACCATTTGGTTTCCACAAGAACACCTACGCCAAGCAGGCAGCAAGCCACGGTTCACAAGGAAGGTTAAAATAGCTTGGCAGCTTTGGATCAAGGTAAGTAGCTCGTGATGATTCATGATGAAATGAGTTAAAACACTTTTTAAATCAGCCTTTATAAAGCCTTTGGTCGGATCGAAACTAACCAATGAGAAGTAACTAAAGCCATTTAACTTATTGTAATTGTTTACTTGATCCAGACATCAGCAATCAAATTGGGCCAATCAGATGTGTTGTTTATCAACCAATCAACTTATTGTTATTGTTTACTTGATCCGAATGATAGCGTATCAAAAGCCCGGTTTAGTTTAATAGGTTATCATTTGCGTTAACAATATTGCGTGAACAATGTCTCAGCGAATATTAAAGTGTACTGTGTGCGGCAGCGACCACTCTATTTTTCATTGCGAAAATAAGTCTGGCATCTGCCACGTTGATAATCGTAAGTGTTTCTGTTCGGAGCAGCCTCCGAGTAAAAAAAAGAAGTCGGGAAAGCAGAAACAGTCCTCTGGTGACCAACAAAGCATCGCAGATCTTCACAAGCTGTACGACAACTTGCAGAAAGAGCACGAGCGGGTTGGGTCCGCGTTCCAAAACCTGAAAGATCGGAACGAAGAACTTGCGAGGGACTTGGCAGAATGCGAAGCTGATTTGGAAGAACTGGCCAACCTCGTAAGCACAAAGGATGAGGTTATTAAAAACGCAGAGAGAAGACTACTTCAAGCGAAAAAATTGACAGCAGATCTGAAGGCAGAGGTCCAGTCACTTTGTAGCCGTAACGATCATCAGGAACCTGAGCAGCAAACGCCACAGCAACGGTCAGAGGCAGAGATAGGTCCCGTGAACTCCCATAGCCTATCCAGCATTCACAGTCGGTACGCGAAGGTCCTTCAGGTCATTCATGATAACCACTGCAGCATGGCCAATGCGTTTCATCTCGTTGGATGTCCGAGGAGTACTGTCCGGGACTTCGTGGCGATTGCAGAGTTAAAGATCGTGGACCATGGAGAGCATGATCGTGTCATCAGTAATCATGCTGGCTCTGTAAAAGAGTTGGAAACGGCCTGCAGAAGAAGGCTTTGGGGCTATCTTCCAGTCATGGCTAACCTGCGGCGTGAAGGGAAGCTGTTGCCTCTGAAGTTCAACAAGCCGTTCTACGCGGAGTGATGCTGTTCCTACCTAAACCAAAAAACGGCTCTTTTAGGAGCCACCAAGTTTACAAAAGTCAACGACCAACAATAAAAAAGATTCCAATCAATCTACGACAAAACAAGATAACATCACTTTTCTAGAAATACGTAAAAAGATACACTGACAACTTGACCACCAGAAAAATTTGAGAGGGATTGGGCCTTGGTTTTACCTTTCCAATATGGCGGACAGAAATATGAAAGCTGCAGTTGCGTAAGTCCTCTGTTTATTTTGGGCTTTGTGACACTAGTCTTGAGCAGTGATTACCATAACTTAGAAGGAAAGCCTATTCTTGTCAGTGTATATCACACAGTTTGGATGTTGCATAAAGCGAAAACAGCGAGGTTAGTGATCACATTGTACCGATAAATTACTGACAAGTTACCGACATCTTACCGACACATCACCAACTGTCGGCCGACTGTTGCTCGTTTGCCAACACACGGCCAACAAACGGCTGACAGTTGGCCAACAGTCGGCCACCAGATGGCCAACAGACGGCCGACAGTCGACCAACAGTCGGCCAACAGATTTGCTGGGGAGCTCTTTTTCACAATTACCTGACAATTGTATTCTAGAGCAACAAATCATGATGCTTCTGGACCTGGCCAGTCTTTTAAGTTTCTAACATCGTTGATAATTAATTTTCAAGCCTCAGTAAATTGATTAGTCAACACAGCTCTGTTAAAAGAAACAATTTAGAAGTTAACAAAACATGTATATTAGGTGTTGATATTGATGCCCACAGCCAGACTAGCTAATTTCACCCATAAGTGACCTGGGAAAACTCTCTCTTGTAATTTGGTTTCAAAGGGTAGAGAGAGATTCACTGTCAAGAGCAATATTTATGGTTATCTAGATTCTTTTGGAGAGAAATTTTATCCATTACATTACATAAGGTCACAAGAGTGTCTCCAATCTTAACCATCCAAGTATATGAGTACTGTTTTATGACTTATGAGCACTTGATTTTACAAGTAATTTACACCACTGTGAAGAAGAGATTACATTAAAGTACAATGAAGGCAGCGTGGCCTTGTGGTCAGCGCGTCGGACTCGCAATCCAGCGGCCTCGGTTTCGAGTCCCACTCTGACTACTATCTGGGTTTGTTTCTCAGTAGTTTCGAGTTCAAATCCTCGGCCACGCTTGTAAATAGCCAACTGGTTTGCCTCCGGCCAGTTGGGATTCTCAACAATGTTATGTTCAATTTGAAATATTTGTTTCAGTTGTTTGCTCGGCCCCACTAGCACTTGTGCTATAAACACTGCCTAGGGTAAATAAAGGTTTATTATTA